>VAPL010190243.1_pt1 | contig 12806 bp, 7 predicted proteins | sample 3395061 | NCBI WGS metagenome assembly VAPL01 (sample SAMN08290444, study PRJNA428436) | hydrothermal vent metagenome | isolation source: Deep-sea hydrothermal vent chimney 2 | place: Pacific Ocean: Juan De Fuca Ridge | depth 2182 m m
GAGATATCAAGGCAGATTGTTGTACTGGCAGATTCCAGTAAAATTAATAAACGAAGTCTTGGTGTAATCTGTCCATTGTCAAAAATTGATATTCTTGTAACCGACGATGGGTTACTTCCAGAACACAAATCGAGATTGCAGCAATTGGGAATCGAAGTGTTAATTGCGTAATTTACTTGTAGGGTAGTTTGTTTTATATTTTTGTTGGGCATCATGTAAAAACAACTGTGGTAATATAAAGACAAGCCGAATATTGTACCCCTTGTCTTAATCTTATACAAAAAATAATATGATAAGAATAATTCACTTTTCAGATTTCCATCTCAACAAAAAAAACTTAGATGATTGGAATTACTTTATCAAAGAATCATTGCTGAATGAATTAAAAAGAATTCACAGGGACGCGCCCATTGACATGATTTTTCTGACAGGAGACTTAATTGACAGAGGTGGAGATAGCTTTGACTCTATTGATGCAGCATTCGCTGAGTTTAAAGAACACATCATCAAACCAATAATTTCTACTCTTGGGCTACCAATTGAGCGTTTCTTAATTATTCCAGGTAACCATGACCTGAACTCAAAAGCAGACAAAGAATATACGGACATCGGACTGCAGACATATTTTAATACTGTTGACAGGATTCAAGATTTTATTAAAACTGGAAAAGAAGGCGACTATCAAGGTTTTGAAAGAGTAAAGCCATTCAAAGAATTTGAAAAGAAGCTGTATTCAGGGGTTAAGGATAGTGAAATTTCATGCTTTGATTCAAACTTCATTCTCGATATTAAAGGAACAAAAGTCGGAGTTTCCTGCCTTAATTCAAGTTGGAGATGCTATGACAGCAAAAAAGATAAAGGGTTGATATTAGTTGGTGATACCCAGATTGCAAATGCGAGTAAATTCCTGAAAGACTGTGATTTAAAAATAGCACTAATCCACCACCCGTACGATTGGGTAAGTGACATTGAAAAGAAGATAATTCATCACCATCTGCACGCAAACTACAACTTAATGTTTGTCGGTCATGTTCATGAGGGAGAAACAAGTGTTGAAACTAATTATGCAGGTTCACTTTTTGTAAATGTTGCTCCGGGTGCATTGACCGATATTAGGTCTGATAGTAGGAAGTACTCGACAGGCTTTACGATTGTAGATTACCAAGATGAGAACAAAATTGTAAAATGCAATTTCAGGCGATATAATCACCCAACGACGAAATTTGTTGACAATACTGATTTAGGTGACAATGGGTTTTCAAATTTTGCTATACCCCCCCAAGACAGACTTAAACAAATAAAATCAGCCCAAGACCATCTAAATACGATAATTGAGGTTAGGTATGATGAGATGAATGAACACCTTATTTCAAGTGTTTCAGAATTGGGTCCAAAAACAATAAAGGAGGGTTTTATACTTCCCACAATTTCGCAAAACTTCTTTGAAGAAAAAAAAGACGGTGTTCTTGAAGAAAAGCATCTATCACTACAAGAGATGCTCAATATTGATAGAGATTTACTATTGTTCGGTGGCAAGGAAGCAGGCAGAACAATGCTACTCTTCAGGTTAGTTCACGAATATGTGGAAAGGTTTGAATTCAAAAAGGTAGTTCCAGTCTATTTGGATTTTTTAGAAATTGGAAATAGGGATATTGAAAGCTGTGTTAAAAGTTATCTCTCGTGTAATAAGGATGAGCTAAACTCACTCTTAGAAAATAGAGATTTGGTTCTCCTTATTGACAATCTTCAATGGGACTATTCTGACTTCTCGTTTCAAATAAAGAAACTTTCTAAGTTCAAAGAAAAATACAAACTCAATAAGAAGAACAAGCAGATTAAGTTTATTGCAACCGGCTTGACCGAAATCAGCGGTGTAATTCCAACTGACTTTGATATGCCTGATTTTGATTTCGATATATATTTCATTGAAAGTTTACATACCAGCCAAATCAAAAGTTTAATAGGAAAATGGGTGGTTATTAAAGACGCGTCTGATATTGATAAACGATTAGAAAAAATAGTTGAGAACTTTAAATCATTTGCTCTACCCAGAACTGCGATGTCTGTTAGCTTGTTTTTATGGACGATGGAGAACAAGGACAGAAAGCCCATCAACAATGCCACTTTGTTAGATATATACCTTGACATCGTTTTGCAGAAAATTCAAGGAGACGAAATTTATCGTGAGAAATTCGATGCTGATAATAAGATGATGTTGTTAGCACACGTTGCAGCTAAAATGCTTGATAAAAAGCTTACCAATTATTGTTTAGAGTACGCAGACCTTGTAAAAGTGGTTGATAATTATTTGACAAAGGAAGTTGGGTTTCCTTTTGATGCTCAAAAATTAGTGGACTATTTCCTAAAACGAAAAATCTTTGTTAAATATCAGCTTAACAAAGTTAAGTTTAGCTACGATTGCTTTTTCAAATTCTTCCTTGCCAAGAGGATGGCTTACAATCCTGAATTCAAGGATTACATTCTTGAGGAAGGAAGGTATCACAACTACGTAACTGAAATTGACTATTACACTGGCCTTGTTAGAAGTGATAAGAAGCTTTTAAAGGAATTGCATAATCGTTTTGCAAAGGAGTTTTCACCCTACGAAGACATTCTCAAGAACATCAACATTGATACTCATTTTAATACCGAAAAACCACGTGTAAAAGAAATAACTGTTAATAGAATAAAAGAAAGCAGACCTACTGAAACGCAACTTGAAAAACAAACAGACACTTTTTTAGAAAGCTTGCCCAATCCCGAGATAATTCCCAGTAAGGAACAACGAAAAACATTAGAGATTTTACTGGTAATAATGGCTAATGCGTTACGAAATTCAGAAGGTGTAGAAGATTTACATCTCAAGAAAGCGATTTATAACGACATCGTAAAAAACACAATGACATTCATTCTCCTCTATCAATTCGTAATGGTAGAATATTACAAACATTACAATTCGTTACCTCCAAATATTCCTAAGGAGTATAACCTCAAAGCATTCTTAAAAAACATCCCATTCCATGTTCAACTTGGTATGTCAGGTCATCTGGCGACAATAAAACTTTCCAACGTTGTTTTAGCAAAAATAAATACTGACAGTGCAGGTAAATCAATTACTGGAACTGATATTGAAAAATTTCTATCGGTGTTTCTTTATTCTGATTTTCAAGGTTATGACTATCCAAAACACCTTCGCAAGTTTGTGAAAACAGTTAAGAATAATGCTGTAATGGATTACTCACTTTACAAATTGTGGAATTACACACACACAAGAGGAAAAGCAGGCTCAACCAATGAGGAAATCTTCCTTGACATTCTTTCTCTATTAAAAATTAAAACGGAAAACTTACCGAAAAGAATGAGGGATAAAGTGTTGAGGGCATTGAGAGACAAAAATATAGACAATAGATTAACTCAACATTGAGTAAAATCAGTACAACAAAACTGCCAACAAAGAAGAGCTACTGAAAATAAAGCACGAACGCCACACATCACCTATCGGTAATTTCGCACAAAGGCCTTACGAAAACCAAAAAACAACCGATAGCCTGACGTTAACGGTCAGGTTAAGTGGTGAGTATACATTTACAATCAATATTAATCTGAATAAGGAAAATGGTGTTAATATAGAAAAGGCCTGAAAATAATTATTTAGTAGCTGTATTCCCCGGTAGGTCCTGAAATTGTTAGTTTTTTTCCGTTTTCACTGCCTTCAACTCTTCCAATTATTTGAGCTTCAATATTAAAAGATTTAGAAATATCAATGACACTTTTTGCAAGCTGCTGAGGAAGATATATCTCCATTCGATGTCCCATATTAAATACTTTAAACATTTCCTTCCAATCCGTACCGCTTTCTTTCTGGATTATTTTAAAGAGTGGAGGAGGTTCGAATAAATTGTCTTTGATGATGTGCAGCTCATTTATAAAATGGGGAATTTTTGTTTGTGCACCACCACTGCAATGGATCATTCCATGAATATTTTTGCCAATTTCTGAAATTAATTTTTTTATTACCGGAGCATTGGTACGTGTAGGCGAAAGTACTAGTTTCCCCATATCCTGATTCACTCCCGAAATTTTATCTGTTAATTTGTATTTACCGGAATATATGAGCTCTGAAGGAATCGAAGGTTCGTAACTCTCCGGATATTTTGAGGCATAGGTATTGGCAAAAACATCATGTCTTGATGAGGTAAGTCCGTTGCTGCCCATCCCTCCATTATATTCCAGCAGATAAATTAGACTCCTACCTTCGTAGCGGAATTTGCTATGGGGATTGAATGATTTTTTACTGCGCCTTATAAAAAATACACGCTTAAACCAACACCCAAATAAGTTTACTTTTTACTAACTGATTGCAATACTCTCTTTAAAATCCATAAACCAAGATTACCCTCCCGACACACGATAAAACCGATATTACCCTCAACAAACTATTTTTACCCAAATAACGGTCAGTAAATAAAATTTATTAAAAAACTTATTTTACCCTTAATAGTATAAATAAAACTACATTTACCCCTGAAAAACTAAAATTACTCCAGTAAATAGAAAAAAATGAAAAAAGTAGGATTTTCATGGCTTCAGGAAAAATTAGATATCAAAGGTTTTCGATTAACGCATGAGTCTTACATCGGAACGGCGGATAAAACAGAATTAAGTTCAATAAATACTGTTATACGAACATTCAAATCAAAATATGATGTAAACATTGATAATCCAATGTCTCATTTAGAATTTGCTCTAAAATATGATGATTTAAACCTTGCATTCATCAAGGAAATTTTCACCTCTATTGAACATCAAACAATAGTAGACTACATCAAAGCAAAACCAAATCGAAAATATCCGAGAATAATTGGGTTTCTATATGAGTTCACAGGAGGCAGATCAATAGATATTGATGTCTCGACCACTAATTATGAGAATATATTGGATCCCTCTCGATTTGTCACGGGAGATATTAAAAAAATATCCAAATGGAAGGTCAACGATAATCTTCTGGGGTCAAAGGAATTCTGCCCGGTAATCAGAAGAACTACTGAACTCAGCGAGTTACTTGATTGGAATATTAAAGAAGCAATTGAAAATCTAAAAAACGAATATTCTCCTGAAATTTTTAATAGAGCCAGCTACTACCTTTATAAAAAAGAATCAAAATCGTCTACTGAAATAGAGAAAGAAGAGCCCTCGCAAGACAGGATGGACAGGTTCGTAGCTTTACTGGAAGAAGCAGGACAAAAGCCCTTTGAAGAATCATTATCTGAAGAAGAATTAGTTCGATTACAAAACACTATTGTTGACCCAAGATATGCGGATGGAGGTTTTAGAAACTTTCAAAATTATATCGGTCAAACAATGAGAGATTATACACAAAAAATACATTACGTATGTCCACCACCACAATTTGTGAAATCTCTTATGCAAGGAATAGTCGATCTAAATAAAAAAAACACATCAACTGAAACGATTGTAAAAACCACAATGGTATCGTTTGGTTACGTATATATTCACCCATTTGAAGACGGTAATGGAAGGATTCATCGCTTTCTAATTCATGATATGCTAGTCCGTGATGGCATTGTTCCGAACAGTACTATACTTCCTGTTTCTGCTCAAATACTTGCTCATATGCATGAATATGATACAACTTTAGAGTTACTTTCTAAGTTGATTGAGCGAAAAGTAAAATATGATATTAGCGATTCTGGAGAAATGGTGGTTAATAACGCATCCGAAATAGAAGCATTATACCGATTCCCGGATCTAACTAATCACACTGTATTTTTGGCAAGAGCTATACAAGCTACAGTTAATAAAGATATTCCGGAAGAACTACTTTTTCTTCAATGTTATGATGAACTTAAGGGTGAAATTCAGCGTGTAGTAGATATGCCAGACAGTAAAGTTGACCGCATAATTTTATTTCTTCATCAGAATAAAGGAAAACTGGCAGGTCGTAAACGAAAATATTACAAAGAACTGAGCGATAATGAAATAGAGCAAATGGAAGAGGCCTATACTCAAGTATTTGAAATGAAAATAATTATTTAGTAGCGGTATTCTCCGGAAGGTACTGAAATTGTTAGTTTTTTTCCATTATCACTGTGCTCCACTCTTCCGATAATCTGAGCTTCAATATTGAAGGAACTAGAAATATCAATGACAGTTTTGGCAAACTGCTGTGGAAGATATATCTCCATTCGATGTCCCATATTAAATACTTTAAACATTTCCTTCCAATCCGTACCACTTTCTTCCTGGATTATTTCAAAGAGTGGGGGAGGTTGGAATAAATTGTCTTTGATGATATGCAGCTCATTTATGAAATGGAGAATTTTTGTTTGCGCACCACCACTGCAATGAATCATTCCATGGATATTTTTACCAATTTCTGAAATTAATTTTTTGATTACAGGAGCATAGGTACGTGTGGGCGAAAGTACTAGTTTCCCCATATCCTGATTCACTCCCGGAATATTATCTGTTAATTTGTATTTACCGGAATATATGAGCTCTGCAGGAATCGAAGGTTCATAACTCTCCGGATATTTCGAGGCATAGATATTAGAAAAAACATCATGTCTTGATGAGGTGAGTCCGTTGCTACCCATCCCTCCATTATATTCATTTTCGTAAGTCGATTGTCCGAATGATGCCAAACCAACGATAACATCTCCCGGGGCAATCTGATCATTGGCAAATACATCTTCCTTTTTCATTCGGGCAGTTACCGTACTATCGACAATGATGGTTCTTACCAAGTCACCAACATCTGCGGTTTCTCCTCCGGTACTGATAATGCTAACCCCATTATCTCGGAGCATCTGAAGAACTTCCTCAGCACCATTGATTATTTCAGCAATTACCTCTCCCGGTATCACTTTTTGGTTTCGACCTATCGTTGAAGAATATAGGACATTATCCAGAGCTCCCACGCAAGCCAGATCATCTATGTTCATGATAATTGCATCCTGGGCAACACCTTTCCAAACTGAAATGTCACCGGTCTCTTTCCAATAAATATATGCCAAAGCTGATTTTGTTCCGGCCCCGTCGGCATGCATTATATTGCAATAATCATTATTGCCTCCCAGAATGTCTGGTACAATTTTGCAAAAAGCTCTTGGAAATAATCCTTTGTCAATATTTTTAATGGCATTATGAACATCTTCCTTACTGGCGGAAACGCCTCTTTGCATATATCTTTCTTCCATATCCAGTAAAATTTATATAATTGGATTGCTAAATAGTGGCCAAAATTAAAAAATAAACACGAATAATATTGGGGTAAATTTATGAAACGTTGAAAATTATTTTGCCAATATTGATGAGTTCAGTTTATTGTCAATTCATCAATAATGCCTTTACGATGAGGAAATTTTTCTAATAATTGTTGTTTATCGCCCAGCTCGAAATCATCGAAATGGAAACCGGGAGCTACCGTACAACCCATTAATGCAAAACTGCTTTTATCAACTATTTTGCCACCAAACCAATTGTTACGTTTTATGGTGATTTGAAGACTTTCTCCTGCCTCCAAATTATTCCCCAACAATTGGGTTGATAAAGTTCCATCATTTCCCAGCACAAATAGTTCGAGTGTCGTGCCTTGGTAAAAATGCCATGTTTCATCTGACTTTATTCTATGGAACCTCGAAATCTGTGTTCCCTCCAATAGAAAATAAATTGATGTAGAAAAACTTCGACTGCCATTGTACCGTTCTGGGAGGGCATTCATAGCAATATTTTCATCTGATCGATAAACTTCCCTATAATATCCTCCTTCCGGATGTTCTTCCAATTTTAATTTGTCAATCCAATAGTTAGCATTGCTCATGTCAGTTCTATTCACTTTTGTGAAACTATTATAAAAAAATATTTTTATACTTTTGACAATTGAAGTGTTTTTTACTTCTGAATTACGAATACACACAATTTATTATTGAATGGACCCTAACTATCAAGAAAAACTTAGCCATGTCAACGACCTCATTGAACTCGCTCAAATTGATGGTAGTGAATCTCACATGGAACTTAACTTTATTAATTCCGTTGCTGCAAGGCTGGGCATTGAGAAAGGTGATGTATTACGAATCAAAAAAGGAGAAATTGATATTTCTTTTACAACACCAAAAAATGAAACAAAAATTATTGAGCAGTTTCATCGGCTCATAATACTCATTGGCATTGACAAACTTATTTATAAGGAAGAGGTATCATTCTGCGTAGAACTTGGTGTGAGGATGGGCCTGCATTACAACGCCATTACAGAATCATTACGAAAAACCTTCCGAAATCCAGCATATATCATGCATCTGGATGAAATGGAAAATATATTCAAAAAATACTCAAATTAGAGTTTGTCCATAAAGGCTCTAACTTAAAGAGTAAATAAGAGCATTAGAAAAATCAGTACCCAGGATATCACAATGAAATGCCACAAAACACCATAAATTTCTAATTTCACTTTTTCTATTGGGTTAGTTATTGCAATTAATGTTTTTACAGGATCATTTTCTATCAGCAAGTATTTAAAATAAAGTATTGTCGACATGACAATGCCAACAAATACGTAAGCCAAATGAACTGAAGATATGATAAATAAATATGTGGAAATACTGCTATTGGTGATCTCATCTGTTTTCAATATTTCCATCCAGGCAACAAATTGAGAAAAGAAAAACAGTAATCCGGATACTATTGCCAAACCCAACAATTTTCTCACCAAAGGAATATTGTCATTCTTATAAGCACCTAAAATCCTGGAAGTAAAATATGCTGAGCAAATAATAATGATTAAACTGACTGCAAAAAAATCTGGTAAGTGAAAAGTATAAATTCCATTAAGATCATAAACCAGATGTTTTATAAACATTATTGAAATGGTCGCATACAGAATACATGTAATCGATATCCCTAGATAATTTATCATTTTGAAAGGGTGGAGACTTTCAATTTGTTCAATTACCGGTCTGTTTTTTGATATGCCTACTTTTGGATTGTATGACTTCATAATACTTAGTACGATACCAACTCTATTATTTGCAAATGGTTTATTAAAATTTCAATATTTTTAATTTTTTAAAGATCAATAAATCCATTTCGTACTGTTAACTTTTAGAAATCATCTTAAAAATGTGTTTGGACAACGAATATAATTTTAGTCAATTGTCCAATGATTTTTCCTGTAAATTCCAGGTATAATATTAACTTTGAAGCGAATAAATAGCTGATTTTTGAAACAAAAAGATTTTTTAAAAATTTACAAAGACGATGTTATTTTGGCTTCTATTGCTGAAATACTTAAACCAAATTCTGGAACAAGAATTCATCTAAAAGGATTATCTGGTAGTTTAGAAGCTATTTTTGGTGCGGCTGTTCATTGCAAAAATTCTCATCAAAGCAATCTCTTTATTCTTCATGACCGAGAAGAAGCGGCCTATTTCCAAAATGACCTTGAAAATTTATTGGATAATAAGAGTGTTTTTATTTTTCCCGCTTCCTACAAAAAGCCATATGAGTTTGAAGAAACAGAAAATGCGAACATAGTTTTAAGAACAGAACTTATATCAAAGCTTAATACCAAAAAAAACGAAGGCGTAATAGTAGTAACTTATCCAGAAGCACTTTGCGAAAAAGTTATTAATAAAAGGTCATTAAAAAATCATACTATTTCTCTGGAAGTTGGAATGGATATCGACTTAGATAAACTGCTTCAAGACCTCGTAGAAGATGAATTTGAAAAAGAAGACTTTGTTTACGAAGCTGGTCAATTTGCAATTAGGGGAGGTATTATTGATATTTTTTCTTTTGGGAATGAATTGCCTTTTAGAATTGAATTGTTTGGTAATGACATTGAGAGCATAAGAACATTTGATCCCAATACGCAATTGTCCATTAGCAATAAAAAATCTGTAGGAATTATTCCAAACCTTCAAACAAAATTTGTCAATGAATCGAAACAATCATTTTTAAATTTTTTGCCAAAAAACACGAATATTTGGTATAAAGATGTTCAGCATACCTTAGATACTATTGACAAATATCATAAAAATGCCGAGGAAAATTTTCACGACATTTCTATAAAAAGTAACCATACCCGGGCAATTCAAAATCCTGAATTACTTTTTGAAACTAAAATGTCTTTTTTAAGTGATCTGGAAAAACATGATATTATTGAATTTGGAAATCGCTTTTTCTTTAAGGCCTTAAAAAAATTCAAATTTGACTCAGAAAACCAACCTTCCTTTGCCAAAAATTTTGATTTGATTTCAGAAAATTTAATTGAGAATCAACAAAAGCAATATAAAGTAATAATCGCTTCAGATTCTATTAGACAAATAGAGCGCCTGACATCCATATTTGAGGAAATAGATTTGAATTTAAAATTTGAACCTCTAAATATCAGCTTGAGAAATGGATTCATTGATCATGAAAATAAACATGTATGCTACACAGACCATCAGCTTTTTGAAAGATTTCATAAGTATAAAACATCTCAAAAATATTCTAAATCTAAGGCACTCACTTTAAATGAGTTGAAATCTCTTCAAACTGGGGATTATATAACTCATATAGATTATGGTGTCGGTAGGTTTGTGGGAATGAAAAAAATTGAAGTTAACGGAAATAGTCAGGAAGCACTGAGGTTGATTTATAAAGATAACGATATCTTATATTTGAGTATCTATTCTTTACACAAAATATCTAAGTATTCTGGCAATGAAGGCACTACACCTACACTTAGTAAATTGGGATCCCCTGAATGGGAAAATAAGAAAAAACGAGCAAAAAAAAAAGTAAAAGACATCGCAAAGGAGCTCATTTCCCTATATGCCAAAAGAAAAGCTGCACCTGGGTTTGCATTTTCGGAAGACAATTACCTTCAAGCAGAGCTGGAAAGTTCATTTCTTTTTGAAGATACACCAGATCAGGCGACAGCAACAATTGATGTAAAAAACGACATGCAAATTGCGCACCCCATGGATCGATTGATATGTGGAGATGTGGGTTTTGGAAAAACAGAGATTGCCATTCGGGCAGCATTCAAAGCTGCTGTTGATAGTAAACAAACAGCAATCCTGGTTCCAACAACAATTTTGGCAATGCAACATTATCGTTCTTTTAGTGAAAGATTAAAAAACCTTCCTGTCACCATAAATTATATCAATCGATTTAAATCTCCCAAAGAAATAAAGCAAATTCTTCAGGATACTAAAGATGGAAAAATTGATATATTAATTGGTACGCATAGAATCGTAAATAAGGATGTTGAGTTCAGGGACTTGGGATTGCTGGTGATAGATGAAGAGCAAAAATTTGGAGTGAGTGTAAAAGAGAAGCTTAAGAATTTTAGAGTTAATGTAGATGTGCTTACATTGACAGCAACTCCAATACCCAGAACCTTGCACTTTTCTCTCATGGGTGCGCGAGATTTATCCATCATCGCCACGCCTCCTCCAAATCGACAACCAGTAACTACCGAAATTAATACATTTAATGAATCAATCATTCGAGATGCAATCAGCTTCGAATTGCAAAGAGGCGGACAAGTATTTTTTGTACACAATAGAGTTAAGGATATTGAGCAAGTGGCTAACATCATTCTAAAATTAGTTCCGGATGCCAATATCTTGGTAGCGCATGGCCAAATGGATGGCAAAAGGCTCGAAAAAACCATGATGAAATTTATTGATGGTCTTGCCGATGTCCTTATTTCAACAAACATTATTGAGTCAGGTCTTGATATTCCCAATGCCAATACAATAATCATCAATCATGCGCATATGTTTGGCTTGTCAGATTTACATCAAATGCGAGGTAGGGTTGGTAGATCAAATAAAAAAGCGTTTTGCTATTTGCTTGCCCCTCCCACTGTTGGATTATCTTCAGAGGCCGTAAAAAGATTGAAATCCCTGGAAGAATTTTCTCATTTAGGAGATGGATTTAAAGTTGCCATGCGTGATCTTGATATCAGAGGTGCTGGAAACATGTTGGGTGGTGAACAAAGCGGTTTTATAAATGATTTGGGATTTGATACTTATCATAAAATTTTAGATGAAGCTGTACTGGAATTGAAGGAAACTGAGTTTAAAGATTTATTTATAAATGAATTAGACGATTACGAATCGTTATTTACTACCGATTGCATAATTGATACCGATTTTGAGTTGCTTATTCCTAACGACTACATTTCCAATATTTCTGAAAGACTAAAAATTTATAATGAATTAGATAATCTTAAAGATGAAGAAAAACTTATCGAATTTGTAAACTCAATTAAAGACAGGTTTGGTCCATTGCCTGATATTGTTAATGATCTGATAAAAATTGCAAGACTGAGGTGGGATGCTGAAAAATTAGGCTTTGAAAAATTGATGATAAAGAATGAAACCCTGAAAGCATATTTAATATCCTCAGATAATGAGAAGTACTACAATTCTGCAATTTTTGGAAGTATATTAAAGTTTATTCAACAAAACCCAAAGACCTGCAATATAAAAGACACAAAAAGCAGGATCATTCTAGTTGTCAATAATGTCGACTCAGTTGAGAAAGCTACTACTCTTTTGAAAGAGATACTGAAATTAAAATCATTACAGATGCAATAAATAAAGAGTTATTGAATTTATTTTATGTCCAGAAGGCCTTAATATTATGCCTCTGAATTGGAATGTTCATGTAATATTATCTTAACATACCATGATGAAAATAAAAATGTGTATTACTATTTGAAATTAAATAGCGTAAATTTGTGTTTTTCTGCTATTGTTTAGTGTGTGTTATTGCAGAACAAAAAA
>VAPL010074654.1_pt1 | contig 12804 bp, 9 predicted proteins | sample 3395061 | NCBI WGS metagenome assembly VAPL01 (sample SAMN08290444, study PRJNA428436) | hydrothermal vent metagenome | isolation source: Deep-sea hydrothermal vent chimney 2 | place: Pacific Ocean: Juan De Fuca Ridge | depth 2182 m m
ACATTGCGCACAAATCGGTCCCGCCCAACCCGTTTCACCGGGCTTCCGGAAAACATCAATCGAAACGCCGCATCGTCCAGCGCCGCCAATTCAGCCAAACGCGGCGCCGTCAATTCCTCACGCGCCAGATACCGCACCTCGCTCGCTGCAACTGCAAATTTGTTCCAGGGGCACGCGGCCAGACAATCGTCGCAGCCATAGATATGGTTGCCCAGCAATCCGCGCAGTTCTTCTTTCACCGGTCCATGATGCTCAATCGTCAGATAAGAAATGCAGCGCCGCGCATCCAACTGATAAGGTGCCGGAAACGCCCCCGTCGGACAGACATCCAGACAGGCGCGACAGTTCCCACAATGGTCCTCACCCACCTGATCAACCGGCAGTTCCACTGTCGTAAAGATCGCGCCAAGAAAAAACCAGCTGCCCAACTCCCGCGATACCAGATTGGTATGTTTCCCCTGCCAGCCAAGGCCCGCCGCCGCCGCCAGCGGCTTTTCCATCACCGGGGCGGTATCCACAAATACCTTGATCGCCTCGCCCGGGGCCTGCTCCAGCAACCAGCGCCCCACCCGTTTCAGACGTTTCTTCACAATATCATGGTAATCCCGGTTCTGCGCATATACCGATATTGCGCCACGATCCGCCTGATCCAAAACCGCCATTGGGTCATGCTCTGGCGTATACATCTCTGCCAGCATCACCACAGATTTCGCCTCGGGCCACAGTGCTGCCGGATTACCCCGCCAGACCATCCGCTCAGCCATCCAGCTCATCTGCCCATGCCGATATTCGGCTACATATTCTTTAAGCCGAACCGCTGCATCCGGCACGGCGCCAGGGGTAGTCACCCCAACCCGTGCAAACCCCTCAGCCAAAGCCTGCTTAACCAACCGCTCCTTCAGAACCGCAGGCATCACGCCCTCACCTTCTTCTGTTCAAAAATATTCTCGGGGGAATTGTCCGGTACGGGCAAGGGGGGCAGACAGCCCCCAAAACGACCCAAGCCTCAAAAATCCAGATCCGAATAATGCGCCGGTGGTGGAAAGCCCGACACATGATCTGCCAGAATTGACCGAAACGCCGGGCGCGATTTGATCTTTGCGTACCAGTCCTTCACTGCTTCATTCCGGTTCCAGTCCACATCACTGATGTAATCCAGCGCCGACAAATGTGCCGCCGCCGCGAAATCCGCCAGCGTCATCGCATCCCCAGCCAACCAGCGCCGTTCTTCCAGCAACCAACCCATATAATCCAGATGAAACTTGATCGCCTTAGCGCCAGCTTTTATATTCCCGCTGTCAGGGTAGCCGCGCCCCATAATCTTTTTATTGACCCGCTCATACATCAGCTTTGACGTCACTTCCGCGTTGAACTTGTCATCAAACCAGCTTACCAACCGGCGAACTTCGTACCGGCCACCGGGGTCTTTTGGCAACAGCGCCGGCTCAGAGTGCTTTTCCTCAATGTATTCACAAATTGCCGCACTTTCCGCCATCGTGCGGCCGTCCATTTTCAGCACCGGAACCTTACCGGCCGGGTTGCGCCGCAGAAAATCTGCGTCGCCTTCCCAATACCGCTCCTCCACCAGCTCCACTTCCAGCTTCTTTTCACCCAGCGACAATCGCACCTTGCGACAGAAAGGAGATAACGGGACGTGGAACAATCGGATCATGGTCAGTGGCTCATTTTTCTAATGTTCCCCCTCAATGGCGCGAACTGCCAGGTATTTCAACTCTCGAAACACGCCGCGCGACCATCGGCAAGAATTGTCGCAGCCCCATCTTTGATCGAAAGAGAGCGTTTCCGCAGGAATGCCGAAGGGTTAGACGCTGATCGACCTTTCGGATTTGGCAGAACCGCTGCCAACCGCGCCGCTTGAATTGGCGTCAGTTTTTCCGGTCCAACCCTGAAATAAGTCCGCGCCGCTGCCTCTACTCCAAACACTCCCTCATCAAATTCGGCCACGTTTAGATACACTTCCAGTATCCGCCGCTTGGTCCAGACCGCCTCCAGCACCGGCGTCATAACCGCTTCCAGCGCTTTACGAAACCAGCTGCGCCCCTGCCAAAGGTACACATTCTTTACCACTTGCTGACTGATGGTAGAGGCCCCGCGCTTACCACCTGTATCAAGCGCTTGCCGGATCGCGGCCATATCAAACCCCCAATGCAAACAATAATTCGCGTCCTCGGCGGCCACTACTGAACGCGCTACCACAGGTGAAATTTCTTCCCAATCGACCCATTGCTGATCGACTCCCCCAACCCGGCGTCCCTCGGACAACATGTATGGCGTGGTTGGTGGGTTGATCACAGCGAACAACAAAATCGCCAGCAGTATCAGCGCACCACCCAAAACAGCCCCGCGAAACGCCCAGCGCATTAGCCACCGTAAAGGGCGTATTCGCGCCTTTTCCGGCTTCTTCTTCGCTGCTCGTTTTTTCGGCGCGGGTTTCTTTTTTACTGCACGTGCCACGCACTACCTAAGCCATGCAATCAAGGCTCTGGTCAAGCGCTGGCTCAGGCGACTTGCTGTAAAACTCGGGCTTCGCGACGTTTTACAGTCGACCGCGCTGTATATCCAAGAACTGAACCGTTTACTAACCCGGGGAACAACTCAAACAACTCAGCTTGAATTTCCCTGTCTTGCATCAATATCTGATCACCGGGAAAGAAACTTTCGCTAAACACCCCGTTTGATGTAACGACCTCGTGTCGATCAAAGAGAATGTGGAAATACTCCACCTTGATAGCTGGCTGCTGAACGACATCCAAACCGTTCAGCAAGTGCTTCGCGGGGACGAGAACCTCGACCTCACCAAAATACAGTTCAGCCTGCCATCCCTGTACCAAAATTCGGTGCTGTGGCGACACACTCAATTCAACAGTATTTCCGATTGCACCAGGTTTGAATACTACCGGTGCATGGTCACCACTTGCGTCTGTCGGTGAACATCCGATCCAACGGATTGGTTGCAGGCCATGGTCCAGCGTCTCAATCATATCGCCAACCAAAAGTTCCTCAACGGGCACCTCGCCACGTTTGGTGCGGATCATCGTACCTTTGGTAAAACATGGTGGCCCCAGATCAGGGCCTGTATTAAGCGGCCCCTGCGTCGTTACGCCAGTTGCACTGACCAGAGTACCATTTTGCAACACCTGTCCGTCAGTGGGTGTAAAAACCTGCGTTCCATCCGCCAGATAAAACGTAGTTCCGGTGTAAGTTATAACGCCCACCCCCGGTACGTTGATTGTCACAGTATCGCCAGGCCAAGAACTCGTTACATCTTGCCCGTTAACTGAGTCACCGTCGAATCGATCAACGTCTCCGTCATCATTCTGGTCGATCAGCGTATATTTTACAAAATTCATCGCTGTGCCCGCAGGCGGCGGGTTATAGGGATCGATGATAAAAAACTGGTCTAAGAAACTCGTAGGCACCGGTTACACCCGTCAAATGGTTTCACACAAAATGTGTCACTCAATCGTGGCCTAGGAATGTCTAAGCCAAGGTTATTTCGCGAAAACCACGTCAGGTCGCCGACAGTTCTTTTCCATATTAGTCTGACGTTTACTAATTCGAGCCGATGCCTCCTATTGGGCAGGAATAGCACCCAATTCGACCGCAAGCGGATGCGTCAAATGCACCAGCATCTCTTTCGGGCAAACTTGCAAGAAAAACCCTTTTTCTGCTTGCCAGTTATTTAGAATATCCACCGCCTTGGCACTGTTGGTTTCCACGACATGCTGCTCTATCAAGCCGCGCATTTCTTCTTCCCAATGCCCTTCACCAACCGGACCAACGACCAGAGATTCCATATTCATCAGGTCCGACGACCGCCGGTCAGGATCATACAGATAGGCCATGCCTCCCGTCATCCCAGCGCCAAAATTCGCCCCAATAGACCCTAATATCACTGCAACACCGCCGGTCATATATTCGCAGCCGTTAGACCCACAGCCTTCTACCACGACCATCGCACCAGAATTGCGTACTGCAAACCGTTCGCCGGCGCGCCCGGCTGCAAACAGATAACCATCGGTCGCTCCATACAGCACCGTGTTGCCGATTATAGTGTTCTCCGAGGCCACCAGTTGGCTCTGCATTGCCGGACGTACAACTATCGTGCCCCCGGACAGACCCTTACCAACGTAATCATTTGCCTCACCTGACACTTCCAGCTTCAACCCCGGTACTGCAAACGCACCCAGCGACTGCCCGGCAGACCCGGTCAGTTTCACAGTCAGATGATCCGGTTGCAGGTTATTCTTCATCCCAAACTTGCTAACAATATGGCTGGAAATTCGCGCACCGATGGTGCGGTGGGTATTTTGCACAGCATAAGACAACTGCATTTTCTCACCGTCATTCAGGAACCGCGCTCCATCCACCACGATCTGCTCATCCAGCGCGTCAGGTACTGAATTGCGCGGACGCGAGCGATCATAGACGATCCGGTCCGCCCCATCGACGGTGATTAGCAGCGGATTCAGGTCCAGATCATCCAGATGGTCAGAACCCCGACTAACCTGACTTAACAGATCAGCCCGGCCAATCACCTCATCCAGCGAGCGTGCGCCAATGCTAGCTAAAATTTCCCGAACTTCCTGCGCATAGAATGTGATCAGGTTAACCACCTTGTCCGCAGAGCCGTTAAACTTGGCCCGGAGGTCTTCGTCCTGCGTACAGACACCCACCGGGCAGGTATTGCTCTGGCACTGGCGCACCATGATACAGCCCATTGCGATCAACGCCGCCGTTCCAATCCCGTATTCCTCGGCCCCCAGCATTGCCGCCATCACAATGTCGCGGCCAGTGCGCAAACCACCATCGGTGCGCAAGGTCACGCGATCCCGCAGGTTGTTCATCGCCAACACCTGATGCGCCTCGGTCAGGCCCATTTCCCATGGTAGACCTGCATATTTGATACTCGTCGCCGGCGACGCCCCGGTGCCACCGTTATGGCCAGAGATCAGAATGACGTCAGCTTTTGCCTTCGCCACACCCGCAGCAATCGTGCCAACACCCGATGCGGCGACCAGTTTCACAGTCACCTTACAGCGTGGATTGATCTGTTTCAGATCATAAATCAGCTGCGCCAGGTCTTCGATCGAATAAATATCATGGTGTGGCGGCGGGCTGATCAGCATCACACCGGGCGTTGAGTGGCGCAGACGCGCAATCAACTCGGTCACTTTCATACCCGGCAACTGCCCACCTTCACCGGGCTTGGCACCCTGTGCGACTTTAATTTCCAGTTCTTCGCACTGGTTCAGATATTCCGCCGTCACGCCAAAACGCCCCGATGCAACCTGCTTGATTTTGGCACTGGGATTGTCACCATTTGGCTCAGGTTGGAAATGTGCAGGGTCTTCCCCACCTTCACCACTATCCGACTTTGCGCCAATACGGTTCATCGCCACGTTCAGCGTCTTATGGGCTTCCGGACTAAGAGCCCCCAGCGACATCCCCGGCGTCACAAACCGCTTGCGAATTGAGGTGATACTTTCGACTTCTTCAATATGCACCGGTGCACCGAGGGTCTTGAAATCCAGCAAATCACGCAGATGTATCGGTGGATTAGCTTGCATTAGGGTCGAGTACTGCTTCCACAGATCAAAGCTTGCATTTGCACAGGCCGACTGCATCAAGTGCATCGTGGTTGCGCCCCAGGCATGGGTTTCCCCCGAGCTGCGAGCCTTGTAAAACCCGCCAACGGATAACACGTCCGTGCCGCCACGCCAGCCAAGCGTGTGCACTTTTTCCAATTTGCGCTGTATCCCATGCAGCCCGATCCCAGAAATCCGGCTAAGCATTCCGGGGAAATATTCCGCCACCAGTGCCCGACTCAGACCCACAGCCTCAAAATTCAGCCCGCCGCGATAGGAAGACACTACCGAAATCCCCATCTTCGCCATGATCTTCAGCAAACCCTGATCAATCGCCAAACGATACCGCGCCATATTTTCGGTCAGCGTCCCGTCCAACAAACCTCGCTCAATCCGATCCGCAATCGAATCCTCAGCGAGGTAAGCGTTCACCACGGTCGCCCCGCAGCCAATCAGCACCGCGAAATAATGCGGATCAATACACTCAGCTGATCGCACATTTAGCGAGCAAAACGTCCGCAACCCCTTGCGCGTCAGCCCGCTATGCACCGCGCTCGTCGCCAAAATCATCGGCATTGCCACCTGATCAGGCCCCTGCGCCATATCGCTCAGCACCAGATGCCCAATGCCGGATCGCACCGCATCTTCGGCCTCAGCCCGAATACGTTCCAGCCCGGCCTGCAAAGCCCCTTCGCCGCCATCCGCATCAATACAGCAATCAATTTCCACCCACGGCGCATTGAAGCTCTCGGCCAACCGCTCAAACTGCGCATTCGCCACAAATGGGCTCTCCAGTACCAGAATCTCAGTCTGGCTACTGTCTTCATCCAGCACGTTTTTCAGGTTCCCGAACCGTGTTTTCAGGCTCATCACCCGATGTTCCCGCAAACTATCAATCGGCGGATTGGTCACCTGACTAAAGTTTTGCCTGAAATAGTGACTAAGTGGCCGGTACATTCCCGACAAAACCGCCGACGGCGTGTCATCCCCCATCGACGCCAGCGTTTCCTTGCCATCTTCCGCCATTGGCGCCAGAATCTGCTCCAGCTCCTCAAGAGAATACCCGGCCGCAATCTGGCGTTTACGCAGATCACCACCCCTATGAATTGCCGCCTCTGCAACACCGGCCAGCTCATCTTCCAGATTGTTGATCCGCTCAACCCACTCCCCAAACGGTAGCGCGCTGGCCATTTTGTCTTTAATCTCGGTGTCGTGGAACAACAGACCCTTCTTCATGTCCACCGCCAGCATCTGACCCGGCCCAAGCGCGCCCTTTTCAACCACGCCAGCCTCATCCACCGGCACCATACCGGCCTCGGATCCGGCCATGACCAGACCGTCATCCGTCACCACATAACGCATTGGCCGCAGTCCCGAACGATCCAACCCGGCGCAAACCCAGCGCCCGTCAGTCATCGCCAGCGCCGCCGGCCCGTCCCACGGCTCCATCACCGAATTGCAGTACGAATACATGTCGCGCCAGGCCTTTGGCAGCTCAACCGCCTGCTTGCTCCAGCTTTCCGGCACCAGCATGGTCTTCGCCATCGGCGCAGATCGCCCCGCGCGCACCAAAACTTCAAAAACAGCGTCTAATGCGGCCGAATCCGATGATCCTTGCGCCACAATCGGCTTGATGTCATCCGCCAGATCACCAAATGCACCGGACGCCATACGTATCTCATGGCTTTTCATCCAGTTCAGATTACCCTTAAGCGTGTTGATCTCACCATTATGTGCAAGCATCCGAAACGGCTGGGCCAACCACCACTGCGGGAACGTATTCGTTGAATAGCGCTGATGATAAATCGCAAAAGCCGACTCAAACCGTTCATCCTGCAAATCCGGGTAGAAATCCGCCACCTGCTCGGCCAGCATCATTCCTTTGTAAATCACCGATCGGCACGACAGCGAACAGATATATAGGTCCGATACCTGCGCCGCAGCGGCCGCCTTTTCAACCCGACGCCGAATTACATACAGCTCTCGCTCAAAGGTTTCATCATCGACACCTTTGGAGTTCGAGATCAGAATTTGTTCAATCTCTGGTCGCGTCGCGTTGGCTTTTTCGCCCAGAACCGACACATCCACCGGCACCTGTCGCCAACCATATATATAGTATCCCATTCGTAGAACTTCGGATTCCACGATGGTCCGGCAAGTCTCCTGCGCCCCCAAATCGGTACGCGGCAGAAACACCTGGCCAATTGCGATCAGCTCATTTTTGCGCGGCTCATGCCCAGTTTGGCGCACCTGATCATAAATAAACGTCACCGGAATTTGCAACAAAATCCCGGCCCCGTCGCCGGTCTTGCCATCCGCGTCCACCGCCCCGCGATGCCACACAGCCTTTAGCGCAGTAATGCCGTTCTCAACCACCTTGCGGCTCTTCTTGCCGTCAATCGAAACGACAAGCCCGACGCCACAGGAAGAATGCTCAGATTCTGCGGAATAGAGACTGTTTTTAGCCATAAACCGCCGTTTGGTTTCTACGGCGGCTGCCCAGTTTTCATCATATTTGGTCATGGTTAGTATGCCCCCACATGAGCGTTTTTAGATTCGTACTCGGCCATTGTTGCGCGGCGGTGGTCACCCTCCAGCCGGACCGAAGCCATAGCACGGTCATTATAAATTTCTGAGCGCAGCGGCCAGTCGCGCGCTACGTCAAAAAGACCCGGCATCAGATCATAGCCTGCCACCGGTCCGCCAACGTCCCGCATCCAAAGATGCGTGCCGCAAGTCGCGCAAAAAGCCCGCTCGGCGAACGAGGTCGAGGCAAACCGGGTCACTGGCCCCTCTACCGTTACTGCCTCTTCTGCGGCGTGGAAACACAGGATCAGCCCACCCGACCAACGCTGGCACATGCGGCAATGACAAGCACCCGGCCGCGGGTCGTGTTGACCATCGATGCGGATCTTGACGGCACCGCACAGGCAGCTGCCCTCAAGGTGTCCCTTGATTTCCTTCATGCCTGATCCTCACCCATAAAGTCCTTGATAATTGCTCCCACCTCGACAGAAGTAATCTGCGCCCGGCCTTCTGGTAGCTCATCGGTGCTATTCTTGTAATCCACGAAGTACTCGGTGTTCAGCACCAGCCCATCCGCGTTGTCCAACAGACCAATCGGCAGGCTGGTGTTACCCACATATTTCCCGGCCGTTAGTCGATACCACAGTGCCGAGCCACATATTTTGCAGTTGGCTCGTTCTGCAAATTCCGAGCTTTGGAATGTACTGATGTTTTCACCGCCAGAAACTGTCAGGTTTTTTGATTTTACGGACACGCCTTTTAATGCCGATCCGACCCAACGCTGACACATCTTGCAATGGCATACGGAAAACGTGTCGGCCATGTCTTCGGCGCTAAATGTCACCGCACCGCACATGCACTGTCCTGTTCTGTCCGTCATGGCTTCATCCTTTGTTAGCCAGATAGGTCAAACTATATGCCCCATCTGTAGCCCTAGTCATTTCTGGACCTCAAAATCCCGAAAATTGAATTTTCGCAGTACCAAGCGTACCAATTACACGGTTTTAGCCTACTCCGCTGCCACCTGCGCACCCTGTTCCAGGTATTCCAGCATCGCCTGTGCCGCCTCGCGCCCATCACGGATCGCCCAAACTACCAGACTGGCGCCGCGCTGAATATCACCACAGGCCCAGACACCTTCCAGACTGGTTTCGTGGGTCACGAAATTGGCTTTTACAGTCCCCCAATCAGTCACGTCCAGTTCAGTCAGCCCCCACTGTTCCGGCAGGTTTTCCGGCGAAAACCCAAGCGCTTTGATCACCAGATCAGCCGGTTCAACATAATCCGAGCCTTCGATCATTTCCGGCGTCTGCCGCCCGCTGGCATCTGGCGCACCAAGGCGCATTTTTTGCACCATCACACCACTAACTTCTTCGCCGCCCATGAACCCTTTGGGGGCCGCCAACCATACGAATTCCACACCTTCTTCCTCAGCGTTCTGAACCTCTCGAACACTGCCCGGCATGTTGGCCCGGTCACGGCGATACAGGCATTTTACGCTCTCGGCACCCTGTCGGATTGCAGTGCGAACACAGTCCATCGCCGTATCGCCGCCACCGATTACGACAACCCGCTTTCCTTCGGCGTCCAGCTCGCCTGAAGTAAACTCGATCACTTCGTCGCCAAGGCCGGTTCGGTTGCTCACCATTAAGTAATCAATGGCTCGAACAATGCCCTCGGCTCCGCTACCCGGCATCTGTAAGTCTCTGGAATCATAGACTCCTGTAGCGATCAACACGGCGTCGTGCATCCCGCGAAGTGCATCAAAGGACAGGTCAGTTCCAACATTGGTATTCAGCGCAAAACTTACGCCCGCCTGTTCCAGTTGATCGATCCGACGCTGTACAATATCTTTTTCCAGTTTGAACCCCGGAATGCCGTACATCAGCAAACCTCCAGCGCGATCATTGCGTTCATACACCGTCACCTGAACACCCGATGCACGCAGCATATCTGCCGCCGCTAGACCGCCCGGACCGGAGCCGATGATGCCAACGCTTTGGCCACGCTCAAGGCTCGGCGTGTTCGGTTTTACCCAGCCATTTTCCCAGGCTGTATCTGAGATATACTTTTCAACGCTGCCAATGGTCACAGTGCCATGACCAGAGGTTTCGATCACACAATTACCTTCGCACAACCGATCCTGAGGACAGATACGTCCGCAGATTTCCGGGAACGTATTGGTCGCCTGACTAAGGTCATAAGCCTCCCGCAACCGCCCCTCAGCCGTCATTCGCAGCCAATCAGGGATGTTATTGTGCAGTGGGCAATGGTTCTGGCAATACGGCACACCACACTGGCTGCACCGGCTAGCCTGCTCGGCAGCTTTTTGCGCGGCATACTCCGCATAAATTTCATCAAAATCCGTCCGGCGTATACCAGGCGCACGCTTTTGTGGCATATCCCGTTCCACACCAACGAATTTCAGCATAGGTTCCTTCGCCATCAACCATTCCTCAAGGTTTTCTAGGTGTCCTGTTTAAGTCCCGAATTTGCAATTGAAAAGGCAGTATACTTGACCTATTTATAGGTGGTGCGCCAGTTTGGAAAATTTTTTCGTTAAGAAGTTCAGAATATATGTTAATATTACTGACCTAAATCAAGTCTTTCCTTTTAGATTCCGCAAGTTAGGGTGTGCCACATGTTTTCCAAGGTAAGCCGATGACATTGCTCCATCTCCTATTAGTGGCCATAATTCAGGGCATCACTGAATTTTTGCCAGTGTCTTCATCGGGCCACCTAGCGCTTATACCGATTCTCACCGGGATTCAGGATCAGGGTCAAACGATTGATGTCGCTGTCCATATCGGTACCCTGTTTGCTGTCATCATCTTTTTCTGGCGCGATGTTTCTATCTGCATTGCAGGCGTCCCCCGACTGCTCACCGGCCATATCGACACCCCAGGATCGCGCCTCGCTTTCTTGCTGATCATCGCCACCATCCCGGTAATGATCATCGGGCTGATTCTAAAGATCACCGGACTTAGCGATATGATGCGCTCGCTCGCGGTTATTGGCTGGGCGATGTTGTTATTCGGGTTGTTACTATACTGGGCAGATCGACGTGAAGTATCAGAAAAGAAACCCGAAAACTGGTCAATGAAAGAAGCAATAATCCTCGGGCTCTGGCAGGCCGTCGCCCTGATACCAGGCACTTCCCGATCCGGAATTACTATCACCGGCGCACGTCACCTTGGCTACAACCGTACAGATTCCGCCAGAATTTCGATGCTGATGTCGATCCCGACAATCATCGCGTCTGGTGTATTGTTAGGGGCAGAAGTTGTATCTACCGCCGATATTCAAGCCGCCAAAGATGGCGCCATTGCCGCGGTGTTTTCCTTCATCGCTGCCCTATTTGCCCTAACCCTGATGATGCGCCTTTTACGCACCGTCAGCTATACACCCTACGTCATCTACAGGGTGATCCTGGGGCTGATCCTGCTGACAATCGCCTACACCTAAGCGTTCAGGTTTTTCGCCGAATCTTTGATCGTAGAAAACTGCCCCGCCGGGCGATAGGGCCACAGATAGTCTGGCAAAACCGCCTCCATCGCAATGGGCGTAATCCCCAGATCAGCAAAGCCTTTAGCACTTTTGGAAACCACATTGTCGTGGCGCAGGCTTTTCACCTGATCACGAGTCAGGATGCCGTTGTTTATCAGGCCAAGAGTCACCGCCTGCATCACATCAAACCCTGCTCCAATGATAGAGCCAAACCAAAACGGCAGGTTCAATACCAGCCGCTTTCGTTTGATGACATCCAACATCAGATGGGTAATTTCGCCTAGGCTAAGCACCTCGGGCCCGCCCAGTTCATACGTACCACTTGCTTGACCAAGAACACCTTTAACAGCTGCCTGCGCAACATCATCCACATACACCGGTTGAAATTTGGAATCACCGCCAACAATTGCCAGAACCGGACCAAGCCGGGTCATTTTGGCGAATTTGTTAAAGAACTTGTCTTCAGTTCCAAAAATTGCGGAGGGGCGCAATATCACGGCGCTTGGGAAATTCTTCAAAACCCCATCTTCGCCCATAGCCTTACTTTGCGAATACTTACTTTCGGCGTTGGCATCTGCCCCGATTGCCGACAAATGTACTAATTGGCTGACTCCCTGCTCAGCTGCGATCCGGGCAATACGTTCCGCACCCTCATGCTGAATGGCATCAAAACTGTTTGCCCCTTGCTCATTCAGAATGCCGACGCAGTTCACCACCGCATCAGCCCCCCGCGCGACCGAGCGCACGGATTGATCATCACGGATATTGCAAAACACAGGCTCTACCTGACCCACGGTGCCATAGGGCTTGACCAACATGGCCTGGTTTGGGCGACGAACGGCCACCCGGACACGCCAACCCTCTCGCGCCATTCGCTGAGCGATATAGCGCCCTACAAACCCAGAACCGCCGTATATTGTGACTAACTTCGACATGATAAAACCTTGGCTCTATTACATCTACGGGTCTACTTGCCCGCCCATGCCCATACAAGGTGCAATTCTTATGATCACCGGTACCTAATTAACGTTGACAGGCTGGCAACGGCCTATTATCCCGCAACCTCTCGACACCTGCCCAGGTGGCGGAATTGGTAGACGCGCTAGCTTCAGGTGCTAGTATTCGCAAGGATGTGGAGGTTCGAGTCCTCTCCTGGGCACCA
>VAPL010169352.1_pt1 | contig 12801 bp, 10 predicted proteins | sample 3395061 | NCBI WGS metagenome assembly VAPL01 (sample SAMN08290444, study PRJNA428436) | hydrothermal vent metagenome | isolation source: Deep-sea hydrothermal vent chimney 2 | place: Pacific Ocean: Juan De Fuca Ridge | depth 2182 m m
GCTTGGGTTTGTACTTTTTTTCTAAATCTTCCCCTTTCTCTTCACTTGCCAGCTCTACCACTTTTTTGAAGTAGTCTAACTCCATCTGTTTCCTGCCCAGAGCCTGTTCAAGATCCCTAACTTGATTGAATAGCTCCATGGTTTTTTTGGCCTCAGATATCTTCTCGACAACAACTCTTTCATCCTTTGAAGTAGATGAAAATTTCTTGAGCCAAGAATAAACCGATACGCTGCTCACATTGTAAATTTTACTGATATCTGAAACTTTCAGTTTACCTTCATCAAGCAACTTTACCTTCTCGCGCTTGAACGCCTCGCTGAAAATTCGACTTCGTTTTCTGTTCATTTTCATGATCCATAAATTTAATTACATTTATTTTGTAGTTAAATTCGTGTCAACCTATTACCATGAAAGGACAGTGTGTTAATCATTAAGAAATAATGACTAATCCTTAATTTTTCTATCGTTTTTTGTGCCTATTATATTTAACAATCGGTTCCTTTTTGAAAGCATGTAATTTTGTGACATATAGTTGTTTGATGATTGATTGCTAAAAAGTAAAAACTCAAAATAAGCCGAATAAGGCTGTTATATTGGGTTATTTAGTTTTATCGAATTGTACTTGCAAACACAATAAACATTGCAGATTACTATGTAGTCATCCATTTTTCCAATGTATCTTCTGCTTCTTTTGTTAACTAGCTCAATGTGGTCTTATCTGTACCAATTATAAAAGTAAAATTCATCCCAAAACTACCTTTAGACATCTAAAGCCATTCTTTAAATATTCCTACAATCAGTTGCAATGAAATAAATTACCATCAAATGGCACAAAAACTAAATAATACCTATTTTGGCGTAAAACTTAAATATGAATTTTCGCTATCTGTTTTTCTTCTCCCTCATTTTCTGCATAACAATTTTCCAGTCTTGTCATCAAAAAAAGCCAATTGAAAAAGTAGATGTCTTAATCGAATCACCAAAAATAGAAATCCCAACTTACACTAAAAAAGAAGGAATTTTGACCGTATTGATGGATAATAGCATGACAAGCTATTTTATTTATAAGGGTCGGCCTATGGGATATGAGTATGAAATGCTTGCGCTTTTCGCTAAGGAAAATGATATGGATTTAGAAATAAAAATAATTGATGCACTTGACAATATCCTTGATTCTCTTACAACCGGCGTTGGAGATCTGGTGGCTGCTAACCTCACAATTTCTAAAAAGAGAATGGAAATCGTAGCATTTTCTCAGCCGCTTTTTCGCACAAGACAAATTCTTGTGCAGAGGCTCCCTGAAAACAGAAGAAAAATGAAACGAGATGATATAGAAAAAAGCCTGATTAGAGACAGGTTAGATCTTGGTGACAAAAAAATAGTTGTCAGAAAAAACTCATCATACGAACTTATGCTGGAAAATTTGATTAACGAAACAGGCGTTAATCTTAAAATTTCTTATTCGCCTGGAGATTTTGTGACAGAGCACCTGATAGAAATGGTCTCAAACAAGGAAATCAATTATACTATTTGTGACGAAAACAAAGCTATTATTTTCAATGCTTATTATAACGAAATTGATATTAAAACCCCAATGAGTCTCAGTCAGCCAATTGCATGGGCAGTTAATAAAGAGTCCACAAAATTGCTCTCAACATTAAATTCGTGGATAGACAAGCGGTTAGGGTCTCTTGAGTTTAATATGATCCACAATAAATACTTTGAAATGTCTAAGCGAAAACGACATATCATTAATAAAGAGTTTAGTTTCATCAAAGAAGGGAATATATCCATTTATGATGAACTAATAAAAAAGTATGCTATGGAACTTGGCTGGGATTGGAGACTACTGGCGGCATTAATATTTCAGGAATCTAATTTTGATCACAAGACTAAATCCTGGCGTGGTGCTACCGGGTTAATGCAACTTATGCCACCTACTGCCAAAAGCTATGGTATAAAAGGTGCTGAGCTTGTGAATCCCGAAAAAAATATTGCTGCAGGAACTCAACATTTGACAATGCTCCAAAAATATTGGGAAAGTGAACTTAGCGATGAAACCGAAATCTTAAAATTTACTTTAGGGTCATACAATGTTGGTTTGGGGCATGTTCAGGATGCAATTCGTCTGGCAAAAAAATATGGGGTAAACCCCAATAAATGGGATGATAATGTGGCACAAATGCTATTGAACAAATCCATCCCAAAATATTATAAAGATCCTGTTGTAAAGTATGGATATTGTCGTGGAAAAGAGCCAGTTAATTATGTAAAATCTATTCTAAATAATTATAGCATGTACAGAAAGTCTAAGAAAATAAAGCTCTAAAATCAAAACAAACTCATTATCTGTGTGCAAATAATAATCAGCACCAATGCAAACGGATATACTGTCGCATAGGCAATTTTAGGTCCATTGGAGTCAGTCAGTGGATCTACCGCACTTAATGCCGGAGTAGAAGTCATCGAACCTGTCAATGCTCCAATAAGAGTTAAAAAATTTATCTTCAAAAAATAGCGTCCTACAATCATAGTTATAAGCATAGGCAAAATGGTAATTACTGCTCCTGCTGCAAAAAATGTTAATCCTCCGTTCTGTATGGTATCCACTAAATTTCCTCCGGCATCGGTTCCCACTGACACTAAGAAAAAAATCAACCCCAATTTTCGCAATAACTGATTGGAGGAACCGGATACATTCCATAATATATGTCCGGTTTTACCAATTCGACTAAGGATTATTGCAGCCATTAAAACGCCGCCTGTCAACCCAAGGCTAAAATCTATCCCAAAAAGAGGTATTTCCAATTTCCCGATTAGCACACCTATCAAAATGCCCAATGAAACCGGAAGAAAATCCAAATCTCTAAGGCGTTTTGTGTTGTCGCCAAATAGCTTTTTTACATTTAGTAAATTCTGTTCATTACAAGCAATTTTTACTTTATCTCCAAACATCAACTTAGTATTTGCGCTGGGGCTAATATCAATTCCTGATCTTCTGATCGAAGTTGCTGTGGCTTCATATTGTTCGAATAGTCCAAGTTCTAAAAGTGATTTATTGACTACATTGTCATTGGTAACTAAAATGGGCTGTATCACATAGCTTTTACTTAAAGGAATTAATTCTTGTGTTTCCTTTCCGATAAGCATGCTCACTTTTTTAAGATCGTTCTCTGTCCCAACAGCTTTCAATATATCTCCTTCATTTAGCACCGACGAGGCACTGGGCGTAAAGGCATTTCCATTATGCAATAACCTTGATATATTTGTATGCGTCATCGTCCTCAATTTCAGCTCTCCCAATGTCTTGCCAAAGATGTTCTTATTTTCAACCTCAAAATTTTTATTTATTAACTGAGGAAATTCAGCCTTAGCTTCTTCTTCGTAATTTATCTCCTCTTCTTTTACAGAAACACCAAAAAGTTTAGGTGATATTTTAACAAATAAAATCACTGCCAAAACCCCAAAAGGGTAGGCAATTCCATATCCAATGGAGGCCAATGTAGAATTAGTGCTTTCAATCGCCGCTGCAAGACCAGGTGTACTTGTCATAGCCCCTGCAAAAAGGCCAACTGCCAACTTAAAATCAATATTCATAAAATATGCCAGTAGGCTTGCGGTAACTGCACCTGAAATAACTGCCAGTGCTGCAACAAGAATCAGCCTTAAGCCATCCTTTTTGAAAGACTCAAAAAAGACCGGACCTGCCTGAATGCCAACAGAATAGATAAAAAATATTAATCCGATTTTTTGCAATATATCAGGCATCTCTACTCCATAATGGCCAAATAATAAAGCCACAAAAATAATAGCCGAAATATCCAATGAAATACCCCCGATAGATATTTTTCCTAACAAAATCCCAAGCGCTACTATGGCAAAAAAAGCAACATATTCATTTTGTAATATTTCCATATTAATTGTTAGAGGAGTCTCAAAATTTTGCAAATATATGGCAATCCAACATTAAACCATTTTTAAAAAAAAGATAAAATTAAATTTCATAACAATCATCATTATTCAATGTCGGTTAGTTAAGCTTTTCGTCACTGCGAACCTGCCAATGACGTAAACCGTAACAAACGTCCTCGCGGGGTCTCTTTTGGACCCAGCGTAAGCTGCGGGGTCTCCAAAAGAAAGTACCCCGCAAAGGCATAAACCTCACACTTGTTGAGCTCTCCTGACTTCTTCAAGCAGGTAGGCTGGTGTAACGTGGCAGTCTGCTTATATAAACTCGATATGCCTAAAATGAGAGACCGCTATCCCAGAAAAACGGGACAGGTTGTGCCTGCCAATGACGTAAAAAAATACCATGATAGTCCCCGGACTTGTTCCGGGGTCTGTCAGCAATTTGAAAAATCATTTTTTATGGCAGGCAGATCCCCTGCCTTGTCCGGCAGGCGGGCAGAATAAACCTGCCTACTGAAAGCAGGTCTGAGAATTAACTGGTATTTTTTTACGGCATTGACAAATAGTGCATTTTGGAAAGATGTTAATTTTCGCAATGATGTGCTGGCTTAACTAAACGGCATTGAATCATTATCAGAAATAAAAAGCTATTGATAAAGCGTTTTTTAATATCCTCAGTTTAGAACAAAAAAAATGTTTTATGGGGTCAAATTAGCTGTCTAATTATATTATCAACCTCAACTATTTATTGCATTATTTAATAAAAAGTTTATTACCTTTGCAGCCTTGTAATAATCTCAAAGAGGTGTTGCCAAATGGAATACGGCAAAATGAAATATCAAATATCGATCATACCGCTAAAAATGCTTTCTATCAAAGCATTTACCCTCCTAAGGCAACTTATGCCTGGTATTATTATTTGGTAGTTTTCAAAATTAAAATAGTCTTTTTCACGATTTAAAATTTTAAAAAATTGGCAGGTAAAACATTATTTGACAAAACATGGGATGCACATGTAGTTGATGAAATCAGCGGTGGCCCCAGTGTTCTTTATATCGACAAACACCTCGTTCATGAGGTAACAAGTCCACAAGCTTTTGCGGGAATTGAAAGCCGGGGTATTCAGGTATTCAGGCCACAAAATACCGTTGCAACTCCTGATCATAATATTCCAACTGTCGATCAGCATCTTCCTATTAAAGATCTTCTTTCCAGGTTTCAGGTTGATAAGCTCACCGAAAACTGCAAAAATCATAACATTACACTTTATGGATTAAATCATCCTTTTCAAGGAATTGTCCATGTGATAGGGCCTGAATTAGGTATCACCCAACCCGGCATGACCATGGTTTGTGGAGATAGTCACACATCAACTCATGGAGCTTTTGGAAGTGTCGCATTCGGCATAGGCACCAGTGAGGTAGAAATGGTTTTAGCCACGCAATGTGTCCTTCAGCCAAAGCCAAAGAAAATGCGCATAAATATTGAAGGTGAATTGTCAAAAGGTGTTACAGCCAAGGATATTATACTATATATAATTTCAAAAATTACGGCCAGCGGAGGTACTGGATATTTCATAGAGTTTGCCGGGTCTGCCATAAGAAATCTTTCTATGGAAGGCAGGATGACAATTTGTAATATGAGTATCGAAAGTGGCGCAAGAGGAGGACTCATTGCTCCGGATGATACAACATTTGAATATATTAAAGGAAAAGAATTTGCTCCCGAAGGCCAGGACTTTGATAATGCAGTAGCGAAATGGAAATTGTTAAATTCTGATGATGACGCTGTATTTGACAAAGAAATAACTTACGATGCAGCTGATATAGAACCGATGATAACTTACGGAACAAACCCGGGTATGGGCACAAAGGTTAGCGGCAGTATTCCGAAAGAAAAGGACATCGAGAAAAGTAATCTTATCACTTTTAATAAAGCCCTTGATTATATGGGGTTTAGTGCCGGTGAAGAAATTGTTGGAAAAGACATTGATTATGTATTTGTTGGCAGTTGCACAAATGGTCGTATCGAAGATTTAAGGGAGGTTGCTGCTTTTGTAAAAGGACGTAAAAAAGCGGACAATGTCACCGCCTGGATTGTACCGGGATCGAAGCAAGTTGAGCAACAAGCCAATCAAGAAGGCGTTACAAAAATTCTTGAGGAAGCAGGATTCAAATTGCGACAACCGGGATGTTCTGCTTGTTTGGCAATGAATGATGATAAAATCCCATCTGGAATGCTGGCTGTCGCTACATCGAACAGGAATTTTGAAGGTCGCCAGGGCCCTGGATCCAGGACAATGTTGGCAAGTCCTTTGACAGCCGCTGCGGTTGCAATAACGGGTAAAATTGTTGACCCACGAACACTATTATAAGTTTAAAACAGAATATTATTATGGCAATAAATAAATTTGAAACAATAGTATCTTCTGCGGTACCTTTACCCATAGAAAATGTAGATACAGATCAAATAATACCAGCCAGATTCCTTAAGGCAACGACAAGGGACGGATTTGGTGAAAATCTTTTTAGAGACTGGAGATATGATAAGAATGATCAACCCATCAAAGAATTTGTTCTTAATCAGGGCTTGTATTCAGGAGAAATTTTAGTCGCAGGTAAAAACTTTGGTAGTGGATCCAGTAGAGAACATGCTGCCTGGGCAATTCATGACTATGGATTTAAGGTTGTAGTATCAAGCTTTTTTGCTGATATTTTTAAAAACAATACGCTTAATAATGGCTTGTTGCCAGTACAGATATCAGATGATTTTTTAGCTAAAATATTTGATGCAATAGAAAATAATCCGGATACCAAATTAAAAATTGATCTCATTCAACAGCAAATTACACTCTTATCTACTGGGGAAGTCCAGAATTTCGATATCAATTCTTATAAAAAGGATTGCCTGCTCAATGGTCATGATGATATTGATCATCTATTGAGTTTAAAAGATAAGATCACCCAATTTGAACTGAACAGAGATTAAACTCACAAATATTCCAATATGAAAATTAACATAATGGACACTACACTTCGCGATGGAGAACAAACATCGGGAGTGTCCTTTACAGAAACAGAAAAACTCAGTATCGCTAAACTATTTTTGGAAGACCTGAATATTGACCGGATTGAAGTCGCTTCGGCCCGTGTTTCTGAGGGAGAGTTTAAAGGCGCAAAAAATATATTTGGCTGGGCCAAAGACAATGGTTTCATAAATCAGGTAGAAGTACTGGGGTTTGTCGATGGAGAAAAATCTCTGAGATGGATCGACGAAGCAGGCGGTAAGGTGATCAACCTTTTGACTAAAGGATCTCTCAAGCATTGCGAGTTACAGTTGAGAAAAACTCCAGAAGAGCATTTTTTCGATATTAGAGACGTTTTAAAAACTGCTGACAATATGGGAATCAAGGCCAATATATATTTTGAAGATTGGTCAAATGGCATGAGAAACTCACCGGAGTATTTATATCAGATGCTTGATTACCTTCAAGACACAAGCATTGTGAGATACATGCTTCCCGATACTTTAGGTATTCTCAATCATGAGGAAACCTATAAGTTTTGTCTGGATATGAAGCAACGATATCCAAATTTAGCATTTGACTTTCACGCACACAACGACTACGATCTGGCTACTGCCAATACTTTTTCGGCAATAAGGGCTGGGATCAGCGGTATTCATACTACACTTAACGGTCTTGGAGAAAGAGCAGGAAACGTGCCTTTGTCAAGTGTCATTGGCATTGTTAAAGATCATTTTGGGTATGAGATGTCTGTAAATGAAAAGCAACTTTATAAAGTCAGTAAAATTATTGAGTCGTTTTCGGGCATCAGAATTCCTGCAAACAAACCGCTGATTGGAGAAAATGTATTTACGCAAACAAGTGGTATTCATGCAGATGGGGACAACAAAGACAATTTGTATTTCAATGATTTACTACCGGAAAGATTTGGCAGAAAAAGGGAATACGCTCTTGGCAAAATGTCTGGTAAGGCCAGTATAATGAAAAACCTTGAAGATCTGGGGATTGAGTTGAGCAAGGATGAAATGAAAAAGATTACCGAAAGAGTGATCAAACTTGGAGACAGAAAAGAAACTGTCACCAAAGAAGATTTGCCTTACATCATTTCTGACGTGTTGAAAAGTGAAAAAATAGTCGAGAAAATAAAAATTATTAATTTCTCCCTCTCCGTTGCTGAAGGATTGAAATCTATGGCAACTTTACGTATTGAAATCAATGGAGAGATTTATGAAGAAACAGCCTCAGGAGATGGTCAGTACAATGCATTTATGAGCGCCTTATGGAGTATTTACGATAAATTAGAAAAGCCTCGGCCAGTGCTTGTCGATTATACAGTCACCATTCCTCCAGGCGGAAAAACTGATGCCCTGGTAAATTGTGGCATTACCTGGGATTTTAAAAATAAAACCTTCAAAACGCGTGGTTTGGATTCAGATCAAACTGTTGCAGCAATAAAGGGCACAATGAGAATGCTTAATATTATTGAATCATTTGAGGACAACAAAAATTGATTTTAGAGCTTAATAAGATTTAAAATCGAAACAATAAGGTTAATTCAAAACAATTTGAGTGACTACAAATTAGGGAATATTAAAAATATAATAAATGAATTTTAAAATTGCAGTTTTAGCCGGCGATGGTATAGGACCTGAGATAATTGATCAGGCAATAAAAGTAATGAAAGCAGTTGGTATCAAGTACAATCATACTTTCGATTTTGAAGAGGCATTAGTTGGCGCATGTGCCATTGATGCTGTGGGAGATCCATTTCCAGAAGAGACATTTGATATTTGCATGAATGCAGACGCAGTGCTTTTCGGTGCGATTGGTGATCCAAAATACGATAACGATCCAAAGGCAAAAGTAAGACCTGAACAGGGGCTACTGGCTATGAGAAAAAAACTTGGTTTATATGCCAATATTCGTCCGGTAACAACTTTCAAGTCGCTATTGCACAAGTCACCTTTAAGACAAGATTTGGTCGAAGGAGCAGATCTTGTTGTTGTGCGCGAATTGACAGGCGGTATATATTTTGGCGAGCCAAGAGGTCGGTCAGAAGATCAAAACAAAGCTTTTGATACCTGTACCTACACCAAAGATGAAGTTAGGCGCATTACCAAATTGGGTTTTGAATACGCTGCCAAAAGAGATAAAAGGTTGACTGTAGTCGATAAAGCAAATGTACTGGCCACATCAAGATTATGGAGAGAGACTGTTCAGGAAATGATTCCCGACTATCCAGAAATAGAAGTTGACTTCATGTTTGTCGATAATGCAGCCATGCAACTCATCCAATGGCCAAAGAAATTTGATGTCATGGTTACAGAAAATATGTTTGGAGACATTCTGTCTGATGAAGCAAGTGTAATCACTGGATCACTTGGATTGCTGCCTTCAGCCTCGATTGGTACACATACGTCGGTATTTGAGCCTATTCACGGATCATATCCACAAGCAACTGGAAAAGATATCGCAAACCCCATAGCCACCGTTCTTTCTGCCGCCATGCTACTTGATGCATTGAGTCTGACAGACGAAGCCCAGGCTATTCGCCTTGCTGTTGACAAGTCTATGGATGCTGGTATTGTTACTGAAGATATTGCTGAAGAGAAGGCTTACAAAACATCTGAGGTTGGAGATTGGTTAGCCAAAAATATTTAGTATAGCTCCAATCCTTAAATTGAAATTAAAAAGAGCTGCCTATTGGGCAGCTCTTTTATTTTCCATAATTAATGCGGCTTTTATAAAGCCCAAACCAATACCCAAAATTTAGCTCCATCAAAAAAGAATAATATCTTTGGCGCACAAAGTACTTTACAACAACGCCAGATTTGAAACGAATTAAAAAATACCTTCAAAGTGATATTGATATAAATTCCACAAACAGGAAATTCTATCTTGTCTTTTTTACGGTTTTTTCGGCTTTTATATTTCTGAATTTCTTTGAACCATTCGGCTTATACTATGACGATAGCATAAGCAAGGAGGCTGTTTTTTATGAATTACTGATCGCCATGACATTGGCATTTGTCGTATTGCTTTTATCACAATTTGTGGTGAGGGCCTTACTCAACAAAAATAAATTCACCATCATTTCTATATTTTTCTGGTTTCTACTTGAAGCTGCTTTAGTAGCCTCAATTTGGTTTGTTTTTGAGATCGCTACTGAAGATTTTACAGACAGCTTGCTGTCTATTTGGTATAAAAACTTTGTAGCATTTATCGTCATCATGTTTCTTCCATATTTTTTATATATAAATTATGTCTATAATAAAGATGTCATAAAGAGATTAGAACATGACAATCTTACCAACACCCCAAAGGATAAGTTGATACAAAACATCACCATAAAAGATGAAAACGACAGCATAAAGCTGTTGCTTATAACCGAAGATTTGCTGTTCATTCAATCTGCTGATAATTACGTGGAAGTGAATTTTATGAAAGAAGGTCTTGTGACCAAAACATTACTAAGGAACTCTATCAAAAAATTAGAGCCCATTTTTGTTAATTCCTCAATTATGCGTTGCCATCGTTCATATATTGTTAATACTGAGAATGTAGCATATGCAAAAAAAACATTGACAGGCTTCGACTTAAAATTAAATCACGTTTCGAAACTAACAATCCCCGTTTCTAAGTCTTACATATCTGAATTTAGAAAATTCTTACCATAGCCATAACAGGCTGATTATCAATAAGTGGTATAAATAGTTTTTCACCACATGCAGTGGGATAAACTACTTTATACCCCAATCTCCATTTTCTTGCCCCTCTATTCGGAGCCTCCTCCCTTTTAATTTTTTTAAACATCGCTCATCTGCAACTTTGCATTGTTCAAATAAAATAATGCATGCAAATAGCAATAGTTAGTATTCAAAAAGCTCCGATCAAAAGTTTAACAATAGTTGATACGGGCCTCATCTCACAGCTTTTATTTTCTCAGAACATAGTAAATCCATGCACCTTAGAAACAATTGTTGATAGGGTTAATGAACATAATTTACAACTGAAAATCTCTGATAACAATAGTCAGATTTCTTTTACTGCAACATTGGGCATAGCCAGTTTGATAGGCATTGTTGTAAACGATGCCATATTGCTAATTACGTTTATTAGAGCCAAAGAGCAAGGAATGAGCATTTCCGAGGTAAGCAAAGAATCCATAAATCAACGCTTTATTCCAATTATAGTTACTACATCCACTACCGTAATGGCACTCAATCCATTATCTCTGTCAGGAAATGAAATGTTTGTCTTCTTAGCTGTGCCCCTCATATTTGGTTTGATCGTTGCCACCGTACTTATCCTTGATATCGTGCCAGTATTGTACACCATTCCAATAAAAAAATAATAGTCATGAAAAAAATAATATTAACCACAACATTCTTCGCCATTCTTTCGGCCAATGGGTTTTCACAAAACTTGAGTAAAGAAATACTCTGCAAAAAGTGGATGCTCGAAAAGTACATCATTGATTCTATAACATACGGCCCTGAGGAAAATGAGAAAAATGATTTTATCCTTTTAGATGCAGAAGGGCATTTCAAAACCCTCTCCGAAGGAGGAACCGAGCAAGGCACGTGGATAGTAAACCTAAATGGAGGTTATATCATGCTTAAAAATGACACTGGAGAAACCTACAAAGCATATATCAGCTTTGTGTCTTCCGAGGTCTTGATTTTGAAATACGACATTGAGGAGATTAGAGATATTGAAGTAAGGTGCAAGTCACAAAAATAGTAGCATTATGAAGGTTATTTTCAATTTTTGTTGTGGGTTTCTGGTTTCTCTAAGTGCTTTATCACAAGATAAAATCGTACTTAAACCAATAGCTTTTTTTTATGATTCATCCACATTTTATGTACAAAAAGTAATTGACAACCGCACTCAGAAATCTCTGGGGACTATTGATGGCAGCCAGTTGCATTTAGCTCCTGATCCGACTATGGCAATTCAAGAGTTTATGGATGTGTGTTTCCCAAAGCTCCCAGGCTTAAGCCCGATAATTATAAAAATAAATGAACTCAACGTGCAAAAAACACAAACTAACCTTTCTGATATTACAGTGAGGGTACATATTGATTTAACTTTTTTTGAGCATAACGGAACAGTGCTAAAGGAACTATATACTATTCAATACAATGAAGATCAGATTTTTAGTGATTTTTCTAATAAGGAGATACTAAAAACACACGAAAAGAGAATTCGTGCCAGTTTAGAATATTGTATGCGCAGTTTTATTTATCACACGCAAATTCAAGAAATTGACACAAACTCATTTTTTGAAAATGCTGTTTATATGGACATCGAGTTAGTCAAATGGTACAATATACTCCTATTCAAAAAGATCTATAGCAGTAATATCGAAGGCTGGAAAATAAGCTATACAGGATTTGTAGATCGCCAGGACGATTTTATTATCCCTGTTGTTTTCACCTTTGACCAATATCGGGTGAAGCCTGAAATTTTAAACAATAGAAAAATCAAATCCATAAATACCTACTCTTTTAGTGGAGGAATTGATGGATTTCTAAAGCTTTTCCCTGGAGTATATGTAGGTATCGGAGCCGAAGTTCCAGTGGGAGTTGAGGTTATACGAGGCTTAAATAATAATAAATTAACAAATTTTTTAATCGGAATACATGCAAAGGAAGGAGTACGAATAATGCCATGGAAAAATTATGGGATTGTAATGGGTGCATACTTCCTTCAAACTTTTCAAACCTCCAAAGTTTATAATTCTAACACAGGATTTGAAATAGAAGTAGGTATCAATTTTTAACACCAATAACAACTTTATAAAAATATAACATCGTGAAAAAAATAATTTCATCAACCATCCTCATCACTTATATTGGGGTAA
>VAPL010563110.1_pt1 | contig 12801 bp, 7 predicted proteins | sample 3395061 | NCBI WGS metagenome assembly VAPL01 (sample SAMN08290444, study PRJNA428436) | hydrothermal vent metagenome | isolation source: Deep-sea hydrothermal vent chimney 2 | place: Pacific Ocean: Juan De Fuca Ridge | depth 2182 m m
CTCAATCAGTTTTATCAGAAAATCAAGAGACTCGAAGAAACAGAAGTTGATTTACGCTTAAAAGATTTTTTAGTAGCCATTAATTTAGAGTTAGAAGCCGGAGAAACTGGAGCCTTAAAGTTAGATTTTGCTGATCAGGAAACGGTAAAAATTATGACTGTTCATGGAGCTAAAGGATTAGAATTTCGTTATGTTTTTATTGTTAATTTAGTAGATAAGAAATTTCCAACTATTTCTCGTAACGAAAAAATATCAATACCAGATGCTTTAGTGCGAGAAAAGATAATTTCTTCAAAGGATATTCACCTCGAAGAAGAACGTCGTTTATTCTACGTGGCCGTTACTCGTGCTAAGGAAAAGTTATATTTAACTGGGGCGAAAGACTATGGTGGAGTGCGCGAGAAAAAACCCTCTCGGTTTTTAGAGGAAATGGGCTTAGAGAGTTTAGAACAAGCGGAAATAAGTTTAAGTTCTCAAAATGAATTTTTACGTGATTTACATTATTTAAATTCTCGAAAATTAACTTTAAAATCTAAAAATTCTTCTACTGATAATTATCCTCTACCAGCAAAGTTTTCCTTTTCTCAACTTGCTGCTTACAGCGTTTGTCCTTTGCAATATAAATTTGCTTTTGTTCTGAAAGTTCCGGTTTCCACAAATAAATCATCGTTAATTTTCGGTCGGGTGATTCACGATACTCTTTATAATTTTTTATTACCGGTTTTAAAAGAACATCAAGAATTAGCAGCTAATCTTTTCACTAGTTTAAATAAAAAGAAAAAGAAGGATTCGTCCTTAAGCCTCTCTAAATTATTAAACTGGAAGCGACTCCTAGCTTTATATGAAGAATTTTGGCAGGATGATGGATATCGTGATAAAGTAGAAAGAACAAAATACAAAGCCCAGGGGCGTCAAGCTCTACATAATTTTTTTACTGATTATCAAGCTAATCCTCCTCAAGCTATTCTATTTTTAGAAAAAAGGTTTTCTTTCCGAATTGGTCAAGAAATAATTAAGGGAGCTATTGATCGAGTTGATCGTTTAGCCGATGGCACCCTAGAAATTATTGACTACAAAACTGGTCATTCCAAGGCAAAAGTGGATAAACGTCAGTTAGTTTTATATCAATTATTTTTAGAAGAATTTTTAGAAACTAAAGTTAGTTTACTAAGTTATTATTATGTGGAAGACGATGAAAAAATCTCGTTTACCGCTAGCCCACAAGATATTAGTAAACTGCGGTTAACTGTTCGTGAACAGATTGCTTCAATTAAAAAACGAAAGTTTGACCCCCGTCCAACACCCTTATGTAATTTTTGTGATTTTCGAGATATTTGCGAATTTCGTCAGCTTTAAATATAATAGAATTATATGCCTAATCAATCTCCGCCAACTAACAATCGTCTCATTAGCCCTATTGAACGTCAGGGTGATGAAGCTTTAGATTTATCTTTACGCCCCAAAACCTTAGCGGAGTATATTGGGCAAGAAAAACTCAAGGAAAATCTACAGATTACGATTACTGCTGCTAAAAAGCGTCAAGAGACGATTGAACATGTTTTATTATATGGTGCTCCTGGCTTAGGAAAAACAACTCTTGCCCATGTTATCGCTAACGAGATTGGCGCTAATATTCGAGTGACCTCTGGTCCAGCTATTGAAAAAACTGGTGATTTAGCAGCTATTTTAACTAATTTAGAAGAGGGTGATATTCTCTTCATTGACGAGATTCACCGTTTACATAAATCCGTTGAAGAAATTTTATATCCCGCCATGGAAGATTATGCTTTAGATATCATTATGGGTAAGGGACCGAGTGCTCGTACTTTACGATTGGATTTACCAAAATTTACAATTATTGGTGCCACGACTTTAGCGAGTCTTTTGTCTGCTCCTTTACGAGATCGTTTTGGCATTACTCACCATCTAAATTTCTATGAACCACAGGATCTGGAAAAAATTATTAATCGTAGTGCTCATATTTTAGGGATTAAGATTAGTACCGAAGCTGCCCAAGAGATTGCTAAGCGTAGTCGTCGCACCCCCCGAATTGCTAATCGCTTGTTGAAAAGGGTCCGTGATTATTGCGAAGTTAAGGGTGATGGTACTATTTCTTTAGAAGATGCTTTAGCCGCTTTTAAATTATTAGAAGTTGATGTTTTGGGTTTAGATTTGATAGATCGGCGAATTCTTCAAACTATTATTGATAAATTTCAAGGAGGACCAGTTGGCTTAAACACTTTAGCGGCAGCCACCGGAGAAGAAGCTGATACCATTGAAAACGTTTATGAGCCGTACTTAATGCAGTTAGGATTTTTAGATCGTTCCGCGCGTGGTCGTTTAGTAACTATACGAGCTTACCAGCATCTGGGTTTAAAAAAACTAGAAACTAAACAGTTGATTTAAAAAGAATAGAAAGAGTTAATTCAGTAATTTATTTAATGCCACCCTTTATAGTTGTCGTGGACTGGGAACTAGTGTTAATAATATTTTGGGGTAGCTTACCCGGGCCATTAGGATTATAACCTGCTTTAACCTCTGCTCCGTCGTTATAACCATCACCGTCAGTATCGGGGTTTAGAGGATCAGTTTGATATATTTTAAGTTCTTGATAATCGCTTAAACCATCGTGATCAGTGTCAATAGTATTAGTATTCGTTTTGGATAATTCTTTTTTAGCATTAATAAGCCCTTGGCTATTAGTGTTAGCCTGATTCATATTAATATCACTCTTAGCTCTAATTTGCATGGATAATTCTTTGCTTGTCTGTCCGGTACTTGTGGCGGTCGTCTTGATTGATGGTGATATATCTTTTTGGGGAATATTTAGTGAAACTTGATTACCGAATCCACCAAATAAACTTCCTATAAGTTCTTCTAAAGTTTTAACTTGTGCCGGAGGATTTATTTTAATTGCTTGATTAAAATTCTTGGTTAAGATTGTAAATTTGATTTCCATGGGAGCTTGACCTTTGTGAGATGCTTTGGTTATTAAATTTAAGGTCAGTTTGTATGGTAATAAATCTTTTTTACCAATCCAAATCTCTCCTTGAGCTGATTTTATTGTTTCAAAATCATTATCAATTTTAGTCAATTCTTCTTTAGTTAAAGATTTATTTTGCATGGTTTGCCTAAAATTGATAAATAATTTTTTAAGCTCTTTTATTTCGATAATAAATTTATAATGATAAGTAACTAAATTGTTGAGTTTGGTATTATTTGATTTTTCAGTCAGTTTAAAAACCTTCTCGGCGATTGCTCTTGATTTCAGAATTTGTTTGGGAGACATCCCAATTGTATCATTACTGACTTTAAGTTGTTTTTTAACTGTTCCTGTATCAATTTTTACCCAGTGATTTTTTATGGCCTCCAAATTAAAAGTTTTTAACTTAGGGACATCATCTAATTCAATATAAATTACCTTGCCAATACTTTTAATTTTTAAACCCAAACTTAATTCTTGTTGTAGGGCATTTGTTTTTAAGTCAAAAGAAAATGAATTTCGTAACTTGTTTGTTTCATACCTATTAATGGCTCCAGTAAAATTAATTAAAAAATTACTAGTTTTCTTATTTATAGATAATCCAGTAAATTGTAGTAAATCTCCATTAGTACTACTAGCATTCATGAAATTACTGACATTTACTTTAATTTCTATTGTTCCTGAATATTCTGCCGATTTAACCTGAATTAATTTAGAAACCATTTTTTGTACTATCACTTTTGGTGATTGGAAGTAATAAAAATAAGCCAAAGCTCCGCCACTAATTATTAATATAGCGCTTATAACGATTAGTATTATTAAAGTTTTAGGTGATTTTTTTGTTGATTGGACAGGGGTTAAGTTGGGGCTAGTAGTTGGTTTTTTACTATTAGTTGTTTGTGGAATTAAATCAAATTCGGCTTTGAGATCACTGACTTGCCAACCTTTTGCCAATAGCTCAGTATTAATAGTCGCTTGGGAGATGCCTTGCTGTAGCTGTTGTTTGATATAATTAGCTAATTGTTGGTTGGGCATATATTAATAATTAACTTTATATTTTATTAAATAATTTATTATAATCTAGCTCTCGTCCTCCCTCGTAGGACTTCACTAATTAACCATTAATTTGTGTTCTTCGGGCACTTATTATTTACTCTTTATCATCAGTTTAACATTATGGAACATTTTTTTCAATAATTATTACCCAGTTATACTGATTTGATTTATTTACTAGTTTTTGATATAGTAAAGGTTAATTCTTATTTTTTATGAAAAAGTTTTTTTTATTTACTTTGGAAATTGTTAAGGTTGTAGCTATTTCTCTAGCGATTATTTTGCCAGTACGTTATTTTCTTATTCAACCTTTCTATGTGAAGGGTTCTTCAATGGAACCTAATTTCCAAAATAATCAATATTTGATTGTGGATGAAATTAGCTATCGTTTTGAAGCACCGCAACGGGGACAAGTGATTGTTTTTCGTTATCCCCTTAATCCTCAAGAATATTTTATTAAAAGAATTATTGGTTTGCCAAACGAGCAGATACAATTTAAACAAGGTCATATTATCATTTATAATAAAAAACACCCCCAAGGTTTCACTTTATCTGAGAAATATTTATTTCCGAGATTAACTACTTTCGATCAAGATCAGAAGAAAATTGATATTGGTCCTCATCAATATTATGTCCTTGGTGATAATCGGCATGCTTCTAAAGACTCTCGTTATTTTGGTCCAGTTAATTCTAGTTTTATTATTGGGAAAGTTTTATTTCGTGGCTGGCCATTAGATGAGGTAACTTTATTTGATGCTGCTCATTGGCCAAAATATAAAAATTAAATTATGCCAAAAACAAAAAAAAATACTGCCAAACCGAAAGACCAAACAACGGAAGCAGAAGATAAAAAAACTTTTCCTCGACTTTTTGGTATGAAGGATTTGTTGGGACTTGATTCCCAGTATTATGATTATGTTATTGCTCGGGCTCGAGAATTTGCTAAGATCTATGGTTTTAGTTCAATTAAAACTCCGATTTTAGAGACTTATGATTTATATAAAAAGTCTACTAGAAAAAATACTGGTCATGAATTTTATTCAGTATTAGGTGGAAAAAATGAAAAAATTACTCTGCGGCCAGAAATTACTCAAGGAGTGTTACGAGCTTATGTTGCTAGTGATTTAAATGAACAAAATTCAGCTGCTCGTTTATTCTCATTGGGACCGATTTTTCGTTATGATAAATTACAAACTGGACACTATCGAGAATCTACTCAATTAAATTTGGAGATTATTGGTGATGATAAACCCCTCTCTGAGGCTTTACTAATTGCCTTGGCTAATAGTTTTTTTGCCGAATTAGGAATCAAAGTCCAGGTGCAAATCAACAGTATTGGACAAGCCGATTGTCAACGAGAATATTGTAATAAATTATTAAACTTCTATAAAGAGCGAGGACGACGTTCCAAACTATGTCGTTCTTGTAAGAATAACTTAAATAAAAATTGTTTAGGACTGTTAGATTGTCAGGAAGAATCTTGTCTTCAACTTCATGAAGAGGCTCCTCAGATTGTTGACCATTTATCAGCAGAGGGACGAGAACATTTTACCAAGACTCTCGAATTTTTAGATGAACTTAATGTCAATTATAATTTTAACCCTTATTTAGTACGGGGTTTAAATTATTATAATGATACGGTTTTTGAATTCTGGCCACTAAATAATGAGGGCGTGCCTGCGGGGCGCTTAGCGTTAGCTGGTGGTGGTCGTTATGATTCTGCAATTGAAGATTTTGGTGGTTTAGCAACTCCAGCAGTGGGTCTTGCTATTGGTTTAGAAAGAACAATTGCTAAAATCAAAGATAAAGCGAACTTGATTAATAAGTATGAAGATGATATAATATTTATCGCTCAATTAGGTAATCAGGCGCGAATTAAAGCTTTTCAATTATTTATTGATTTACGACAAGCAGGCTTTAAAGTCCGACAATCCTTAACTTCGGATAGTTTAAGAAATCAATTAGAAGAGGCGGTAGCTATGCAGGCCAAGACGAGCTTAATTTTAGGAAAGAAAGAAATTATGGATGGCACTATCTTGCTCCGTGATATGGACTCGGGAACACAGGAAACGATAGTTTACAAAAAGATTAAGGAACACTTGAATAAAAAAAATAAATTAGTTGAAAAAAAAATTAATAATAGAAAGGGGGGCGGACTATATGGCAGACTTTAAAAGAAAACCAGGTGAAAGTTTTGAGAGTTTTTTACGGAAATTTAAGAAAGGACTCAAAAATAGTAAACGTTTAGAGAAAGCACGCTCTAAACAACATTTGAAACCAAAAAAGACTAAACACCTTCAGAAAAAACAAGCTCTAATTGGTCTTGATTTACAGAAGAAGAATGAATATTTACGTAAAATTGGTAAATTACCAGAAGGCACGATGCGTTCTTAAAACTTCATTTTTATTTGTGAGAATCTAAAAAATCACTTTTACCGAAGTGATTTTTTATTTCTTAATACCAGGAATAAATTTTCTGATATTTTCTAAAGTTGATTTTTTGGCAAATTGTTTAATGTGGTCACGAGCTCGTTTAGTTTTAACAAATTTCAACCAATCCCGATTTGGATAAGGACGATTCTTTTCGGTGACAATTTCAACAAAGTCACCGTTTTTCAGTTTTTGATCTAGACTACCAAACTTATCATTAATAATTGCTCCGGCGGCTTTATTCCCGATATTAGTATGAACCGCATAAGCAAAATCAATTGGCGTGGCATGTTCGGGAAGTTCAAAAACATCGCCACGCGGTGAAAAAACAAAGATGCGATCTTGAAAAATATTTAATTTTATTTTTTTAACTAATTCATTAGTATTACTGATTTCTTTTTGAATATCGAGAATTTCTTCTACCCAGCCTGGAGTTTTATAAGATTCTGAACCTTTTTGAATTTTATAATACCAGTGAGCCGCTAAACCATAAATACTTTCTTCATGCATTTCTTGGGTTCTAATTTGAAATTCGGTCGCCTTGCCTTCTGGTCCAAAAACAGTGGTATGGAGTGAACGATAGCCATTAGGTTTAGGAACGGCAATATAATCTTTAAAACGATTTGGCCAAGGTTTCCAGAGAGTATGAATAACTCCTAAACTTTTATAGCAATCATCAATTGTGGGGACAATTAAACGCAGGGCAAAAACATCATAGATTTCGTTAAACTTTCGTTCTTTTTTTTGCATCTTTAGATAAATACTGTAGAGATGTTTGAAACGAACCTCAATAGTGTATTGAATCCCTGCTTCCATTAATTTTGGATTTAAAATGCTTTTGACTTTTTGAAAGAAACGATTTCTTTCTACTTTTTTTTCTACCTCATATTTATACTCTAGTTCCTGATATTCTTCGGGATAAAGGAACTTAAAACAAATATCTTCCATCTGCCATTTTAGACGACTAATACCAAGTAGACTGGCGATGGGCACATAAATTTCTAAAGTTTCTTGGGCAATCCTTTTTTGTTTTTCAGGAGGAAGACTCTCTAAGGTTCGGAGATTATTTAAGCGATCACAGAATTTAATAAAAATTACCCGGAGATCGCTGGACATTGCCAGAAACATTTTCTTTAAATTTTCTCGATAGCGTTCTACACCGCGATATTTTATTTTACCTAATTTAGTAATTCCCTCCACTAGCATAGCAATATCAGGACCAAAAAGTATTTTAATGTCTTCTAAAGTACGATCAGTATCTTCAGGAACATCATGAAGTAGCCCAGCAGCGACAGTTGCTAAATCCGCTTTGATTTCCGTTAAAATATAAGCAGTGTGTAGAGGGTGTTGGATATAAGATTCACCACTTTGTCGTTTTTGATTAGCATGGGCAACTGAGGCAAATTCAAAAGCCAATGACAAGACCGTGGTATCTTCTCCAGGATGGTTTTCTTTAAATTTTTGTATTATTCTCTCAATCGTCATAGGTTGGGTTGATAATTTTTTGTTTATTTTATCTTATTTTTAATCTTTTTCTTTTTTATTTTTAATTTTCTATGATATAATAAGATTAATATATTATATCATATTGAAACTTAATTTAAAATTTTTATTACTTATCAAAGATGATTAAAAGATTGAAATTAATTATCCCTTTCCTTAGTTTCCTGGGAATAATATTCATCAGTAATTTTGTATTAGCAGCAAGTTTTGGAATTAATATTGTTAATAATGGTCTTGCCGGATCATTAACGATGACTGACCCCCGAATTTTAATTGGTCGAATTATTCAAATTGCTCTAAGTTTCCTAGGAGTAATTGCCGTTTCCATTATTATTTATGCTGGTTTTTTATGGATGACTTCTAATGGTGATGAAGAAAAAATAACTAGTGCTAAAAAAATTCTTAAAAATGCTATTATTGGTTTAGTAATTATTTTAAGTTCTTGGGCGATTGCTACTTTTATTATTAGCAGATTAGCCGCAGCGATGATTGGTGTAAATGTTCCAGTGCCAGGGCCTCCGACAGGACCGGGATTTAATAATCCGGGGATTGGCGTTATTGGTGCTTGTACAATTCAGAATACTTATCCGACAAATGGTCAACAAAATGTTCCACGGAACACCTCACTTATTATTAGTTTCAAGAATAAAGTTAAGTTAGATACAGTTTGTGTTGATAGTTCTGGAAGTAGTTGTGCGTGTTCCAACACTTCTAGTTGTGACCAAATTAACCCGGCGGCGGTTAGACTTTATACCCAAGATTTAGGCGATGCTTGTTCAAAAATATCTTGTCCAAAAGTTAATACTAATAATACTGACATTTCTGTTCAAGTTTCTAGCGATCATCAAACTTTGTTATTAATCCCTCGTCAATATCTTGGTCGTTCTAATGGTGATACCCCGTACACTGTTAAATTTACAAATGTTATTCGGAAAGTAGATAATTCTTCGATGTTTGCTACTTGCTCAACAAACTATGCTGCTTGGAATTTTACCGTTAGTAATAAACTAGATTTAGTACCCCCGATAGTTGTTCCTAATGGCATTTTTCCGCCACCAGATAATGCTCGAGATATTATTAATCAAACCAGTCCGGCCCAAGCGGCCCATGGTCAGATTATTGTTCAAGCTCGTCCCAATATTTATAGTCCAGCTAAAGTTTTATCGGTGACCGCAGAAAACACTGCTACTCCAAGTACGGCCCGAGTTTTGCTAGATTATCAAGGATCAATTACTGAGTTTAAAATTTCCGTTTCCGCCACCGCTCCCAATCAGGCACAATTGTTTGATGTTCACAATAATCCTCTCGGTGTTGCTAGTTTTAATTCTTCGGGACAGGCCGTCTTCAAAGGATTTATGACCTTTATTGCTCCGCAACATCCAGCCGGCAGTTTATGGGATATTAAAATTAGTCCGGAGAAATTAGCCGATAATTTAACTATTAATTCGCTAGTCTATACTTTTGCTAGTTCTAGTTTAAATAATAATATTTTAGTTCCTAATAATTTTAGTAATAATCAATTAGCATCAAATATTGAAGCTAAAATTAGTGGTAATTCTGCTATTAATGTTAGTTTGAATGGTTCAACTGTAAATCTCAGTGCTAAAGTCCAGGGGCTTAGTGGTAATAATATTGCGGTCAGTACGAGTAATTCGCCAGCCATTCAAATTATTCCACTGACCGGAGGACGTGATCGGAAAGTTACTAACCAATTTCAAGATAAACCCGATCAACCTTTAAATACTGTTATTCAAATTAATTTTAATAAAGCTATTAATCCTCTCACAATTTCTGGACCAGCTGAAAAAGTTGTTAAATATATTAAAGTTGTTAATGCTAATGCTTCTAGTAGTTCAGCAGGGGCGGTTTGCAGTAATAATGCCCAATGTCAGTCTTATAAATGTTCTAATAATACTTGTGTTGGTAATTATTTAGATGGTAATTTCATGGTTAGTAATGCTTACCACACTGTAGAATTTACCTCTAATCAAGAGTGCGGTATTAATGCTTGTGGTGAAAAAATTTATTGTTTACCTTCTAATAGTCATTTAACTGTTAAATTAACGGCGGCTGATCTTCAGGCTTGTACCAGTGATAAGAGTTGTTGGGCTGATGGATCATTTCGAACTTGTTCTGCTAGCTCACTCGCCTATTCCACTTGTCAAAACTCCTCAGGTCAGAACTATCCCGCCGCTGATGCCACTAAATTAGATGGGGTGCTTAGTGCTTCGCTCAATTCTTTAGATGGTAATCGTGACGGAGTCGCCAATGGGCCAATCTCTTTCTATAATGACAACTATACTGCTAGTTCAACTGTTAATTTAGCACAAAAAGATAACTATCAGTGGTCATTCTATATTAGTGATAAACTTAATTTAAATCCGCCAATTATTAGTAATATTAGTCCAATCCAAGGACAGAAAAAATTAAAACTGACCGTTCCTGTTAATATTACTTTTAATAAATTAATGATGAAAAGCACTCTTCAATCGGGAGCGGTAAAAGTAATTAATAAAAATTCAAAGACTGAACACCACCTCATTAATCTTTATAGTCTTTCGCCTAGTCCCCTGGGTTATTGGTTGAGTGCTCAGAATAAAGATTTACCACCTTATGATGGTTTTCCCGATATTACCCAAGCGACGATTTTCCATTCCCCTTTAAAAGCGTCGGCGACTTTTCAGGCTCAAGTTGGTTCTGGCGTGAAGGATATTTATCAGAATTGTTATAAACCTAGTGCGGGCCCTTCTTGTGCAGCAACCAGTGGTACTCCTTCTTGTTGTTTTGGAAGTCCAACCAAAACCTTGGGAACGAACGGCAATTGTCAATAAATTATTAAATAATTAGGAAAATTAGAAATAAGATAATAGAAAACATAATAAAAATTTAAACTTTGTGATTAGAAAAATTATTAAAAATTTATTAGTATTTAGTCTATTAATTGGTGGACTCTTTGTTGCTAATTTTGTATTTGCACAAGGGCTTGGTTTGAATGCTGTTAATAATGGTTTAGGTGGATCATTAACTAGTGTTGATCCGCGAATTTTATTAGGTCGAATTGTGAATATTGCTTTAGGATTTTTAGGAGTAATCGCTGTGGGTTTTATTGCTTATGCTGGGTTTATTTGGTTAACTTCTAATGGTAATGAAGAAAAAATAGAAACGGCAAAGAAAATCTTAAAAAATGGAATTATTGGTTTAGTTATTATTTTGGCTTCTTGGGGGATTGCCACCTTTTTAATCTCTAAATTGGGTGGGGCGATGAATGGTGGTAATGGTGGAAATAATGGGAATGGTAATGGCAACGGCTTTGGTACTTGTGTTGGTACTGATTGTACTGGCGGTGGCGGCGGAGGTGTTCCTAATAATTGTGCTACTAATCCTAACCCAAATTGTCAGGCTAGTAGTGGTCATCCCGTAATTCAAATAATTAGTCCCGCTGGTGGATTTTGCACTAATAATTTAGATAAATCTTGCTCTACTAATAGCCAGTGTTCTTCAGGAAGCTGTAATTTAGTAACTCCCAATGGCACAGTTGATAATTTTATTACTATTTCTGGGCAAAATTTTGGGACTTATTCAGCCACGAGTAGCAAAGTTGTTTTTGTTGGACAAGGAAAGCCAGTTCTTGCTAATCAAGTTAATAATTTAAATCCAGCCTGTGTTAATTCTTGGAAGACAAATCAAATAATTATTGCGGTTCCTAAAGGAGCAACTACTGGTCCTCTTAAAGTTATTAATCAAAATGGTTCTTCTGACTTAAGTAATGATTCTTATGGTCCGAAAATTCCAGATTTTCAAGTAAATAAAATTCTGCGTCCTGGTTTATGTCAACTTAGTCCTAGCCAAGGAACCCTGAGTTCCTCGGTGGGATATTTAGGAGTTAATTTACATTCAGCTTCGGCTTATTTCGGTAATTATCAGAATAATATTCAAGCTTTGCAATCTTCTTTTCTAAGCCCTGCTGGTTTAACTGGTAGTTCAACAATTCCTAATATTAAAACGGGAATTTCCAGTAGCTTTGTACAAACCAAAATTAATGGTTCATTAGAAAAAAGTAATTATTTACTATTTACTAAACAAGCCGAACCAGGGTCAGGGGCCTTTATTTCAAGTTTCTCCCCGACTACTGGCAATACTGGTCAATATATCACCATTCAAGGCAGTGGTTTCGGTCAGCAACGGGGTAAAACTCAAGTTTATTTTGGAAAAGTAGAAGCTAGTTATAATTTTCCAACAGTTTGTTTAAATTCTGTTTGGACTAATAATCAGATTATTGTAAAAGTTCCTACTGGTCTAGCCAATGGTTCTTATCCCATTAGTATTAATTTAGGTAAAGATATTATTAATACTAATATTTTAAATCCTCGTGCTTTTAAATTTGATAAAAATTCAGCGCTACAAACTAGTTTATGTAAAATAGATCCTCAAAATGGTCCCGTGGGCACTCCAGTGACTCTTTGGGGAGAATATTTTGGGGCCGTTAATAGTAATGGTTTGGTCAAGTTCAACCCTAATGAAAATGCGACCGGAACTATTCAGCAAAGTGGCCAGGCTGATTTAATTAAAACTAAAGTCCCCAATAAAGCCCTAACGGGTCCTGTGAAAGTTGTAAAAAATAGTGCTTGGGGCAATACTCTTAATTTTAATATCGGCTCCTGTACGATTAATAGTGATTGTAGTGGTACTCAAGTTTGTTGTGCTCAAAATACTTATCAACATGGTCGTTGTGTTAATACTTTGCAAGATTGTTTGATTAATATTCCGACTTCAGTTTTTGAATGGAGTTTTAATACTGGTTTTGGAATTATCTCTCCGCCGCCACCACCACC
>VAPL010089865.1_pt1 | contig 12800 bp, 14 predicted proteins | sample 3395061 | NCBI WGS metagenome assembly VAPL01 (sample SAMN08290444, study PRJNA428436) | hydrothermal vent metagenome | isolation source: Deep-sea hydrothermal vent chimney 2 | place: Pacific Ocean: Juan De Fuca Ridge | depth 2182 m m
ATAATAGCATATTTCATCTATCTTGTCAAGCTCTATTTTCTACTACTGCATTCACGAGAATTGTAAGCCCTAAAAAGGGGATGGGGGCAAGCCTGGGATTTGAACCCAGCAGGCTATCATCCGGTGGCAACCAACGCTCACGCCTGCCCACAAAAACCTTACCTTCTGATTAGAAGTATCACATATTATTATCTTTTTGTCAAGACCTATTTGTATACAACTTCGTCTTTTAAAAAAGCGACTCAAAAGAGTCACTTTTTTAAAAACTTTATTCAAAGTAAAGTATTGTTTATTACATCATTCCGCCCATACCACCCATGTCAGGCATTCCACCTCCAGGCATTCCACCAGCTGCTTTTTCTTCAGGCTCATCTGCAACAGCTGCTTCCGTTGTAAGTAGTATTGCTGCTGCACTTGCTGCATTCTGCACACAACTCCTAGTCACCTTCACAGGATCAATAATTCCTTCCGCATACATATCATCTACCATACTATCCTCTGCTGCATCATAACCAGCAAAACCTTTAGAATTCATAACGTCATGCACTATAGTAGAACCCTCTTTGCCAGCGTTCATAACAATCTGGCGAAGAGGAGCTGTCAGAGCATCTAACACTATCGTATAACCTGTAGCAAACTCTACATTACGAAGAATATGCTGATTTTTTGCTTCATTTGTTGTCTCAAATTTTTCTCGCATTTTTTTAGAAATTTTTGCAAGAGCAGTTCCTCCTCCAGGAACAACCCCTTCTTCAATAGCTGCTTTGGTAGCATTAACTGCGTCCTCAATCTTCAGCTTTAAGTACTTCATTTCTGTCTCAGTCGCAGCTCCAACTCGTACAACAGCTACACCACCAGAAAGTTTTGCCAAACGCTCTTCAAACTTTTCGCGGTCAAACTTAGAATCTGTAGACTCTACAGCTCGTCGAATTTCAGAGATACGTTTTTCAATATCAGCTTTTTTACCTTTTCCTCCAATAATGGTTGTCTTATCCTTTGTAGAAACAACTCTACTCGCGCGACCAAGCATAGAGAGGTCTGTTGTATCAAACTTCAAACCAACTTCTTCAGAAATTACAGTACCACCTGTAACAGTAGCTATATCCTCAAGATATTCTTTTTTTCTATCTCCATAACCAGGAGCTTTTACGGCAAGAACATTGAAAGATCCACGCAATCTATTAACAACAAAAGTTGCTAAAGCTTCTCCTTCCACATCATCTGCAATGATTATCAGATCTTTCTTCCCTGTTTGAGCAAGCTTTTCTAGAAGTGGAAGAACCTCCTGTACAGATGACACCTTTTTGTCTGTGATCAAAATAGGAGTATCTTTGTATTCAGCCTCCATCCTTTCAGTATTTGTGATCATATACGGAGAGACATACCCTTTATCAAACTCAAGCCCTTCTACCACTTCAGATTCAATACCAAATGATTGAGACTCTTCAACAGTAACCACTCCATCTTTTCCAACCTTATTTATAGTCTCTGCAATAGTTTTTCCAAGCTCTGAAGATTCTGCTGAGATAGTCGCCACTTGCTCTATCTCATTTTTACCTTTTATCTCTTTTGCCATTTTTTTGAGCTCCGTCACAACTTCTTTTGAGGCTTCTTCTATACCTCGACGCACCATAACAGCATTCGCGCCCATTGCTGTGCGTTTCATTCCTTCTCCAATAATAGCCTGCGCCAAAACTACTGCAGTAGTCGTACCATCACCAGCTGAGTCATTAGTTTTATTCGCAATCTCCTTAACAACTTCCACCCCCATATTTTCAAACTTATCTTTGAGAGAAATTTCTTTTGCAATAGAAACCCCATCATTTGTAATAGTTGGACCTCCGTAACCCTTATCCAACGCTACATTACGCCCACGCGGACCTAAAGTCACACGCACAGCATGTGCCACCTGATCTACTCCGCTTTTTAGCTTCTTTCGAACATCTTCATCAAAAATAATCTGCTTTGCCATAATATATGTTTATGTTTTTATATCCTTTCTAAAAATTAATCCCTCGTTTTATTTAACAACCGCTAGTATGTTTGATTCACTCACTACATAATACTCAGTATCATCAATTTCAATTTTGTCGCCCCACTGAAAAAGTATTGTGTCTCCTTTTTTTACCTGCATAGGAACCAAAATACCATCGTCATATTTACCTTTACCAACTGCAATTACTTCGCCCTCCTTACTCTCTTTCTGTTCTTCGTTTACTGTATCAGGAATAATAATACCAGATGCTGTTTTCTCTTCTCGAGGAGGAAGGCTTACTAATACCCTGTCCGCCAAAGGAACTATATTTGTTTTATTTTTTACACTTTTTGTCATACGAAAATACTATAATTTGTAACTAACACCTATTAATATCAAGACCTTTAAGTAAGTCGTCTGCTGGGCAATATCTTAATTTATCTCATAATTCTATTTAAGAACTGCCTTACCAACTATGATTTAAGTGTATGTAGTATATGGACACAGACCTGTGTTGTCAAATTCTGCAAATAAAGTCTGAAACGAGTAACCAAAATTAACCGTTGATAACTCTTCCTTGCTTGCATAAAAAAACATGTCTGCTATACTCTTCGCAAATGGATCTTCTAACCACGGCATTGCCGTATATACAGATAGGACTTGCTATTCTTCTTGCCATATCAATTCTCCTTCAACAAACGGGAACGGGAATCGGCGGGGCTTTTGGAGCAGGAGACAATTTTAGCGCTGGTTTCCATACACGTAGAGGGTCTGAAAAAATTCTTTTTAACACTTCAGTTATCTTAGGTATTCTATTCGTATTGTCAGCATTTATTGCACTCATTATTTAAATTCTAAATTGATTCAAATAGACTCTTATAACTAATGTTTAAAATAACCAGGCTCTGATATTATTTCCGGCAATATCACATTGGGCCCATCATTTCATGCTAAAAAAAGAAATCTATAAGATATTCCTATCATTCTCTCCAACAGAACGTGTTTTTTATTGGATATTTGCAATAGTATTTATAGTCAGTGCGATATTCATGTTAGGTAATATCAATTCGCGTTTTCTAATTGAAATCCCTACTCAAGGAGGATCATTGACTGAGGGTATTTTCGGGTCTCCTCGTTTTATAAATCCACTCCTCGCAATATCCAACTCCGACAGAGATTTAACAGCTCTTATATATTCAGGCCTTATGCGAGCAACACCGGAAGGCAAGATGATTCCAGACCTAGCGAATGGATATGAGGTCTCAGACGATGGACGAACCTATACTTTTGTGATCAAAGAAGAAGCCACTTTCCAAGATGGAACTCCTGTGTCTGCAGATGATATCATTTTCACAATTACGATGGCTCAAGATCCTATGCTAAAAAGTCCGCGTCGCGCAAGTTGGGACGGAGTTAAGGTTGAAAAAATTAATGAAAAAACAGTACGTTTTACACTACCTCAACCCTATGCTCCTTTTATAGAAAATACATCCATAGGGATTTTACCAAAACATCTCTGGAAAAATGTCCCCATAGAGCAGTTCCCTTTCAGTCAGCTAAATATTGAACCTATTGGTTCAGGACCTTTCGCAATATCTGAAATCAATAGTAATAGCTATGGTTTTCCAACTTCGTACATATTTTCTCCTTTCAAAAATTACATGCTCGGCACTCCTTTTATCTCTTCCCTAAAAATAAAATTTTATACAAATGAAGATAAACTAACCCGAGCATATGAGCATGGAGAAATCGAATCCCTAGGCAGTATCTCTCCCACTAAAGCAACCGAACTTAAACAAAGCGGTGCGCGCACTCTAACAACCCCCCTGCCACGGATTTTTGGTATCTTTTTCAATCAAAACCAAACAGACTTATTTATTAATAAAACAGTACGGAAAGCTCTAGCACTTGCAACACCTAAAAAACAAATAGTGGATAAAATCTTAAAAGGATATGCTGTAATAATTGACGGACCTATCCCGCCTGGAGTCATGTCAAAAGATTTATATTCAGAACCCTCAAAAAAAGATTTTAATGAACGTAAAGAGGAAGCAAAAAATATCCTTACTGCAAATGGATGGGAACTAGATAAAGAAACTGGAGTCCTTACTCGAGAGAAAAAGGGGAAAAAACAGGAACTGTCTTTTTCTATACTCACTTCTAATACGCCCGAGCTTAAGGGGGTGGCTCAAATAATTACCAAGGCTTGGAAAGACCTTGGGGTGAAAGTTGAAGCAAAATTTTTTGAGACTAGTGACCTGAATCAAAATGTTATACGTTCACGACGATACGAAGCTCTGCTCTTCGGAGAAATCGTAGGAAGAGAGTTAGACTTATTTTCTTTTTGGCATTCCTCACAAAGAAATGACCCTGGACTAAACATAGCTCTCTACGCAAATATAACGGCTGATGACCTTCTGGTACGTGCACGCAAAACATCTGATAATGCAAAAAGAGAAAGTCTGTATAAAGAATTTGAAAAAGAAATAAAAAATGACATACCAGCAATCTTTTTATATTCTCCATTATTCATTTATATCGTTCCAGAAAAAATAAAAGGTATAGAGCTCGGATCTCTAACAACTTCAGGAGAACGGTTTTTAAATATATACAAATGGTATATAGAAACAGATCATGTGTGGCCTATCTTTCTTAAAAAATAAATCCAATTAACTAAAATTTAACTTAATTCAAATTAAACATTATGATAGAAAAAAAAATACCATCTAATACCAAACGTGTACGTAGGACATATTCACCTATTCACACAACCAACAAACCAAAACATACTAATAAAAATAATAGACCCTCTCATCATCCCAGAAAAAAAATGTCTAGTGGACACTCTTCACAGTCTATATCAATACGCTCTCGACAACATGTACAAAGAAGGAGATCAGCTCCCATACGGCAAAAGAAAGAAAATAATATTGTCCCCCCTCTTCATCCAGAAGGAGTACGAATAATACCCATTGGAGGAGTAGAAGAAGTGGGTCGAAATATGACAATCATTGAGACCCCTACCGACATGTTTGTTATAGATGCGGGATTTCAATTTGTTGGAGAAAGCGACGCACCTGGTATTGATTACATATTACCAAACATCACCTATATAGAAGAACGTAAAGATAAATTACGCGGTGTTATTATTACGCATGGACATCTGGATCATATTGGGGGTATTCCATTCATACTTGATCGTATAGGTAATCCTCCTGTTTATACTCGCAACTTGACTGCAATCATGATCAAGAAACGTCAAGAAGAATTCCCACACCTCCCAAAGATTAATCTAAAAATAATAGAGACTGATGATCGAATTAAAATAGGAAACACGTACATAACTACATTCCCTGTTACACACTCTATACCAGACTCAATGGGAATTAAGATAGAGACCAAATACGGTAATGTTATTTTGACAGGAGACCTAAAACTAGCTCACGAAGATGGCATTCCTGTAGAAGAAGAAAAGAAGAAATGGTCTGCACTTGGAAAAGAAAATAATCTATTCTTTATTGCAGATTCTACTAATGCAGAAAAAGATGGGTTTTCCATACCAGAGTCAAAGGTCCATGACACACTCAGTGAAATTGTTAGAAACACTAAAGGACGCCTGATTATAGGAACATTCGCGTCTCAATTTGAAAGAATTATTCGTATTATTAATTCTGCCGAAAAAAGCGGGAAAAAAATTGTATCGGAGGGAAGAAGTATCCGTGTAAATATTGAGATTGCTCAGAAAGCAGGTTTGCTAAAACCCAAAGAAGGTACACTTATTACCGCACAGGACATAGATAATTACCCTGCTCATAAGATAATTATACTCGCTACGGGAGCGCAGGGTGAAGAATTTGCTGCCCTAATGCGTATAGCGACTAAACAGCATAAATTTGTTCGCCTAAATGAAAGAGACACTGTAGTATTATCCTCTTCCGTAATTCCAGGTAATGAAATTTCTGTTCAGAAACTTAAAGATAATCTATACAGAAATGGTGTACGTCTCATCCATTACAGAGCTTCAGACGTACACTCAACAGGACATGGTAACTCAGGAGAACTTACATGGATTAACAACCAAGTAAAACCAAAGTTCTTCATGCCAGCCTATGGCTATCATTCAATGTTACGATGTCATGCTCAGGCTGTTATGGATTCAGGTTTCCCAAAAGAAAATATTGTGATACCAGATAACGGAACTGTTATAGATATTATTGAAGGAAAAAAAATGCTCATTCGCAAAGAAAAAGCTCCCTCTTCCATGGTCATGGTAGATGGATTCTCAGTTGGGGGTGTCCAAGATGTTGTTATACGCGACAGAAAAGCACTCGCCCAAGACGGTATGTTTGTAATTGTAGCTACACTTAATTTCAAAACAGGTAAATTACGCAAATCCCCTGACTTGATTTCTCGTGGTTTTGTATACCTGCGAGAATCACAAGGATTACTTCAAGAAACACGTGTTCTTATTAAAAAAACAATAGAGAGTTCTACACATAACATGCACCCTATTAATTTTGATATGATTAAAGCTGAGCTCGCAGACACTGTAGCAGCTTTTCTATTTCAAAAAACAAACAAACATCCGATAGTAATTCCTGTACTATTAGGACTATAAATTAGTACGAAAAAAATATGGAAAAAATAAAACTCTTTCTGCGTAGACCACTTTCTCTAGATACATTTAAAGTACTTTACGCTGCTGATTTTTTTATTGCTTTCCATTTATTTCTTGTAATTTATATAAACTCAAGCTATCTCTCAACATTCATCCCTGTAAACCTAGTTGGGCTCGTATACATAGCTGGATCTACTGGAGGAATATTTTCTCTAATATTTATCTCACGCATATTAAAACGCTTTGGAAATGCAAAAACTATTCTTTCGCTAACAACACTTGAATTTTTTGTCTTTATCGGACTCGCCTTATCTGGAAATGCAACCTCAGCGATTATCCTCTTTATTTTATATTTAACATTATACCTCCCTATTTTGTTTATATTAGACCTTTTACTGGAAAGCCAAACTAAGAAAGAAGACTCCACTGGTAGTGTGCGGGGAGCTTTCTTAACCACCACCAACGCTGCTCTTATAATATCTCCTCTTTTAGCAGGGTTTATTTTAGGAGATGAAACAGCATACTGGCGTGTATTCATCTCGTCTGCTGTATTTTTAATCCCATTTATTATCATAATATCTAAACACCTTAGTAATTTTGAAGAACCTATATACAGACCTCTTAAGCTAAGGGAAACACTAGGTTGTCTAAAAAATAACGCTCCTCTCTCTGCGGTGTTTAAAGCGCACTTCATTATGCGTTTATTTTTTGTATGGATGGTTATATATATTCCAATATATCTTCACGAATACATAGGTTTTGATTGGACAGTAATCGGTGTAATTTTTACAATAATGCTTTTACCATTTATTCTCTTTGAACTACCAGCTGGAAAGATAGCTGATAAATGGTTTGGTGAAAAAGAACTTATTTCAATAGGATTTATAATTACAGCCTTTTCAGTAATGGGTATTTCTTTTCTAACCTCAGCGAATCCTTTTGAGTGGGCTGCTCTTTTATTTATAACTCGAATAGGAGCAGCTCTCCTTGAGAGTATGACTGAGACCCATTTCTTCAAGCATGTGGACGAGAACGATATAAACACTATTAGTTGTTTCCGTATGATTCGTCCACTTTCTTACATATGCGGCTCCATCCTTGGAACCTTAGCTCTTTTCTTTGTAGACATCCAATATATCTTCCTTATTTTTGCAATTATCATTCTTTATGGTTTACGTTACAGCTTAGCTATAAAAGACACAAGATAGATAATTACAATAGTTACAATTAAATAATCTAACTATAATTCATAGACAACGTCTTTTCGCTCTACAACAATTTTCCATCCCATCATTCGAGCATATCTAAGCAATTTTTTATTTGGATTAAAAACAATTGGATTTTTTACAAGCTCAAGCATGGAAATATCACCCTCCGTATCTCCGACTCCATACGAACCATCTAAAGTAAGGTTTTCTTTTTCAACTGCACGACGTACTATATTTGATTTATTTTCAATCAGATGTTGATCGATAATAGTACCAGTAAATCTATTCTCCGGACCAAGTTCATAAATACGACCATATACTTTATTAAATCCAATATTTCTGCAAAAATCCTCGACTGTCTTCTTCGGAGATTGTGAAATAGCTAAGAGATAATATTTTTCTTTTTTAAGCTGTTTAATAAAGTCACGAGTATACGTGTACACATGATGTTGGTATCGAGAAGTTACTTCTTCGGAGACTTCAGCAAACTCTTTATAGTAAACACCTTTTATATTTTTCTCAAATACTTCTACTACTGCGTGTATATATTCATCATAGCCTCCCTTTCTTTCCAACCACAACTTTTCTTTCTCACCATAACCCACCCATACTTCTTCTGGAAAAATACCACGCTCAATTAATACATTAACAATTTCTATAAGTAAACTGGAACGAAAGATTGTTCCGTCAATATCAAAAATGGCTACTTTTTTCATAAACTCATTGTATCATTAAGTTAATTGGGTTAAAAAAATAAAATAAACAACCTTTGTAGTAGACATGGGTTACATATCCCATTATGATTAATATAGATCATGTAACAAGAGACTACTTTTAATCTTAGTTTGTAAGGGAGGTTAGTAATGCAGAACCTAAATACAGAAACTAGTATGGAAAGGCTGGCACAACTTGCAGAACGCGCTAAAGAATACACAACCCTTCAAGAAGAAGATAAAGTACGAATCTTAAATAGTTATGCTTTTTATCTTTTGTCTAAAAAGTTTAGTAGGGGTTTTAATAAACTCGCGAGAGGATTTGCAAATTTTGCTGCCGTACTGGGACTCAAACATCTGGAGATTGTAAAAAAAGTAGCAACAGATATGGAAAGACAAGAACGAGAAATGTATGAGAAAAAACATTCAAAAAAATAAATAGAAAGTATAACGACAACTAAACGCCAAGGATCATCCTGCGGCGTTTTTATAATTTATAAATAAAACAAAGTGTTTATTAAATTATATCAATATTTATTATGTATTAACTGACAAAGTCAGTTAATACACTCACATAAAAAACTACTGAGAAGAGGGCCATATATCTTTTGATTGTGGGTATATATTTGTTAACTGGTGATCTACACAATCGTGCTTACGCGCAGGACAAACCTCCCTACCATACAAGACCAACTGATGATTAAATAAAGCCCATGAATCTTTCGAAAGAACCTCCATAAGATCTTTCTCAATACGAACTGGATCAGTATAATCAGAGAGATTAAAACGTATCGAAAAACGCCTAACATGAGTATCAACAGCAATTCCCTCATTAATCCCATAAGCATTTGATAAAACAACGTTTGCCGTCTTTCTCGCCACTCCTGGCAAAAGAAGTGCCTCCTTCATTGTACGAGGAATTTCTCCATTAAATTCTTTTTTTAACATTTTTGCGGAACCTAGAATATTTTTTGCCTTATTTCTAAAAAAACCGCATGAATGAATATCTTTCTCAAAATCTCTTTGTCTTACTCCCAGATAATCGTCTAAAGTCTTGTACTTTTTAAATAAGATTTTAGTTACCTCATTAACACGTTTGTCTGTACACTGAGCAGATAAGATAACAGCGAACAATAATTCTATATTATTTGAATAATTAAGCGCAATTGCAGCATTAGGAAAAAGACTCTGAAGTATTAGTGTCATTTTACGTGCTCGTATCTCCCTTTCTTTTTTATCTTGTGCAATCATATTGAAATAACAATTCTAGAAACTCATGAAATCCATTCAAATCACAGTGATGAGAACACTCAATATTTAAATACAACACCTAATCTTCTTTTATATTCTCTAGTCACTCTACCCACAATTATTATCACATACTAATAATAAAATACGCAGTCCTTTTAAGAAGACAGCGTATTTTATTCGAAAACCTGTAGAATTCTAGAATCAACGAGGACTATTTTTTCTCCGTGATAACAATCACAGCACCGTCCTTTAACTTAGCAATGGCATCACTTACAATCTGAGAAAGTTTCTGATTCCTAATCTGATCTTTGAGCTGAGAACTAACATCCTCAAGCTTTGGAATTTCCACTCCCTTATCACTTTTAGCTACCAATTGATCGTAAAGAGAAGAGATCTCTTCTTCAGTCACTTCAACATTCTGATTAGTAGTGATCTGCTCTATGTACTTTTGTGTAAGAAGTTCTCGTTCAATATTTTTTCGCAAACTTTCATCAGTGAAACGATTCTTTTCCAATTCTGCGCGAAAAGCCTCTTCTGAATCAAATCTATCAAAGATAGTCTTATACTGAGCATCTATTTCTGAAGACTCTACTGAAAGACCTGATTTTTTAGCAGCTTCGATAGCAAGAGTCTCATTAATGATTTGGTTTATAATCTGATCTTTCAATTGTACTAGCACTGCCGAATCATTAAGATCTTTTCCTTGCGCCTCCAAGGCATCCTTATTACGAGTAATTCTATTATCTATATCCTGTTGTGTAATTTCTACACCATCAACAGTCGCGGCAACTGCACTTGTGCCCTTTGTAGAATTAAAAGGTTTCAAATATACAAATGCGCCAGCGGCTAAAACAAGAATTATAATTATAATACCTACTAGAAGAGATCTGTTTCCCTTCCCACCGTTACTAGAAGTTGATGTTACAGCCTCTTCTGTCGTCTGTGTCTGAGTATCCATATTGATAAAAAGTCTTTAATCCTAATAATAAAGTATACCGTACAAGTGTACCAGATATTTGTCACTAAGTGCAATATATTAAAAGAGGACAGTAGCTTAATATTATAGAAAAAGCCCTACTTTAATTTAAGTTTAGGGCTCTCCGAATTTTCTATTTATCAAGATAAATCTCAACAAAATACTCTTTTTTAAGCTCAGCTGCCCTCTCTTTAGAGATTCTTGAAATATCATCAGAAGTAACTTGAGTGCGCTCTGAAGTAACTTCTATACGTGTACTATCCTCATTTCCCCTATTTAAAGCCGCACTTAACACTTTATCCATTTCCTTACGCTTAAGATCCTCAAGATAAGCAAAAAGTATCATCTGTCTACCTATATTACGTCGAAAATCTTCTGGTGTCATTAAGTTTACTGCCATGCGCTCAAGAAATGTTTGAGTCAAGCCAGACTTTTTCTGGATTTTTTCATACTCTTTTTTAGCATATTCATAACGCTCATCAACAATATCAGAGTCTACAAAGAAACCTTGTCTTGACGCATCCTGAAAAAGAAGCGACTCCGTTATAAGATCATCAAGAGAACTACCAAATAAAACGTCTTCGGGAACTGTAAGACCCTCGTCTTTACTGCTTACTATAATTTGTCTAACGCGCGTATCAACGTCATTTTGCGTTATAATTTCTTCACCTACCTTAGCCACTATTTTATTTGCATCATCAGCAGTCCGTGACAAAAAAATAAAAAAAATACCAGTAATTATTACAAGTATAATAATTATACTAAATGATATAGTTTTGAATTTATAGATTTTTTTTTGTTCATCCATGACTTTCTAAAATGATGAATACTTAAAATATTTTATATCTGCATTATACCGAGAGATCAAAAGGACGCAACAAAACTCATATTCTATTTTCAAACTATATAATAAAAGACGTCTTGGGTTTAAACCCAAGACGTCTTTTATTATATAAGTAGTTATAAATAAATAACTACTTACTCTCTTTCCTTCATAGGACGAGCAACATCAACTAGAAGGGTACGACCTCCAAAGTCTTTGTCATTCCACATGTCTATCGCTGCTTTTGCTTCATCAGCGCTTGCCATCTCAACAAAGCCGAAACCTTTTGAGCGACCTGTCATGCGATCAGAGATAACGGTAGCAGACTCCACTGTACCAGCCTTGCCAAATGCTTCAGCAAGTTCAGTGTCAGTTGTAGAATACGGAAGACCACCAACATATAACTTCTTGTTTTCCATTTTTCTTTTTATCTAACTTTTCAATATCTTTGCGCAAGAACGACCTTCTCTCCTGTACCGTTCGGAAAAGCCGACGTTCTGCACTTGAGAAAAAACCTCACTCAAAGTACAGTAAATACTACCACAAAACAACTAAATAGCAAGAAATAGCATCAAACCACCCCCAGTCAAAGTCCGCCTTTGACACGACGCCTTTGACACAAAAAACAACCAGAACCTTCTATGTCATATGTCGAAGGCGGACTTTGACACCTTTGGACCCTCTCTGTCGAAGGCGGACTTTGACACCTTTCTGTTCTTTGACACTGTTCGACATTATTCTGACAACAGTCTGCAACAAAGCCTCTCCAATATATTTTTCTGTCTAAAAAAGAACTGGTCCAACTACAGTTGAAACCAGTTCTTATCTTCATTTAATGACTCGCAAATATGAAGGCAACACAACACCACCAAGAAGATCATGGGGTATTTTCAAGAAAAACCAACAAATATCGTCTTCATCAACAGACCTTCCTATAAAAAGATATGCATCAAAACATGATATTTTTTCTAGACACTGAGCAAAACGAAATGTTCTTATTATCCAATCATCTCTATCACTAACAACACATTCAATTTTGATAGGCGGAGTAAATTCATAAAATATTCCTGGAATAAATTTATACTCCTCGTCATCTTCACAATGTTCCATTTAAGCGAAATCTCCTTTGTTTCTTGAGAGCGTAATGTAATTCAAACTGCTCTAGCAGAGCACTAAATGAAAAGATAATGTGTAACCAGTCTTGTGTCAACCTATTCTTTTTGTATATCAAAAAAA
>VAPL010062238.1_pt1 | contig 12796 bp, 10 predicted proteins | sample 3395061 | NCBI WGS metagenome assembly VAPL01 (sample SAMN08290444, study PRJNA428436) | hydrothermal vent metagenome | isolation source: Deep-sea hydrothermal vent chimney 2 | place: Pacific Ocean: Juan De Fuca Ridge | depth 2182 m m
CAGAAATATATCGTGTTCTTGAAAGCGAAAAATGCAAGCAGGATCATGCATGAGTACGTTGGTATCTAATACAAGGATACGTGGTGTGGTCGCCGTTTTGTTGTTTTGATTCATTGAGTGTTTTGCGCTTTTGGTTAAAAGTGAGTGGGCATGGTTAGGAGACTATCTTTCGGGTCGCTTCTTAGCCGAGGGATCCGTCCAGTGATTTGATGGCCGCTAATACTTCTTCGACATGTCCAGCCACTTTGACTTTGCGCCATTCGCGCCGTAAGATGCCTTTTTCATCAATGAGGAAAGTACTTCTTTCGATGCCCATGCATTTTTTACCATACATGTTTTTTTCTTTGATAACGTCAAATAAGCGGCACAACACTTCCTCGGTGTCAGCCAGTAAATCAAAAGAAAACTCTTGTTTTTCTTTGAAATTTTCATGGGACTTGAGGCTGTCACGTGAGACCCCCAGGATAACCGTGTTGGTGCGGCGAAATTTGTGGATGTGGTCTCGAAAGTCCTGTCCCTCCTTGGTACAGCCCGGTGTGTTGTCTTTAGGATAGAAATAAAGGACCAGCTGTTTACCTCGAAAGTCGGTAAGACTCATTGTTGTTTTTTCACCGGTGGCAGGTAGCGAAAAATCAGGCACTTTTTTATTCACTTTAATGTTTTCGCTCATCCGTTATTCTCCTGTTTGCAGTGAACCGGCGGGTAAATATTCTTTTGCCTTGGCCAATGTCGGTATATCATCAAATTATACTTAAAACGAGGATTATGCACCAGGGAGTGCGGTTTCCTGCTCTTTATAAGGCTCTCTCCTTTAAAGTTAGGCTAAATTCGTGCTATCAGCCACCGCTAAGTGAAGTACAATGACTGGTGAAATTATTTATAAATTTAGTGGTCCATCCAGCATTGGGCAGATGAGTATGCTGGAGGTAGGGGCGAGCATGCTGGAGAAAAACGGGTATGAGACCAAGGGATAAGTGATACTAAATTAAGAGTTTAGCTGATGTTCGGCCCGCTAATTATCCGCTCAATAAATAGCCCATGCATGCTATTCCGCCTGGTAAGGGCAATGACTTTACTTGCCTTGCGTGCCATGGCTCAGTAACATTCGCAGTTTATTCATAGAGATCATTGGGAGTATGTCCATGTTTCATGGCAGTATGGTAGCTTTGGTTACCCCTATGCACGAAGATGGGGCGCTCGATTATGCATCGATGGAACAGCTCATCGATTTCCATATACAGGCTGGAACCGATGCAATTGTTACCGTCGGCACGACCGGAGAGTCTGCCACGCTACTGGAAAAAGAGCACTGTCAAGTGGTTCGTTTCGTTGTTGAAAAAGTGAACAATCGAGTGCCCGTGATTGCTGGGACAGGGTCTAATTCCACCATGGAGGCGATTACGCTAACTCGGTGTGCAATGGAAGCTGGCGCCGATGCCTGTCTGCTCGTGGCTCCCTATTACAACAAACCAACGCAACATGGTTTAATTGCCCACCATAAGAAGATTGCTAGCGCGGTGGCGATTCCGCAAATTTTATACAATGTCCCTGGGCGTGTGGCTTGTGACATGTTACCCGAAACGGTAGAGCAATTATCGCATGTGGCCAATATTGTAGCGATTAAAGAAGCTTCAGGCTGTGTTGATCGTGCCAAGCAAATCATTGATCGGTGTGGTGACCGAATTGATCTTTACAGTGGTGACGATGCGCTTGCATTGGCAATAATGGAAGTGGGGGGGAGGGGCGTGATTTCTGTGACGGCCAATGTTGCCCCCCGGTTGATGCACGAAATAGCTTCCTTGGCATTGCAGGGTATGTTCACCAAAGCGCGGGTTTTAAATGAAAAATTAATGGCTCTGCATGAGCAGTTATTTTGTGAGGCCAATCCGATACCCGTCAAATGGGCGCTGCAAGCGATGGGACTGATTGGGCCAGGGATTCGCTTGCCATTAACGGTATTGTCTGAGAGGTATCAAGAATCTGTGCAGGACGCGATGAGGCAAGCCGATGCATTATAAGTCGAGATGGATGAGTGGCGCGGTGATGCACAAGTTATTATTCCTTCTTTTGATGGTCTTTATGTTTTACGGGTGCGCTTCGCAAGAGGCGGGTTTCTATAAACACAGCAAGTCATTTCCGCCACTGGAGATGCCGCCGAATTTGATTAATGCGACTGAAGAAGACGCATTTGATATTCCAAAAATCGCCGCCTCTGTGGTTAATAAACCAATACTGTCGAACGACAGCTCGGTGATGATGAAACGGGATGGTCAATTGCGCTGGTTAGTGATGAAGATGCCGATTCATTATCTTTGGGAACAAATGCATGATTTCTTTGTTAAGCATAACATTGAGCTCGTTTGGGAAGATGAAAGTCTAGGCATTATGGAAACGGTTTGGGTTGATTATTATGATACGCAGTATGGCAAATTTGCGCGTGATAAATTTCGGGTTCGTATTGAGCCTGGAGCGGAGGATGATACGATTGAATTGTATGTCGCGCATCGTGGCGTGCAGCAAGTGCTTTTTGATGGACAATTTACGCCGGCATGGGATGCCAGGCCAAATGATGCTGAAATGGAAATTGAGCTGTTGGGGCGTATTTTAGAATTTTTAGCTTTGGAGCCTGTGCGCGTCAAAGCCTTGCTTGAACAAGCGAAACAACAAAAAGTGCTGGCCGTATTACGGGAAGATGAGGGAATACCGTATATTCTGCTGGATGAGTCCTACGAGCGAAGTTGGCAACTGGTTTTACGGGCGATCGATCGGGTAGGCAATACCATTATTTCCAAGGATCAATTGTCAGGTTTGATTCGCATTCGCCGCGATGCACTTGATAATACGGTATCGCAAAGTATTAACTTTACCGATGGCAAGAAAGCAGAGCTATCTATTCGTATGCTTCAATTGGCGGGCCAGATCAAGGTCGAGGTGGTGCATGCAGATGGTGTGGTGGATGATTCGAGTGAAGCGAAGGATTTAGTCAAACAACTGTATGAACATTTGTGATCGATTGTGCGGATGGGGTCGGATGACTCCATCGAATTAAAGTCTCTCAGTGGTTTATTGAGATGTGTGTTTTAAAATGGAAAAAAAGCAGCAACTATATTCAGGAAAAGCCAAGTCAGTCTATCTAACAGATGATGCTGATAAGCTTATTTTGGTCTATCGTAATGATACCTCAGCATTTGATGGGGAAAAGCTTGAGCAGCTTGATCGCAAGGGTAAAGTGAACAACAAGTTTAATGGCTTTATCATGCAATACCTAGAGCATCATGGGGTAAAAACCCATTTTGAGCAATGCTTAAGTGACCAGATGTCATTGGTTAAAAAGCTGGAGATGATACCTGTTGAATGTGTCGTAAGAAATATCGCTGCCGGTAGTCTTTGTCGGCGACTCGGTGTGCAAGAAGGTATCGAGCTGGTGCCGCCAACGTTTGAGTTTTTTTTAAAGAATGATGCATTGCATGATCCCATGATCAATGAATATCATATTCTTTCGTTTGGTTGGGCAAGCAAAAGTGAAATTGATGCAATGAAAGACATGACTTTTAGAGTCAATGATATCTTGCAAAAACGCTTTCTCGATATTGATCTGTTATTGGTAGATTTTAAATTAGAATTTGGTCGTTATCATGGTGAATTGCTATTAGGTGATGAATTCACTCCGGATGGTTGTCGCTTGTGGGATGTGCAAACGCGTAAAAAAATGGATAAAGATCGCTTTCGGCAAGGGCTAGGTGGGGTTATCGAAGCTTACGAGGAGGTGGCTTATCGCTTGGGTGTGGACATCGATTAATACCTTAATACTGCTCTCCTAGCACTTTATAAATAATGGCTCGATGCGGGTCAAAGTCTTGGTCCGTTGCTTTAACAAAGCCGCTTAAATTTGCCTTGGTGAGTATTTTTTCCCCCTCCGTTGAGTTTTTTAGATTAAACATTAATTCGGCAATTTGTTGCTTGAGGGGCAGAGGTAAGCGATTATTAAAAGCCCATGGTAGATGTGGGTACTGATTACCTTTGACCAGAAAGCGTATTTGTGACGTATCGATTTTTTGTGTGACGGCTGGCAAGCTCAGAACTTTGTCGCCAATGCCTCCTGCTGATGCTTGCTTAAAATAGGTGGCAAAAATGGCATTGGGTGGGGTGCGGGCAATGCTATAAGTATAATCTCCCGGATTTAAACCCTGCTCCATTAGTAAGTAAGTGGCATAAATGTAGCTTTGCATGGCTTTTTTGCCGCCGCCAAAAATAATATGCTTACCTATTAAATCTTGTACCGTATTGATGCCGGAATCTTTGCGGACGATAATTGAGCCGGTAATGGTGGATTCGCCAAGTTCTTCAATGACTGCAAAAACCTCATAACCGATTTCTTTATGGGATTTGACATAATGAAATTGATTGAAATTCACAATATCAAATTGTTTATTGGTGACGTTTTGCCAAAATATGGGAAAATTTTTAGGAGTGACTAATTGCACTTTACGGCCCAGATGTTTGCTCAAATATTTTGCTAAGGGCCGATACATGCGGGTTGTTTCGATGGGGTTGTGTCGGGGAAACATTCCTAATAATAGGGCATCTTCTGCATGACTTGCGGTGAATGGCAACACCGTACTGGCAAGCATTAAATAAACCAATGCCCATTTATGAACAGCGGGAATCAGTTGGCTTGGGTTAAAAGCATAAAACATCAAAAGGGTTCCTGACGATAGGTCGTGTGTAATACAAGTGCAATCAATGGATTTATTTTCAATATCGACAATTGTCAACGTTCGAGTCCCTGAAAAGGTATCGACAATTATTTTAATGGCTTTAATAGGGGGGGGCGTGAAGAATGTGGGGGTAAATGAGGTCGGCTGGGTAACCCAATGGCCTGAATTGTAATGAGTAAAGAAATTATCAGATTAAGACGATAGTTCGATCATGTGTCACTTCATAACGCAAAGGAAAATTCTGCATGTCATCTATGACAGCAATTCTCATATTTATCTTGGTGAGTTTCATTGTTGGTGCCGGCCTTGCCTGGTGGGCAAGTTCAATGATGGTAGCGCCATTAAAAAAACTCAAGCCTCGGATTGTAGTAAATAAACAATAGTTTTGTTGGCTGTTTTTAATATCACCAATACATCATTATATTGTTGATAGATCTCGTGGTTTTTTCCATCTCAGTGCGTTGTCGTAGAAGAGCCGTCACCTTGGCGGTTTTGTTGAAAAACTGAACTATCTATCCGTTCATTTTCTCATGCTCCTAAACTGATCACTCGCCGACTCTTGGTGAGAGATTGACTCGTGTAGCCAAAACCATGGATGAGAAAAATTTGGCAATCAAGTATCATAACGTCCTTTTCAACCGTGTATTAGGATCATTATGCTGATTTTGTCAGGTACACTCGCATTATCCGATTTTCGAAAACAACGATTATTGTCCGTCTTGCAACAGCAAGTTCCTGAAGCGACGGCGATAAACGCCGTCACTCGGTATTATGTCGATATAGAGCAAACATTAAGCGATGCCGCGAAATCCGTGCTTGAGCGGCTGCTAGATGGAGATATTATTGATCAACCCGAATCGGAATCGGTGATTTTGGTGGTTCCGCGATTCGGCACGATTTCACCTTGGTCAACAAAAGCGACGAATATTGCCCATCATTGCGGCTTAAACCAGGTCAAACGGATCGAGCGGGGTATTTTATATCATGTCGTTTTCCAGGGCGATGTGAAGTTAAGCGAGCAGCTGAGTGTTTGTGCTGCGCAAACTATGCACGACCGAATGACCCAAACGGTACTGACAAGTGAAGAGGAGGTTGACACACTTTTTGCGCAAACGCCGGCAAAAGAATTGACCTCCATTGATATTTTGGGTGCTGGCCGGGTGGCTCTGGAGCGTGCTAACCAAGTCTTGGGCTTGGCATTAGCTGATGATGAAATCGATTATCTTTTTGATAATTTTATGGCTTTGCAGCGTAATCCCACCGACGTAGAGTTAATGATGTTTGCTCAGGCGAATTCTGAGCATTGTCGCCACAAAATTTTTCGGGCGGATTGGGTGGTGAATGGTAAACCGCAATCCCGCTCATTATTTGACATGATAAAAAATACCTACGAGCAACACTCTGAGCACATTCTATCCGCTTACAAAGATAATGCGGCAGTGATGGTTGGGCTCGGTGATCGCTTGTTCTATCCACATCCGGACACCAAACAATATCAGTACCAGCACGAACCCGTTCATATCTTAATGAAGGTGGAAACGCATAATCATCCGACGGCCATTTCACCTTTTGCCGGGGCCGCCACCGGGGCGGGGGGGGAAATTCGTGATGAAGGAGCGGTGGGCCGAGGAGCAAAGCCTAAGGCGGGTTTATCTGGCTTTTCGGTTTCCAATTTAAATATTCCTGATTATCCGCAAGCTTGGGAGTTGCCTTATGGCAAGCCAGATCGCATTGCGTCAGCACTCGATATTATGCTGGAAGGCCCGATCGGTGCGGCATCGTTTAACAATGAATTTGGACGGCCTAATATTTGCGGGTATTTTCGTAGCTATGAGCAGTGGATCGAAGGCCCTCAAGGCAGGCAAGTTCGTGGCTATCATAAACCCATTATGTTGGCCGGTGGCTTGGGTAATATTCGCGAGGCACAAGTTAAAAAAGGTGATATTCCTGCGAATGCCCAGCTGATTGTGTTGGGGGGGCCGGGCATGCTCATTGGGCTAGGTGGTGGTGCAGCGTCATCGGTGGCCACCGGGACCAGCGATGAGCAGCTTGATTTTGCTTCCGTGCAACGTGGTAATCCTGAAATTCAACGGCGTTGCCAGGAAGTCATTGATTGCTGTTGGCAGCAAGGGGTCGATAATCCGATTATCAGCCTCCATGATGTGGGCGCTGGCGGTTTGTCTAATGCCATGCCCGAATTAGTCGATGATAGCGAACGTGGAGCCCGTTTTGAATTGCGTGCGATTCCCAATGATGACCTGGGCATGTCACCCCTGGAAATTTGGTGTAACGAGGCTCAGGAGCGCTATGTATTGGCGGTGGATAGTTCGCGCTTGGCTGAATTTGATGACATCTGTGAAAGAGAACGTTGTCCTTATGCGGTGATTGGCGAAGCGATTCAAGAACCGCATCTTTATGTAGGAGATGCTGAATTAAATAATGTACCGATTGATATGCCCATGGATGTGTTATTAGGTAAGACACCTAAAATGCTAAGAGATGTGCATCAGCAATCGGTCATGAAATCTTCATTGAAGCTTGACGAGATGGATCTGAAAGAGGCGGCGTTACGTATTCTGCAATTGCCTGTTGTCGCTGACAAACGGTTTTTAATCACCATTGGTGATCGCAGCGTGGGTGGTCAAGTGACTCGCGATCAGATGGTCGGTCCCTGGCAAATTCCGGTCGCTGATGTGGGAGTGACGTCGAGTGCTTATGTCGGCTATGCCGGTGAGGCGATGGCGATGGGTGAACGAGCTCCCATTGCACTCTTGCGTTATGCGGCGTCAACGCGTATGGCGATAGGTGAAGCATTAACAAATATTGTTGCCGCGCCAATTCGCCAGTTAAAAGATATCGTGTTATCGGCGAACTGGATGGTTTCTGCGGGTTCTCCTGGGGAAGATGCCGGCCTTTTTGAGGCGGTAAAGGCGGTCGGTATGGAGTTATGCCCGAAGTTGGGAATTACCATCCCGGTGGGTAAGGACTCGATGTCCATGCATACGGTTTGGCAAGACGGTGATGTACATAAATCGGTGACGGCGCCTCTGTCAATGATTTGTTCTGCCTTTGCGCCGGTGGTGGATGTACGCCATACCTTGACTCCTTTGCTGCGCTCGGATCGAGGTGATACGGATATTATCTTTATTGATTTAGGCAAAGGTAAAAATCGTTTAGGCGCTTCGGCGCTGGCCCAGGTCTATCAACAAATTGGCGATTATCCGCCGGATCTGGATGATGTAACGGCCTTTAAAGAATTTTTTCAAGTTATTCAAGGCTTGAATGAAGAACGATTATTATTGGCTTATCATGACCGTTCCGATGGTGGTTTGTTTACCACGATTTGTGAAATGGCATTTGCTGGCCATGTGGGTGTTGATATTCACCTGGATGGTTTAGGTGAAAATCCTTTAGCAATATTGTTTAACGAGGAGCTTGGTGCCGCCATCCAGGTATTGCATTGTGATACCGATGATGTGATGGAGCGCTTGCGAATCGCGGGATTAGACAAGCATAGTTTTGTCATTGGCGAGCTGAATAATCACGATCAGATTCGATTTTATTTTCAACGAAAAGAAGTGCTCGCCGATACTCGCCGGGCATTTCAAAAAGCCTGGTCTTTAACGAGCTATCATATGCAAGCGTTAAGAGATAATCCCGATTGTGCGCAGCAAGAGTTCGATAGCGTGTTGGATGAGAAAGACCCTGGGATCCAAGTCGCACTTTCATTTGACATTGAAAATAATATCGCCGCTCCTTATCTGGCGACCGGAGTACGACCTAAACTTGCCATACTGAGGGAGCAGGGGGTTAATGGGCAATTAGAAATGGCCGCTGCATTTGAGCGTGCTGGATTTGCTTGTATTGATGTACACATGAGTGATTTGCAAACAGGGAAAATGTCATTGCAGTTGTTTCAAGGACTGGTGGCCTGTGGTGGTTTTTCCTATGGTGATGTCTTAGGTGCGGGTCAAGGATGGGCGAAGAGTATTTTATTGAATACCCAGTTACGTGATGAATTCGCCAATTTTTTTCAGCGCCAAGACAGTTTTGCTTTAGGTGTGTGCAATGGCTGCCAAATGTTATCACAGTTGTCTGACTTAATACCGGGCACGTCGCATTGGCCACGTTTTGCAAAAAACACCTCAGAACAATTTGAAGCACGTTTTTCATTGGTGGAAGTATTGCCATCCCCTTCTTTGTTTTTACATGCCATGGTGGGCTCAAAAATACCGATTGTGGTGGCTCATGGGGAAGGTCGTGTGACGTTTCCTCATGAAGATTTTAGTCAGTTACTGGTCGAGAAGCATTTGGTTTGTTTGCGGTATATTGACAACCAGGGCCAAGCGACAGAAAACTATCCGGCTAACCCTAATGGATCGGTGGCGGGTATGACAGGGTTTACCAGCGTTGATGGCCGATTTACCATTATGATGCCGCACCCGGAAAGAGTGTTTCGCACGGTTCAATATTCATGGCATCCTGACGACTGGGGTGAAGATGGTCCATGGATGCAGATATTTCGAAATGCTCGGGTGTGGCTGGGATAAAGGGATATCACATCGTCTTCCATAAAGACGATGTGATTTGGAGGAGCTTATGTTATGTGGGTTGCAAATTAGAAAAAACAAATATGAAGATAAGAAGGGCATGTCAGCGAGTTATTGAGTACCGTTGGTTTGAGGGTTTTATTATCGGACTTATCATTTTTAATGGTATTATCTTAGGGTTAGAGACTTCCGAGCTGTTGGCTCGGGATTATGGAGGCGTTTTTTCGTTTTTAAATTATTTGATTATATCTATTTTTGTGCTAGAAGCGGTGATAAAAATTACCGCCGTTGCGCCTCAATGGCGTAAATACTTTGGTGATGGCTGGAATGTATTTGATTTCACGATTGTGGTGTTGTCGTTAATTCCTGCTAGTGGTGACTTAGCCATGTTGGCACGCTTAGCGCGTCTATTGCGGGTCTTGCGTTTAATTTCAATGATTCCAGAGTTGCGGTTGATCGTGACTACCCTGATACGCAGCATTCCTAGCATGGGCAATATCATGCTTTTAATGTCAGTAATTTTTTATATCTATGCGGTGGCGGGGTATCATTTGTTTCATGTTCATGATTCTCAGCACTGGGGCAGTTTGGGGCTGGCGATGTTAACGTTGTTTCGTATTGTGACACTGGAAGATTGGACGGATGTTATGTATACCGCCATGGAATTATCGCCCTATGCTTGGATATATTTTGTCAGTTTTGTGATACTTGGTACTTTTGTCATTATTAACCTATTCATTGCTGTGGTATTGAATAACCTTGATGAAGCGAAGATGGAACGCTTGAAAGAAATGGAGCAACCCCTTTCAAAGAAGGAGTTGCTCAACGAACTACGTGAGACACAGCGGGTATTGGCGACTTTGCAAGATAAACTGGAACGCGATGTGCATTAATGTTTTATGAGGATAGCTGGGTTTTGCCGGATTTAAACGGGATCTATCCAAAAATGTGATGCTGTGACTCTAGTTTTTAATGTATACGTCGATTTAATGGGTATCCATTTAAAAATGATAACGATGACTAATATTCTTGAGTAATGGATATATCAATAGTGAAGTGAGAATAAATTATGGCCGCCAGTTTGAATAGCATTTTGTACGCAGAAGATGAACCGGATATTTCTCAAGTGGCGAAGCTTGCCTTGGAAACTGTCGGTGGTTTTCAGGTGGAAGTTTGTAGTAATGGCCGGCTTGCGTTGGAGGCGGCACCACAGGTCAAACCGGATTTGATTTTACTGGATGTAATGATGCCTGAAATGGATGGCCCATCCACTTTAAAAGCTTTGCGAGAGACCCCAGGAATTAAGGATATACCGGTCATTTTTATGACCGCAAAGGTGCAGCCTAACGAGATACAAGGCTATAAGGATCTGGGGGCGATAGATGTGATTTCCAAGCCTTTTGATCCCATGAGTTTATCCGATCGCATTAATGAAATTTGGTCGAAAAATTTTGCTTAGCAATGAAATAAAATAACTTGTATCTCTTGTCTCCTAGCTTCGGAATCTGCTCTCCATGTCTTTAGCGTGGAGTGATAGATTTTGCTTTGTGCGATCTATCTATATTTTGTTTGATATATACCTATTTAGCGCAAGTTATACCGTTTCTCAGTATCCCATTTCCAACGATTTTTTGGTGAATTTAGTAAAATAGTGGTGTAAGCTGTCATTTCAATTAAGCAAATTGATGCTGTTTTGTATTTGATACGCATAAATTTTTTTTGTTGTAAATAATTTAAAGTGTCACTGCAGATTACTAAAAAAGGCTGTGTTTCTTTTGGCTATCATTATTTATGCCATGGGATGCGGCCTTTTTAATTTGGGTGACTGTTTATGATTCCGACAGCGGGTCGCTTATTCTCTGATTTTGTATGATCCTTGCTCCGACAAGGGTGGGCTTCCGTTGAGTATGTTAGTCATTGTACCACCGCGATTAATTGAGATTTTTAAGATGGAAATTCATTTTGCAAAAATGCATGGTTTAGGTAATGATTTTGTTGTCATTGACACGATTTCTCAGGCGGTTCATTTAACTTCCTCACAGATTAAAAAAATCGCTGATCGCCATTTTGGTATTGGTTGTGATCAAATTTTATTAGTTGAAAAGTCTCAATCTGCATCGGCTGAATTTCGATATCGTATTTTTAATGCGGATGGCAAGGAAGTAGAGCAATGTGGCAATGGCGCTCGATGTTTTGCCCGGTTTGTACGTGCGCAGGGATTGACAAATCATGATATTATAAACGTTGAAACCCATACTGGAGAAATAACGCTCAAATTACTCGCTGATGATCAGGTCGAAGTGAATATGGGGTCGCCGGTATTTGAGCCAGAAAAAATACCGTTTTTAACGGCACATAGGTCGGATCAGTATGTGCTTAACTTGGGACAACAGTCTTTGCAGCTTGGCGTCTTATCGATGGGCAATCCTCATGCGGTGTTAATCGTCGATAAAGTGGTTGAGGCATTGGTTGAGCGTCTGGGAGCGGCGGTTGAAACGCATGCATGTTTTCCTAAGCATGTCAATGTTGGATTTATGGAAGTGGTCAATGCGCAGTATATTCGGTTGAGAGTCTATGAGCGCGGTGTGGGAGAAACCTTAGCTTGTGGCAGTGGCGCTTGCGCGGCTGTGGTCTATGGGCGCAAAATTGGCTTGTTATCGGAAAATGTAACGGTCGAATTAGTCGGCGGTTGTCTTGATGTGCGCTGGTCGGGAGTTGGCACTTCGGTGATCATGTCAGGACCGGCTTCATATGTATTTAGTGGAGTGATTGACTTAGCCTCGAATCATTTTTAGCGAGTGAACGTGATTAAGTGTTGTTCATGATATCGGTTGAATAGGCCTAAAAATGACTCGTTATGGGTTGAGGGGAGCGCTGTGATGGCGTTGAGGGAATATTGCAGAGCGGTTGCATTGTTGTAAGAGGCGGAGTATGACAGAACAAAAGCACCACGGTGAGGATGATTTAACGGTGGCATGTCGGGCAGAAGATGTGTTCGCTTTTTTACAAGCACATCCTCAGTTTTTTGAGGAGTATCCGGCGTTACTGGCGGATTTGACCGTATTTCACCCTATCAGTGGGGATGCCATTTCGCTCATTGAGCGGCAAGTGGCACTTATGAGAGGAGACAATGCACAATTACGCGATCGGATACAGGAGTTAATTAATATTGCGCGAGTCAATGACAGCTTGATTAATCGTCTGCACCAGTTGAGTCTTGCATTAATTCAATCTGTCAGTTTAGATGAATGTTTGGATATCCTTGCTGAGAAATTGCAACAAGATTTTGTCGCCGATCTGGTTTCCATACGATTATTTGATTCTTGTGTCGCTCATGAAATATCCCGAACTGAATTTGTCGGCGATGAAGCTCAGGCTAAAAAACATTTTTCAGCGATCCTGGCAGCGGGGAAGCCGGTATGTGGTTATTTAAATGAACAACAATTGGCTTATTTGTTTGAAGATCGGTCCGCCGATGTAAAATCAACGGCAGTGATTCCTTTGATGGACAATCATCATGCATTGGGA
>VAPL010115183.1_pt1 | contig 12784 bp, 12 predicted proteins | sample 3395061 | NCBI WGS metagenome assembly VAPL01 (sample SAMN08290444, study PRJNA428436) | hydrothermal vent metagenome | isolation source: Deep-sea hydrothermal vent chimney 2 | place: Pacific Ocean: Juan De Fuca Ridge | depth 2182 m m
AAGAAAAGGAAATGCAAATTGACAAAGATCTTACAGCCCGTGTCATGGCATTTAATGGCTCCATTCCCGGGCCTATAATCGTCGTTCATCAAGATGATTATGTTGAGCTTACGCTGGTAAATCCAGCAACTAACACTATGGTGCATAATGTTGATTTTCATGCGGCAACGGGTGCATTAGGCGGCGGGGGTCTGACTAAAATTGTACCGGGGCAAAGTGTGGTTTTAAGGTTTAAAGCCATTAAGCCGGGAGTTTTTATATACCACTGTGCGCCTGGGGGGTTGATGATTCCGTTTCATGTTATTTCGGGCTTGAATGGTGCGATTATGGTATTACCCCGCGATGGGCTGAGAGATGATCAGGGTAGGCCCATTACTTATGATAAAGCTTATTATATCGGTGAACAGGGCTTTTATTTTCCTAAAGATGCGAATGGAAATTTTAAACAATACGCGTCGCATTTAGAAGCATTACCGGATGTTTTGGAGCAAGCTCAAAAATTGATACCTAGCCATATTGTTTTTAACGGTACTGCGGGTGCTCTAACCGGAGAAAACGCGTTGACTGCAGCCGTAGGAGAAAAAGTACTATTCATACACTCGCAGGCAAATGAAGATAGTCGACCTCATTTAATTGGTGGACATGCTGATTTAGTCTGGGAAGGCGGGTCATTTGGTGATAAGCCGGTAACAAACCGTGAAACCTGGTTTATACCCGGAGGAAGTGCTGTTGCTGCATTATATGAATTTAGACAGCCGGGAACCTATGTTTATCTTAATCATAATCTGATTCAGGCCATTCAACTTGGGGCTGCTGCACATGTTCAGGTAGAAGGTGTATGGGATAATAGTCTTATGGAGCAGCTTCGCGCGCCATCAAGCTCTCAGTAAACATTCTGAATATCTAAATCTAGAAGATGGATTTGAAAAAATATATGGGTTTACTAGCCTTTGTCAGCATTATTTTTAGCAATGCTGTTCAAGCCGAGGGTGATATAGAAACGGGACATGCCTTGAGTTCACAATGCTCCTCTTGTCATGGCTTGTATGGTTTGAGCAGTAACGAACAATTTCCTGATATTGCAGGACAAAAACAATCCTATCTTGCTGAACAGCTAAAAAATTATCAATTGAGGCTAAGGGATAATCTAACTATGCAAACCATTGCCGACTCACTTAGCAATCAGGATATTCAGGATTTAGCAGCATACTATGCCTCTACTAGTCCGGTTGCACAATTTGATTTAGCAACAAGAATACTCGTTGTTCCATTTTTGAGTGTTGCAAATGATATGTACAAAGTCCAGCTACATCTGGATTCAATTTTTCCAGTTTCACTCAGGCTAACTAGTGTTGAAAATCGTTAGCACAAAATTTTTTAAGATATATAAATACATACAAAACATTTTAGAGGGGTTTATTATGAAAAAGCATATAGGTTTATTAGTGATTGCAAGCGTTGCTTCAATCAACACAACCCAGGCTGAAGGCGATATAGAAATGGGACGAGCCTTGAGTTCGCAATGCTCTTCTTGTCATGGTGATGCAGGGATAAGTAATGTTGATATTTACCCTAATATTGCAGGTCAAAAATTAAACTATCTCATTGAGCAACTTGAAAAATATAAATCGGGGGATAGAAAAAATCCGACTATGGAAGCGATTGTCGGGCCATTGACTAGCCAGGATATTGAAGATTTAGCAGCCTATTTTTATTCTAACAAACCAATCCCGACATATTCTCCTTTAACAGGCATACTAGATCTTCAATTTGTGGGTGTCGATACCCAATTATTTAAAGCTCAAATGTCTGTTTTTTCTGGCGATCCATTTACTTTGAAATTAGATAGTTTAGAAGGTCGCTAGTTACTGATCAGGTCTGTCACCCATGCGCTATAGCGCCTATTTAGGATTACCACTGGTAATATTAAGTATTGGATTAGTGGCAGGCTTTGTAGTAATGGAAAAAACCAATACCCTGGAATTTTGCACTTCCTGTCATTCTATGGGAAGTACAGTCTATCAGGAATATAAAAAAACAATACATTATCAAAACCGTATGGGTTTACGCGCTGATTGTTCTGATTGTCATGCCCCCAGACCCTTTGTGCCGAAATTAATTGCTAAATTAAAAGCAAGTAAGGATATTTTCCATGAACTGATCGGTAGCATTGATACCTCAGAAAAATTTGAGGCTAAGCGTCTAGTATTAGCAGAACGTGTCTGGAGGACAATGAAGGAAACTGACTCGCGTGAATGCCGTTCCTGCCATAATAAAAAGGCAATGGATTTATCCTTGCAAAAAAGGCGTGCCCAGGTTCAGCATCGTGAGGCAGAATTAAATAACGAAACATGTATAGATTGTCATAAAGGCATCGCACATAAAGCAATACATAAAAAACAGGAAGAAGATAGCGAAAAAGACTTTATGTTATGAAAATAGCATAACAGTTTTATAGCAGCTTACTTTATTTCATCCAGAACAAACCTTAAAGAGATGGGTTTTAATGAAATCCGTACTTTGGCGGCGCAAAAAACCTTTGAGTGGGTAAAGACTGTAGAAAAATGCCTTCAGGATGAAAAAGTCACGAAGATGGGCTAAGGAATGTATGTTGTATTGCATGGACATAGAGTCATTGATGATAATCAGACTTGAAAAATACCGAAAGTTTTGGATATTAAGAGGAGGTATCATCCGTTTTTCGCTGCGTTCTATCATACTAAAGCTGCACTTGATCGCGCTATTGAAAATATGAAACAACGTTAGTCAACTATTCTTTTTTCGTTAGAGAATATCCCGGGAATAGGAGGCTATACAAAAATAACATTGCGCTGTATGCAGTGTTTTTTCATATAAAAAATCACAATATATCGTGCTGAAATTTTATGACTCATTTCGTATTGGAGAAGGCTACTTTATTCCGTCAAATCACCTGACAACTACCGATCAATATTTATTACATTAAAATCAGTGAAACACCTGTCTGGCTAAAGTCAAAAATATTTCTTAATTTTGTACCATAATGAACGTTCACTGATATTCAAAAGTTTAGCCGCTTTCGATTTGTTATTGGCAGCTGTAAGTAATGCGTGTCTAATCAGTTCCTTTTCCAAATTTTCAACTTTATCCTGCAAGGCCAAATTGTTGCTTTGAAATACTTCATCGGTTTTTGTCGATTTGTGGCTTTTCAAACCAACTATTTCCTCTGGCAAGTGTTTGACATCAATCATTTTCCCCATACTCAAGACAACAGCACGCTCCATAATATTTTCCATTTCTCTGACATTTCCAGGCCATGAATAGGCCGTAAGATATTTTTTTACAGATTCACTCAGAATTGGATCAGGTATGGAAAAACCCATCTCTGAAACGTGTTTTTTTATAAAATGGGCAGCAAGAGCAACAACATCACTTTGTCGTTCTCGCACCGGAGGTAATTTGATAGTAAAAACATTCAAGCGATAAAACAAATCCTCTCTTAATTTTTGATCCACAACAGCCTGCCTCGGATCCTTATTGGATGCTGCAATGATTCTGATATCCACAGAAATCGTCCGATGACTTCCTAGCCGTTCCAGGGTTCGCTCCTGCAATACCCTGAGTAATTTGGCTTGCAGGTTAATATTCATTTCAGTAATTTCATCCAGAAACAATGTACCATTGTTGGCTAATTCAAATTTACCTATATGTTCTTTATTTGCACCGGTAAACGCGCCTTTACTATAGCCAAATAATTCACTTTCCATAATATCTGCCGGAATTGCCGCACAATTCAGTGCCACAAACAAGGATTCAGCACGAGGTGATGAACGATGAATTTCTCTTGCTACCAATTCTTTGCCCGTTCCTGTCTCACCCTGAATAAATACGCTAGTTTTTGTAGGAGCAACCTGCTTAATCAAAGTATAAACCTGCTGAATGGCTGAACTCATACCAATAAAGTTACCCCAGCCCTTTTCTACTTCCTGCCGTAAATACTGATTTTCACGTTGTACCTCGGTCAAACGTAAGCTTCTTTTGACTGCCGCTTCTACAGTTTCCAATTCAAAAGGCCTGACGATATAATCACTGGCACCATATTTCATAGCTTCAACGGCTGTTTCCACATTTCCATAAGCAGTGATCACAATAACCGGTATATTACTATTTTGTTCATTAAGCTTTCCAATCAAACCCAAACCATCCAGCTTTGGCATTTTAAGATCAGTAATAATCAGTTCAACATTTTGTTCTTCAAGAAATTTTAATGCGGTAATCCCGTTATCTGCCTGATATACTTGATGACCCATTTTCTGGATCAATATTTCCAGTAATCGACGCATTTTAGCTTCATCATCGACTACTAATATCTTGTACTCCGCCATCTTAAATTTGTTTTTTTATTTTGGTTAAAATTATATGAAAGCAAGTGCCACCCGATGGGTTATCCTCAACAACCATCTCCCCGTCATGGCCGATAATAATCTGTTGTACTACTGTTAATCCAAGACCGATCCCTGCATCCCTATTGGTAAAAAATGGGTCAAAGATCTTCTCCTTATCCTGGTCAGCAATACCCGTTCCATTGTCACAAATTCTAATTTCCATCGAGTTATTTTGATCTGAAGTGATTATTCTAATTTGTCCATACATCGAAACATGCTGTGTTGCATTGATAATTAAATTAAGAAAGACCTGAATCAGCTGATCCTGGTCGCACAAAACATCAGGATTTGAGGCGATAAAAATTTTTTCCAGACGAATCTTTTTTTCTTCAATCTTATTGCTTACCAAATCACAAACATGCATTAAAATTTGATGTATGTCATAGTACAAAAATTCAGCTGGATTGGGTTTTGCACATTCCAGCAAAGTCGTAATCAGCCTATTGAGACGTTGAGTTTCGCTGACAATATAACCTGTCATTTCCTTCCCTAGGCTATTAAGTTGTACTTCCCTTTGTAAAATTTGTACTGAAGAAAGTAAAATTCCCAGCGGTGTCCTGACTTCATGCGCCATATTGGCAGCCATTTCGCCGATCACAGCCAATTTAGCAGCTCTTACTAAATTCTGATGTGATTTTTCCAGGTTGTTTATCATATGAGCAAAACAGGTACTTAATTCAGTAATTTCATAGCTTGTTTGTAATAGAGGTGGAGTGACTTGCTTGCCCTGCATAAAAGCACGGGTAAAATTAGTTAAAGTAACTATCGGATTGGCTATTTTTGATGCCATCCAATAGGATACTGCCATAGCTAAAACCAGGGTTAAAAATAAAAATAGCGAAAGAACCTGCCATAATTGAGAAATGGAAGCCATCGCCATGTCACTGGGTTGCATAATCAAAACACTCCAGCCAAAATGACCGAAACTGCTATATCCTTGTGAATGGGCATAACCAATTAACATTTCCCGATCTTCCAGTAAATCGATATTTGCAACCCATGTACCTGTTGCCTCCTGGTTAGTAGACATGATTTTGTCAAAAGAATAAAACTGCCAATTCAACCGATTTCTCACATTACTGGATGCGGCGATTATCTGATTATTTTCATCTAAAAGTAAGGCATACGAAGACCCAGAAAGACTACTGAAAGGCAGAGGCATTTCCAGTAGCCTATAAATCTCCTGCCAGTTAAATCCAGCATACATACGCCCCAGTTTAGTATCTTGAAAAAAATCATCTATGTCTGTAAAAAAGAAAAGAATATCATGCTGCAAATCAACTTTCTGTAATTGGATTTTTTTCTTCAAAGAAACAGTATTTAAAGACAACTTACCTAAATCATAACTACTTTGCACATTACTGATTTCGTTGTTGGCAATGGGTTGACCCTGTGAATCCACGACCAGAATTTGACGATAAACATCCTCATATCCCTCACTAACATCTTTTAAAAACATGGCAATCCGCTTGTCAATATCCTGAATCCGAATATCCTGCATAACTGCCAGTCTACTCCAGATCGAAATATTTTCCATGCGTTCAAATAATGTCATATCAATTTGACGCATAATTGTCGATGCTTGAGATTTCAGTTTGTTTTCAGTTTCTGTTCGTAAAATATTCTGTAAATGAGAAAAAATCATGACACAAATCATCAAAACTGCAGTTATACTTATCAACAGATAAGAAATCAGTAAAATCTGACGAATAGACATCTTTTTTCTCATTGAATGATTAGTATGTTTAACAGTTTAAAATTTTCAATTGTGATAATTCTAAAATACTTGTTGCTATTTTTTTATTCAGCGCTTGTTATAGCGGATCCTGGCAATAAGATAAATTATAAATGGGGAAGAGGCATTAATATACCAAGTGCAAATCTTCGCGTTGGTGGATATACCAATATTATTTATGAAAACTTTGACCAAAACCCCGATTTTGCAGCTATAGATGATCTTAGTCTTTTTATTACCTGGAACCCGACTGCAAAATTACATTTTTTTTCTGAACTTGAATTTGAAGACGCCATAACTAGTGATAAAGTGGAATTTTCCAGGAACACATTCCTGGTGGAACGGCTTTATCTGGATTTTTTGTTCAATGAATCGTTTAAATTTCGTTTTGGGAAATTTCTTACTCCTGTCGGAATATGGAATACGATTCATGCTGCTCCGCTGGTTTGGACTACTTCCCGTCCTTTGGTAACAGAAGAATTTATTTTTTCGCCCCATGCTACTGGATTGATGCTAAATGGTAACTTTGTCCTCAATGACCAGAACCTGGAACTTTCGGTTTATATTGATGATACATCTGATCTTGACCCCCACAAGAAAAATACAATCTTTAAAAATGCATTGGGGGTACGGATAAATTACGAAATTGTTAACCATCTTAATTTAGGCTTTTCCTATCTTGCATTCAAAAATCAAGCCAAATTTAATTCCAGCCGTAGTCACTTATTTGGTTTCGATCTTTTATGGAAAAAGAAAAACTTCGAAATACAATCTGAATTTATTTATCGTATTGCAGGAAAACGACAAGACAATGAAACCGGCTTGTATATACAGGGAGTAGTTCCGCTGGGGCATCACTTTTCTGCTGTTGGCCGATACGAATTTCTCTACGGTACACATCAATTTAATAAAATTTCGGAAAAGGGCGCTCTTAATTTGGGGGTTGTCGGTCTCGCATGGAGACCCTTTTCCCCATTGGTTATCAAGGCCGAATACCGCTTTGGAGGGAATAATTCAACCGTTGCCCCTAATGGTTTTATTACCTCCGTTTCGACATTTTTTTGATAATACCGATGCGAATTTTCATTCTACCAATTCTGTTGTTTCTGGGTATGCCAACAACGTCTATTTCCCGGGAGATTCTAGTTATTACAGGTAAAGATTCCCAAGGCATCTATTTAGACAAAAAAAACATAGTCAATATTTTCTTGCGTAAACAATTAATCAATCAAAAAGGTAAAAGATGGATTCCAGTTAATCTGAGTACAAGTCATCCATTGCGCAGAGCTTTTTCAGAAACACTATTTGAACAACAACCGGAAGAAATGGATAATTACTGGAACATCAAGTATTTTCATGGCATCAGTCCACCCTACGTTGTGGATTCTCAACAAGCCATGCTTAGCTTTGTCACATCAACACCGAATGCTATCGGTTATATTTCCCCATGTTTTGTTAATGATGATATAACAATAATTTTCAAATTAATGTTAAAAAACAAAGTAAAACTTGACTTCAAACAGGCCTGTAAAGATAGTATAGAACTCATCCCTCATTAAGATACAATTGATTTTAACTCACACAGTCTTCAACTCACCACTCCACTTTTATTCCTGTCAGCAAAACCTGCAAAAATTGTTCACAAGAAAGACAGCAATCATACCTTTTTTGCAGGATTTTGTTTGTTATTTTGATTTTGAGAAATAAGATAAGTCGAAGTCAAGCTAACCCTAGAAGCGTGGTTTTGACAGCATTGTACCTGCTTTCGATACCTCATCAGGGGTTCACTTGCGCTCTTTTCCTTAATCCCTACCTGACAGATCATTACCTGCCTTTTCCCACATCGTTCATGACCATTACTCTTTACAAAAGCTACATGGAGCGGTTTGATTTCAACTTCTGGTCGCTGAAACCAAGAGACCTACTTCCGTCTTTAAATACAGAATGAAAGGCTTTCGCCTTCCTTCTTGGCACACTAGGAATTTTCAGGCGATTAACACACCATTGTCTGCAAAAATGTAACCTGTTACTCATTTTTGCAGACTTTTCCTCCTTACCACAGATCAGAGTTACACCAAATCCCCAATGAAGCAAGCATGCCACAAGCATTTACTTGGATATGGCATATGTATTGCTTATCCAATAATATCTAGAAAAAACAATCGTCCAGTGTTCTGCGTTGTGTTCGATCGATGCTTGACGGCTGTACTTTTTTGGATTCATTGGGATATATTAAACACGGAAAATCCGAATAAATCAGATTTTCTTTTCCGCAATATTTTATTTTCAAGAAATTTTTATGCTGAAGATTGCTCATAGAAATTTTTATATTCAATTTATTGTTGTAGAGATTTAAACTATATTCTTCAGCATAATCAAAATATTTCACAATATAATTAATCAAATCAGAGGATTTTATGAAAAATCGTTTTGTAATTTTGTTCGCGTCATGCTTTGTAATGAGCCAGGCTCTTGCTATTGAACCTGTTTATGACGGCGAAAATGGAATACGAGCCAAAATTTTTGAAACCAATTGTTTAGCTTGCCATTCAACTGAATTAACTGGAGCAGATCGAAATGGTGCGCCTGAAGCAGATAATTTTAATACATTCATGGAGGCATTAAAGGAAGGTGTGGAAGCCGTAGATGAGGCTGTCGTAAAAATGGATATGCCGCCTTCATCCAGTGGTTTGCCCAAATTAGATGAAGAGCAAAAACAGGCATTAAAAAACTGGCAAGCGGTGGGTTTTCCAGAAAAGACACTACCTACAATCTACTCTTCTGACTCAACAAAGCTCACTTTACCTCAAGTCTATTTAAAAGATGGAAATGGTGATATAACACCTAAATGGAAAGCTGAAATGACATTGATTCCAGGGAGTGACCCAATACAGTTTGAATTAACTGATTTTGGTGATATTGATGCTTCCAGTACATCGACTTCTGACTCAGATGTCAACTAAAAGAGTTGGTTTTTTGATTATATAAAATCACAGATAGCCATAATCTAGAAACACAATATAATCTTGTTAACTTAGGTAGTTTGACGAAACTAAATCACTAAGGTGGCTCGCAATAAATAACCCACAGATATTACACAGGATTTTTGTTTGTATTCAAGGCGCAACGGAGGGTACATAGCAGGCTATGCAACCGTAGTTGCAACACAGAAGACAGGCAAAAAGACAAGTAAGATTGGTGGGTTATTTATTGCGATCTGCCTTAGGAACTCGCATGGAATAAGCTGGCAAACTGATGCAGTATTTTTATTCGTATTCAAGGCGTAGAAATAGATGCATAGCAAGCAAACTACCTATTTATACATCACAGAAGTCGGACAAAGAGACAAGTCAGTTGTTCAAATTATTTCGTGCATGTTTCTAACCTTGCTTGTCTTTTGTTTCTGCCCAAACAGTCTTAATCATTGAGTAGAATCACTATTCGACATCTATGATAGTTCAGCCGGAACAAAACTTTGCACAATCTTGGTTACATTGTTCCGTCAAACCACCTTATGCTATTAGATCCTTTTACAATATGGACATGAAATGAATCAAGAGATTAAATCTGAAGTAAAATTCAAGATTCAGGAAACGGCCCATTCTCAAGGTGCTAAAATATATAGCTAATAAGCTTTGTAATTGATTTAGCGATATTTCTATCAACATCGGCATATAATCAGACGTTTTATTTAATACGAAGGAACTAATTGTTCAAAAACTGATTTGCAGCTTTACGAACTGATATTTAGAAGATGGATATAAAAAAACAATTTTGTTTATTAGCTTTTCTCACCATTACTTTCATTCATGTTGTACAAGCCGAAGGTGATGTTGAAATGGGACATGCCTTGAGCCATCAATGTACCTCTTGTCATGGGCTGTATGGATTAAGTAGTAACGAACAATTCCCTGATATTGCAGGACAAAAAGAGGCCTATCTTGTTGACCAGCTTAAAAATTATCAAATGAAGTTAAGGGATAACCTGACCATGCAAACGATTACCAACACACTGAGTAATCAGGATATACAAAATTTAGCAGCATATTATGCCTCCACAAGCCCGGTTGCACAGTTTGATTTAGCAACGAGAACACTCGTTATTCCTTATTTAAGTATTTCGAATAATATGTACAATGTCCAACTACACCTGGATTCAATTTTTCCTGTTTCACTTAGGCTAACCAATGTCGAAAATCGTTAGTCACTGCTTATTAGGCTAATTTTCATATTAATCTATACAAAACATTTTAAAGAGGGTCATCTTGAAAAAATATTTAAGTTTATTTATTATAATAAACGTGTTTTCAATCAGTACTTCCAAGGCTGTAGGCAATATAGAAACGGGACGCAGCTTGAGTTCTCAATGCTCTTCATGCCATGGTGATGCGGGTATAAGCAATGTAGATATTTATCCTAATATTGCAGGTCAAAAATTAAATTATCTTATAGAACAGCTAGAAAAATACAAATCAGGGGATAGAAAAAATTCGACTATGGAAGCAATCGTCAGCTCCTTGACTAGCCAGAATATAGAAGATTTAGCAGCCTATTTTTACTCTAACAAACCCATTCCGACATATTCCCCCTTTACGGGCATACTAGACCTTCAATTTGTGGGAGTTGACACTCAATTATTCAAAGCCCAAATGTCTGTTATTTCTGATAATCCAATTACTTTGAAACTAGATAGCCTAGAAGGCCGCTAGTAGTCTAATATTTTTGATTTGATGGGATTTTATAAGCTCTTCTTTAAACCTTACCGTTTTCAAAAAGGCTTATAGAATGGATTATAGTCCGATCTAAAAATGAAGGTGACTAAATTAAGTATGAATTTATTTTTTTAAATTAGAATTTTTTTTCTATCATAATTATTGATAGAATACTTCTCACTAAACAGGTCTCTCGTCCTATGCGATATAACATCTTTTTAGTTTTATCTATTATAATTTTAGTTATTGGTTCAACCACCGGCTTTGTTGTAATGGAAAAGACAAATACTTTGGAGTTTTGCATTTCTTGTCATTCCATGAAGAATACAGTTTTTCAAGAGTATAAAAAAACAGCACATTATCATAACCGTACGGGAGTACATGCTGAATGTGCTGACTGTCACGTCCCGAAACCTTTAGTGCCTAAATTAATTGCTAAATTAAAAGCCAGCATGGATGTGTATCATGAACTGGCTGGCAGCATTGATACACCAGAAAAATTTGAGGCAAAGCGTCTCGTATTAGCGAAGCGTGTGTGGAAGACAATGAAAGAAACAGATTCACGTGAATGCCGCTCTTGCCACACAAAAAATGCAATGGATTTATCCTTACAAAAAAGGCGCGCTCAGGTTCAACATCGTGAGGCAGAATTGAATAACGACACTTGTATTGATTGCCATAAGGGCATCACACATAAAGCAATACATAAACAACAAAATGAAGAGAAGGAAGAAAGCTTTATTCTGTAAAGTTTATACTATCAAACCAAAGAAAAAACCATGAATATAATAAAAAAACTTATTAGTATCTTATTTTTGTTCAGCTTCAGTCTGGCAGTTTATGCAATAGACTGGAGTCAGGTCAAAGCCAAACAAATCACGTTATTTTATCCAGGACAAGCCTCATGGGAATGGATTTTAACTAAATCCGATCATGGCGGAGCAAAAAACTTTAGAGCTGGAAAAGATTGTAGAGAATGCCATCAGGATGAAGAAAAAGACATGGGAACGTTGATTGTTTCAGGTAAAAAACTGGAACCTAACCCTGTTCCTGGTAAGCGGGGATTCGTCGACGTTGCAGTAAAAACCGCATATGACGACAATAATTTTTATTTTCAACTTAGTTGGAAAGAGTCTGATGAAGTTGCTAAAACCAAAATAGCAAAGGATCAAACCCGGATAACCCTACTATTTGATGATGGTCATGTCAGCGAAATAAAGCGAGGAGGCTGTTGGGGGGCTTGTCATGATGATTCCAGTCACATGCCAAGTGCTAATCAGGCTAATAACACTAATTTGTATCTGTCAAAATCACGTAGCAAAATCACCCGCAAAGGCGGCGGAGAAAATTATAAATCCAGTGAAGAAATCAAGCAATTATTGGCTGATGGATTTTTTGCTGAATATTGGCAAGCAAAATTGAATAAAGATAAACTGGCGGTGGCTGCTGATGGTTATTTACTCGACAAACGTTATGCAAATGAATCACCTATAACTAAAGTAGATGCGGAGCTGAAAAATGGCGTGTGGACAGTTGAATTCAATCGAAAACTAGTGCCTGATATACCTCTGCATAAAAACATTGTCTCAGGTAATTTTTATAGTTTTGGCCTGGCTATTCATGATGCTTATAGTCAAGGTCGTTTTCACAATATTTCTTTTCTTCATACTTTTGCATTAGACCAAGGTAAAGCTGATTTTATTGCTGTTAAACAATAGGTAGACACTTGTGCGCTCTCAATGCCATTAAGTTCAGAAAATCTGAATTAATTGCTACGAATCAATATCTTATTGGTATTTGTGAGATTTTGATAGGGTGCGACTTAAAATTAATGTTAATGGTGTAATTTAGTGTATTATTATCAATGAAATAATTGATAAAGTTAAAGACTCATGCCAAATATTACTCATAAC
>VAPL010446827.1_pt1 | contig 12783 bp, 11 predicted proteins | sample 3395061 | NCBI WGS metagenome assembly VAPL01 (sample SAMN08290444, study PRJNA428436) | hydrothermal vent metagenome | isolation source: Deep-sea hydrothermal vent chimney 2 | place: Pacific Ocean: Juan De Fuca Ridge | depth 2182 m m
TAAAAAATAAAAGCTCAAAATACTAATTAATAGAATTATGAGCCTAGAATAATATTGCATAAATTTAATGAAGAAAAGAGTTGTTTTTTAGCTCAGTTCTTCTTAAATAGCTTTAATAAGCTAGTCATTTTTGAATTTATCTAGCCTTCTCTTTTAAGTTTAACCTCAGACATTACATATAATTCTTAATTCTTTTATATAAAAACACAAATAATTCTAGACTGTACTAAACTCTTCAGCCAAACATTACAAAACATTTAATGATTAAAGCGTGGCTGTTGTACTCATACATATTGACCAAAACTGGCTTTTATATAACTAATATTACTTTTAGTCCTTCAAAAACCTCTGAAGCATTCTTTGTGATTAATTATTAAATTAAGAGTTAGTTATGGAATCAATTGTAAAAAAGATTTCAACGGTAATACACTAAAAATTGTTTCTGTACGTTTTATGAAAAACTTTATAAATGAGTAAAAAGAAAATATTCTGGATACTCCCCTTAATCTTTATGGTTTGGTCTTGTTCTAAAGACAGTAATTCAATTTTAATTGAAGATGATGCTATTATTCCTTCAAATGAAATTACAGTTTCTGATGAAATTTTTAAGTTAGTTAATGAACATAGACAAAGTATTAGTAAATCTAAGTTAACTAGAAGTACTACCGCTGATGAATTAGCTATTGAACATGTAAACTATATGATTTCAAAAAATAGAATAAGTCACGATGGTTTCAATACAAGATTTCAAATGCTTCAACAAAGAGAAAACGCGAATAGTGTTGGAGAAAATGTAGCTGCAAGTTATCCTAATGCTGTAAGTGTTATGAATGCATGGTTAAATAGTTCAGGGCATAAGGCGAATATTGAAGGAAACTATACGCATATAGGCATTGCAGCCATAAAAAATTCACAAGAAAATTATTATTACACACAATTATTTTATCGCTAGTGAATATTATTGGGTGTTATATTGCCAATAATGACCGCATCTATCTTTACGTTAAGTCCTTTAGCAACACCGCTTCCTAATTTTTCACTTACATTAAACCAGTGGCATAATTGACGATTTATTATTTCATTTTTTTTATTTCCAATAATACCTTTCATAGCTTTGATAATATTATCAATTGTATTTAGCTGTTCTTGTTCTGTCATTACTTTTTCAAACAATTCATTTGGTTGGGTGTAATCATCATCATATTTCATATTTTCAAAATTACCCTCAAAAATATTCAAACAACTAGTAAGATTTTCTTTGTTTTGATTGAGCCCTGTTATATTACCTTTAGAAGAACCATTAGCACTAAATGGACATTTATTTATAGGGAATGATTTAAAATTTACTCCCAAACGATATCTTTGAGCGTCAGGATAAGCAAAAATTCTTGTTTGTAACATTTTGTCTGGAGATAAACCAATCCCTTTAACTAAATTGGAAGGGGAAAAAGCTACCTGCTCCACATCCTCAAAATAGTTTTCAGGAATTTCGTTAAGTTCAATTTCACCAACATTTATTAAGGGGTAATCTTCGTGAGGCCAAATTTTTGTTAAATCAAATGGATTCCATTGAAATTCTTGAGCCTGCTTTATAGTCATAATTTGGATTTTTAAAGCATATTTTGGGTAATTTCCATTTTTAATAGCATTTACTAATTCTCTTTGGGCAAAATCAGGGTCTGTTCCACCTAATTCTATAGCCTCAGCATTAGTAAATGTTTTATTTCCTTGCATTGTCTTATAATGAAATTTCACATAAAAAAAATCATTACCTTTATTTACAAAGGAAAAAGTGTGACACCCATAACCATTCATATGAATATAACCTTTTGGAGTTCCTCTATCAGTCATTAATATTAGTACTTGATGTAAACTTTCAGGATTTAATGACCAATATTCCCAAATATTAGTTGCATCTCTATAATTTGTCTTATGATTTCTTTTTTGTGAGTTAAAAAAAACAGGGAACTTTTCAGGATCATTCATAAAAAAAACGGGGGTATTATTACCCACCAAATCCCAATTACCATCTTCTGTATAAAACTTAACAGCAAAACCTCTGGTGTCACGTTCAGTATCAGCAGCGCCCCTTTCTCCGCCCGTTGTTGAAAAACGGACAAATAGTTTTGTTTTTTTTCCAATTTCTGAAAATAATTTAGCACAACTATATTTTGTAATGTCATGTGTAACAGTGAATTTTCCGAATGCACCAGTTCCTTTTGCATGAACTATTCGTTCAGGAATACGCTCTCTATTAAATTGTGTTAGCTTTTCGTGTAACCCAAAATTGTGTAAGAAAGTAAAACTATTGTACTCAGTGGGCTTACAGTCTTGACAATAAGTACTATTGGTTGATTTTTTTTCTGACATAATATGACGTTTTTAATATCAATTATACATATACTCAACTCTTTTCACTTCGTAGTAATATAAAATTAGCTTCCGATGATGATTATAATTTAACACTCTTGATATTGAAATCTAATTTAATACTTTAAAGAGTATGGTATAACAAGTTAATAATAAATTTTGAAATTTCTATTATTTTTTAAAATCAGTTATCAACTCAAAAGAGAATATTTGAGTATATTTACTTAACCTTTGATAAAAAGATGTTTTAAAAATGTCATATTCATAAGAATCTTTATTATTTGTTGAGTATCTAGATTCTAGATGCATTAATTTTTAATATGAATAGAGTTAAAATAGATATTTACAAGGTTATAATATTTAAATTATTATGGATTTCGAAAGTAAGTATTGGTATTTAACACATTTTCAATTGTCAAAAAGACTCTCTGGAAAAGAGATGAAGTACTTGTGCACAACAATGGAAATGAAATTTTTCAAGAAAGAGGATGAAATAAAATTGGGGCAAAGAAAAATTACAAATGATATTTATTTTCTTAAAAGTGGAACAATAAAAGCTGTAAGTCTTTCTAGCGATGGTGAAGAAATACTGAAATACATTATAAAAAGGGGAGATATTTTTGGAATACTAAATTTAATGGAGGTAGAAAATGATGATGATTATGCAGTTGCTATGGAAGATTCAATTATTTGTATTATAGATTCCAACTATTTCAAAAAAATGATGGAAGAGAATCGAAAGCTCAATAATTACATTTTTAAGTTAGCAGGTGTCCAAATTAAAAAACTAGAAAGAAATTTAGCTTCTTTAATATATAAAGACGCAAAGACAAGAATTGAACATTTTATAAAGGACTATGTTAAAGATGTGGGAGAAGAAGAAGAAGATTTTTTTGTTGTAAAAAATCTACTCTCTAATAATGATATAGGAAAACTCACCTCAACTTCCAGACAAACGGTAAATAAAACTTTGAACAGTTTAAAACGTCATAACATTATTGATTTCGATAAAAATATGATTAGAATTAATAAAAATATCCTTCAAAAGAATATAAGAAATTAATAAATTTAGAGTAATTATTACCCCTTTACTAGATTTTATTTTATTCACTTTAAAATACTTATAAATTTAAGGTAATCAAAAAAATAAAAGTCAAGTCTATTTTATATATAATTTCAGCCCTTATACCCCTGTGCAATAAGTGAAAAGCGATAAATTTTTATCAATGCTTACTACTATCCATAGCTTTATTTAACATTATTTCACTTTGATGTCGCCCTTACGACAGCTGAATTTTTAAAGAGATTTTATATTTGATGTCATAATCAAAATTAACATGAATTTCGAAAGTAAGTATTGGCATCTGATAAAATTTAATTTGGCAAAAAGACTTAGTAAAGATGAGATGATTTATTTGTGCAATTCTATGGGAATGAAACACTTTAAAAGAAGTGATAAAGTAAAACTGGAATCAAGAGAAGTTTCTAACGATATATATTTTCTTAAAAAAGGGACAATAAAAATTATAAGCCTCTTTAGCAATGGTGATGAATTGGTTAAAGATATTATAAAGAAGGGAGATATTTTTGGAATTATGGGGCTTCTAGGTGTAAGAAATGAAGATGATTTTGCCGTAGCTATGGAAGATTCTATTATTTGCGTTATAGATTCCAACTATTTTAAAAAAATGATGGAAGAGAATCGAAATCTCAATAACTTTATTTTTAAACTGGCTGGAGATCGAATCAAAAAGTTAGAAAGAAATTTATCTTCTCTTATATACAAAGATGCAAAGTCCAGAATTGAAGATTTTATCATAGACTATGTTGAAGATTTTGGAGTAGAGGGAGCTGATTTTTTTGTGGCTAAAAATTTAATTTCAAATAGCGACATAGGAAAGCTCACTTCAACATCCCGACAAACGGTAAATAAAACCATGAATGATCTAAAACGTAATAATATTATCGATTTTAACAAAGATATAATACGAGTAAATAAAAATATTTTAAAGGTTCGTTGATAGGCTAGTTAAAGAAATAATATAAGTAACAAAATGATTGAATATTTTAAAAAAATAGGATCCAAATTATTAAGCCTTTTTAAACAAGGACTAAGCCCAAAACAATTAGCTTTGAGTATCTCTATATCGATTTTAATTTCAATTTTTCCAATATTTGGAATTACAACGATTGTTCTAACATGTATTGCTCTACCTCTTAAACTTAATTTGCCTATTGCTATAGCCTTGAGCTACATAGCTGAACCTTTAAAATTATTGTTACTAATTCCATTTATTAATATAGGGGCAAATTTGTTAGGAACAAAGCATACTTTAATTACGTTTCAAGCAATTAAAACAAGTTATCAAACTGACTTTTTTAAAACCTTAAGTTTCCTTTCATATGAATTATTATGTGGCGCTGTAGGATGGGCAATAACTGCCATCCCTTTTTTAATAGTTTTTTATTTGTTTTTAGAAATGGTATTAAAATTTTCATCGAAACAAATTTCACAAATAAAACTAACAACTACCAATAATGACACAAACAATTAAAACAACCAGACTTTTAGGTTATTTAGGCCTTATCGCTTCTATTTTAGTAGGGTTAGGCGAGTATTTTTTACATTATTCTACTGAGATTTTGGGTCATGCTGAAAATTACGAATTTTTTAAATTTGTACCATTAAACAATCTTACAACAGGTCATTTTTTAGCCGTTATTGGCTTACCATTTTATTATGCAGGATATATTCATATCTATAGAATGTTAAAACCTGGTAATGAAGCACTGGCTCGTATAGTATTAGCAATAGGCTTTATTTCTTTTGCTGTAGGTGGTCTTTGGATCGGCTCTCGTGCCTCAATAGGTAATATTGTTCATTTAAAAGGCAGTATAAACGCAATATCTTACCAAAACCTTTTAGATCATTACACCACCCATATGGAGGTTTTAGTGCAAGTTTTACGAATAGTAATTGCACTACTTTCAGTATTTTTTACAGTTGTCATTTTAAAAGGTGGGACATTTTACAAAAAATGGATGGCAATTTTTAGTCCAATTGTCATACTTATCTTATTGGTGTTTATTGGCGAACTTTTACCATCCATAGGAAAACACATGTTGCCAATTTTAATGAATGTAACACATTTTATCTTGTTTTCCCTATCCCTTTATCAATTGAATAAACAAACCAAAACCAGCGATGATACTCAGTAAAAACACAAGAAACTTAATAAGCGTTTTCAAAAAAACTTTTTTAGCAATAGGCTTGTTATTAGTAACACTAATACTATTGGTCTTTTATTTTTTTTGGAATGATTCGGTATCTGATAAATACGACATTACTATTGATGAAGATAAAATTCCAATTTTTAGCCAAATAGAATTGGATTTTAAACATCAATATAATGGTGAAAAATCACTTCCAATAGCTCCATCTGCTTTAATTGATATTGATAATGATAATATTGATGAAGTATTCTTTGGTGGAGGAATGGGGCAGCAAGATGGTCTTTTTGCATATCGAGATAATGCGTTTGTAAATATCTCTGCAGAGGTTAATTTACCACAAAAAGGAGATGATTATACTACTATAGGCGTTGTTTCAGTAGATTTTGATAATAATGGTTTTACAGATCTATTAGTAAGCAGAGAAGATGGCTTGCACTTATATTATAATTCGGAAGGAAAATTTACGCATAAAATAATTCAAACTCCGGTCAATGAAAAATCTACACCCGCTGGAATTACTGTAGGCGATATTGATAAAGATGGAGATCTGGATATTTTTCTTGCCACTTATCTTAAAAAAGAATTAATGGAAGGTCAAACTATTTTTGAGGATTACAACTATGGTTCTACAAGTGAATTACTACTTAATAATGGAGACAATACTTTTATTAGTATCACAAAAGAAGCAGGCTTAGACTATGTACACAATACATTTCAAGGTGTCTTTGTAGATATTGATAATGATTCCTGGTTAGATTTAATAGTTGTTCATGATACAGGCGAGGCAAGAACCTATAAAAATAACGGAAACCTAACCTTTACTATGATGCCAAACCCCTTGACCAAAAAATTTGCTTACCCAATGGGCTTAGCGGTTGGAGATTATAATAATGACGGCTTAGTGGATTTTATGTTTTCTAATACCGGAAGTACTTTACCAAGAGTACTTGCTAAAGGTGATATCAAAGATGCTTCATTGTTTAATGAAAAATGGATCCTATTTAAAAATGAAGGGAATTTCACTTTTTCTGATGTCGCAGACGAAGCAAAAATTGCAGACTATGAGTTTTCCTGGGGCTGTACATTTGCTGACATGAACAATGATGGGTTACAAGACCTGATAGTGGCAGAAAACTATGTAGATCTTGCACCTAATAAATTATTTAAACTTTCAAGCCGGGTTTTAATTCAGAAAGAAGACCACACGTTTGTCCCCACTGAAAAAAAGAGTGGTTTAGTAAATCCATATTTCGCAATTACAGCATTAGTAAGCGATTTTAACAAAGATGGATATTTAGATATGATTTGGACTAACATTGACACCCCGTCTTTGGCATATATTAATCAAGGAGGAGATAACAATTATATTCAAATCGATCTGGAAGATAATGCAGAAGCTATCGGAGCCAAAGTTACCGTTGAAACTCCTTCAAAAACGTTGACAGAATGGTTGATAACGGGCGAAGGATTGTCAAGTGATCAAACAGCATTGTTACATATTGGTTTAGGGACTGAAACAATAATAAATAAAATCACTGTTCATTATACAAACGGAAAAATAATTGAAATCATAAGTCCAAAAACAAATACTATAATCGAAATAAAAAATCCAAAAACTGAAATTAACCTTACCGATTAATATATGTTAACGTTTTTAATTCAACTTTTTAAGAAAGATAGTAATGATATTTTTGAAGAGCTTCCTGATGGGGTTTGTCCCAATTGCTGGAAAGATAAACACTATAGAAATATAATAAGAAAGCAAGCTGAAATTACAAAGATATCTCCTGAGGATAAAGATGCTAACTGTTTTTTTATTCAAGGATATTTGATAAGACATTTTGATTTTTTGAAATTAAAAAATAAGGTCAATGGTTTAGAATGTACTACATGTGGGACATTTATAAAAAATGATACCTATGAAACGTACTAATTTAATTTACTATTTAATTTCCTTCCTGTTTATTATTGGAATAATAGGAGCTGGAGAGTTGGTTATTGATGAAATAAAAACCGGGAATGGTTGTCCAAAATTCGGTGTAATACCTGCTTGTGCAATTATACTAATTTGCTTTATAATTCCCTTTATAGCACATTTTAAAAAAAAATGGAATCGATTGTATTTCTTCTTTACCGGCTTGGCTTTTTCAATTGCCCTAATTGCTTCAATAATGCAGTTAATTGGCAGTGGGAAGTGTCCGAAATTAGATAATGGAATACCAATGTGCTATCTGTCACTACTGATTTTTTCAAAACTTATACTATTAAAAATAATTTATTTAGAAAAAATAAAAACGAACTAAAATAACAAAACTCAATAATTATGAAACTCTTTAATTTATCTAAAATAATAATTGGATGCTGCTTCTGTTTCCTTGCTTTACAAGGATATAGTCAGGAAATAGAAAGATCAATTTTTATTACGGCAAATACAGGTGGTGCTGATAATCAAAATACATTAAGACAAATTGTAAATGATGCTCAGCAAAGAAATAACTCCACTCTTCTAATTGTAGGAAATATAACTAAAAAGAAAGGATTTGATGGAAGGTCAACTCAAGAATTAGTAAAAAAGCAGCTAACTGTTTTAGAAGGATTCAATGGGAATGTAATTATTACTTCGGGACATCATGAATGGAAAACTAATGGACATAAAGGAGTACGAAATCTGGAGAAATTTATTAAAAAAAATAGCAATGCCAAATTTTATCCAAGCAATGGTTTTCCAATTAAGAAAAAGGATCTAAGTGAAAATGTAGTTTTGATCACTATAGATTCACAATGGTTTTTGGAAGACTGGAATAATCATATTTATCTTAATGAAGGAAATGAGATTAAAAACAGAACACTTTTCTTTTTAGAATTCGAAAATCTAATTAAGAAAGCTCAAAACAAAATCAAAATTATAGCAATTCACCATCCTGTTTTTACAAATAGTACTCAGGGATTTTTAGGAAATACCGGAGGCTTGTCATTACAAGACTTTCAAAATAAACAATACAAAAAATTACGAAATAGACTTACAACCATAGCAAGGCAAACAGAAAATATTATTTTTGTTTCGGGTCATGATAAAAACCTGCAATATATTAACAAGCATGGTATTCCACAGATTATTAGTGGAGCTTCCGGTAAAACCGAAAATGTAAAAAAAGCTGCTGAGGGAGATTTTACATCTGCCAAAACAGGATATACCAGACTTGATATTTATAGTGATGGGAAATCTATAATAAACTTCCATTCTTTAGAAAATAAAACTTCAACATCTGTTTTTTCTACAACGATTATAAAAAGTGAGAAAAAAGAAACTAGCTATGATCTCAAACCAAAAAGCAGTTTCGATTTAAGGCAGAAGGCTGCTATTTATACAAAGGAAGAAACTAGTAAAAGTAAATTATATAGAAGTTTATGGGGAGAACATTACAGAGAGTATTATGGTAAACTTGTAAATACTCCCGTTGTCTTCTTAGACACACTTTGGGGAGGTTTAACTCCTTTAAAACGTGGTGGTGGACAGCAATCAAAATCATTACGATTGGAAGATAAGAACGGAAAACAATTTGTGATGCGTGCCTTAAGAAAAAGTACAATTAAATTTTTACAGGCAAACGCTTTTCAGGATACCTATATTGGAGATGCTTTAGACGACAGTGCTATAGATAAATTCTTACTAGATTTTTATACAACATCGCATCCTTATACTTCTTTTGCTATCGGTAAATTGACAGGTGCAGCTGATATATTTCATACCAATGCATTATTATATTATATACCTAAGCAAGAAATTTTAGGTGCTTTTAATGATGAATTTGGGGACGAATTATATATGATAGAAGAGCATGTGGGTGATACCCAAAAAGATCTTGCCAGTTTCGGTAAGCCAAAAAAAATTCTAAGTACTACAGACGTTTTACAAGAAATCCATAGAACAGGAAAATCAGCTGTAGACGAGCCTTCTTATATTCGTGCACGTCTATTTGATATGCTTATTGGTGATTGGGATCGTCATGAAGACCAATGGAGATGGGCAATGTTTAAAAAAGAAGATGGGACAAAAATATATAAACCCATACCAAGAGATCGTGATCAGGCATTTTCAATTTATGATGGGTCTTTGCTTTCATTTTTGACACGAGCTGTTCCTGGATTAAGAAAAATGCAGTCTTATGATCACAATCTCCGAAGTCCAAAATGGTTTGCTTTATCACCCTATCATTTAGATTTGAACCTTATCAATAGTTCTGAATGGAGTGAATGGGAAAAGCAAGCAAAATATTTACAGGCAAATATTACAGATGCAGTTATTGAACAGGCTTTTGAAGTGCTTCCTGAGGAAATAAAAGGGGAAACTATAAATGATCTTAAAACAAAACTAAAAGGCAGACGGAGTAATATTGTTGATATCGCAAGAAGATACTATACTTACTTAAATAAATTTGAAGTAATAGTAGGTACTCAGAAAGGGGATAAATTTAAAATCACAAGACATCCAGAAGGTAAAACAACTATTGATATCCATAGAAAAGATCTGGGTATTTTCAACAGGACATTTACACATGATATAACGAAAGAGATTTGGATCTACGGACTTGACGGTAAAGATACTTTTATTGTTGATGGTAAAGGAGATGATTTAATAACCATTAAGATTATAGGGGGGAAGAAAAACGATATCTATGATTTCAAAAATACCCGAAAAATAAAACTATATGATTATAAGAGTAAAGAAAATACGATTATAAATAAGAATTCTAAAAAATGGCTCGTGGATGATTATTCCATCAATAATTTTGACCATAAAAAAGGAAAGCACGGTATTAATCAGATTCTACCTTTGATTGCAGTAAATCCTGATGATGGTTTGCAAATTGGTATCCTGAACAATTATACCTTTTATGGCTTACAGACCAATCCTTTTACACAAAAACATAGCTTTAGTGCTTCTTATTATACTGGAACTTCCGGTTATGATGTGTCCTATAAAGGAGAGTTTTCAAATATTTTTCACAATTGGAATTTTGGTGTTGAAGGAAAATATACCAGCCCTAATTTTGCACGGAATTTCTTTGGTTTCGGAAATGAAACCGAATACGATAAAGAGATTGTAGAATTAGACTTTAACCGTGTTCGTATCAGACAGTGGAAAGCCGCATTAGCATTAATCTGGAGAGGTCGTGATGGGGGGGCTTTTCACTTTAAACCACTAATTGAATCTTTTGAAGTAGAGAATACTGATGATAGATTTATAAATTCTTTGCCCTCTAGCAGTACCGTTTTTGAACAACAAACTTACGGTGGTGTAGAAATTGCCTATAAATTTAAAAATAAAGATAACATGGCTTTCCCAACTTTAGGATTGGATTTTGGTATTACTGCGGGTTATAAAACAAATATTGATGGAGGTGATAGTGAAAATAGTTTCGCATACATAAAACCTCATTTAGCCATAGATCAAAAATTGAGTAAGAACGGGAGATTGGTCTTAGCAACAAAAATTGGCAGTGAGATTATATTAGGTGATGATTTTGAATTCTATCACGCAGCAGAACTAGGAGGAAATCATAGCTTAAGAGGATTTAGAAATGAGCGTTTTACAGGAAAATATTCATTATATCAAAATACCGATTTGCGCATGGTATTAGGAAGATTAAAAACAAGTATCATCCCATTAAAATATGGAATATCTGGAAGTTTTGACTATGGTAGAATCTGGTTAGAAAACGATAATTCTGATAAATGGCACAATAGTGTAGGAGGTTCCTTTTGGGTAAGTGGCCTTGATACTTTTACAGCGAATATAGGTTATTATGGAAGTGATGATGGAGGTAGGATCGTATTTATTTTCGGATTTGCTTTTTAATTCGGATATTACAATAGAAATTAATTTAACCTACAACTTATGATAAAACCAGTTTTAATTGCACAGATTAATAATTTAGAAAATAAAAAACCAATGCATGCCTTAGTGAATGGATTGGATCTAGTAATTGTAAAAGATAATAAAGACATTTCCGTTCTTTATGGCAGGTGTTTACATCGTGGAGCATTGATGGCAGATGGACGGGTAGAAGGGAATAATCTGATTTGTGGCGTTCACGGATGGGATTATAGGTATGATACCGGAGTTTCTGAATATAACAATAAGGAGGTATTGCATAAATTCAGCATCAAAATTGATGGTAATAATTTATATATTGATGAAGCAGAAGTTAATGAATATATTGAACAATACCCTCAGCCATTTAACCGTGATGAGTATTTGGGTGCTTACGCCGATACTCATCCTGAAGATACTGAGCCCTACACGGGCTATATAAAAGAATTGGCTAAAAACGGTTTAAAAAACATTGGATATCATGGTTTTTCAGCATCAATGGGAGTTGATAGAAATACACTTCCAAAATGGAATGACATTCAGTTTTTACCTGCCCAATTAGCTTCAAGACCTTTATTAGACCAAGAAGAGGTAGCAACCAAAGTTGTAATTGGTCCAAATGCAAAGAAACCTTTAGTACTTGATATGCCCCTTTTTGTAAGTGATATGAGCTTTGGGGCACTGTCACGTGAAGCTAAAATCGCATTATCAAAAGGAGCTGAAATGGCAGGAACAGGAATTTGTTCAGGAGAAGGCGGAATGCTTCCCGAAGAACAAAAAAGTAATTCCAAGTATTTTTATGAATTAGCCTCAGCTCAATTTGGTTTTTCTTGGGACAAATTAGACAATGTTCAAGCGTTTCATTTTAAAGGAGGACAAGGAGCAAAAACAGGAACCGGAGGACATCTTCCAGGAAATAAAGTAAGTGCTGAAATTGCAAAAGTACGTGGATTAAAACAAGGCGAAACAGCAATTTCTCCAGCAGCAAACCCAAATTTTCATAGTGTTCAAGATTTTAAAGATTTTGCTAAAAAGGTACGAGAACAAACTGGAGGTATTCCCATTGGCTTTAAAATAGCCGCAAGTCATATAGAAAAGGATATTCAATTTGCATTAGATGTGGGTGTCGATTATATTATTCTTGACGGTCGTGGTGGCGGAACTGGTTCTGCACCAATAATTTTACGTGATAATATAAACGTTCCAACAATTCCTGCATTGGCAAGAGCAAGAAAATATATGGATAAAGTTGGAGCGACTGATATTACTTTGGTAATTACAGGAGGTTTACGAGTTGCAGAAGA
>VAPL010205706.1_pt1 | contig 12767 bp, 9 predicted proteins | sample 3395061 | NCBI WGS metagenome assembly VAPL01 (sample SAMN08290444, study PRJNA428436) | hydrothermal vent metagenome | isolation source: Deep-sea hydrothermal vent chimney 2 | place: Pacific Ocean: Juan De Fuca Ridge | depth 2182 m m
CCTAAACGTCAGGAAATCCGGGTTGACTTAGAAAAACTGGATAACCTCATAAATCTTATCGGCGAGATCGTCATCGCCGAGAATATGGTGATTCACAGCCCAGACCTCCATGACATAGAGTTGGATAATTTCAACAAGGCGGCTGGTCACCTAAGTAAAATTGTCCGTGAATTACAGGAAATGGCCATGATCATCCGCATGCTGCCCATATCCGGCCTTTTCCGCCGCATGATGCGGCTGGTTCGCGATCTATCCCGTAAATCCGGTAAAAAGGTTGAGCTCCGACTGGCAGGAGAAGACACCGAGGTGGACAAAACGGTAATCGAAAAAATAACCGACCCCTTAGTTCATCTGATACGTAACAGCCTTGACCACGGGATCGGCACCCCGGAGGAACGTGCGGCCGCCGGCAAGCCGGAAAGCGGAATATTAAGACTTGAGGCCCGCCACGAAGAGGGTGAGGTGCAAATCATCATCAGTGACGACGGTCGGGGCATGGACAGGAAAAAACTCATCGCCAAGGCCGTGGACAAGGGGCTCATTGAGGGTGATGGCTCCCAGCTCAGTGATGCCGAGGCCCTGCAGCTTATCTTCAAACCCGGCTTTTCCACCGCCGAGCAGATTACCGACATCTCAGGCCGCGGGGTGGGCATGGATGTTGTACGCAGAAATCTTGAGGACATTAAAGGCCAGGTAGACGTGATAAGCGAGCTGGGTTCCGGCACCACCATTACCCTCCACATCCCTCTGACCCTGGCCATTATTGACGGTATGCTCATCCGGGTAGGCGGCTCCCGCTATATAATCCCCATCCTCTCCATCCGGGAGTCATTCAAACCGGACCAAACGGCCATCACCATTACCCCGGACGGCCAGGAACTGGTACGGGTACGCAACAACCTCCTGCCCATACTCCGCCTCCATAAGATTCATAATATACCCCCCGACAGCCGCCGGTTTGAGGATGGTATCCTCATTATCCTCGAATCAAGGGATGGCAATATCTGCCTCTTTGTGGATGAACTCCTCGGCCAACAGCAAACCGTTATAAAAAGCCTTTCCCAATATATCGGCCGGCAGGGTGAGGTAAGCGGTGTTTCGGGCTGTACCATACTGAGTGATGGTGAGGTCTGCCTGATTTTGGATGTCCAGGCCCTTGTCGAACAGCCAAAGTAAAGGAGATAACAATGACGGATGAGATTGATGACGAGCTGTGGGATGATGACGAAGACACCCAGAAAGACAAATACCTGACCTTCCATCTTGCCGCCGAAGATTACGGCCTTGATATTGCCTGCGTTACCGAAATTATCGGCATCCAGAAAATTACCATAGTGCCCAATATGCCGCCCTTTATCAAGGGGGTAATAAACCTGCGCGGCAAGGTGGTACCCATCATGGATATCAGATGCCGTTTTGAGATTGAAGAACGCGAATATGATGACCGCACCTGTATAATCATCGCCGACATCAAAGGCACGGCGGTAGGTCTGATTGTTGACCAGGTAAAGGAGGTCATAGATATTCCCGAAGAACGTATTGAACCGCCCCCGCAAAGCGGCGGCCAGAGCTATTCCCGCTATATCAGCGGCATGGGCAAAGTTGGAGACAAAGTAAAAATTTTATTAGACATCAATACCCTGCTCTTTGATGAAGAAATAGAACAGATAGAGGGAGACAGCGGGGCAGAAAGATAAAAAATGAGATATAGACCTTCGGCCGACCATGATTATCCATGGGCGACCCGGATAAATTATTTTTCAGCAAAAGGAGACCAGAGATGAAAATCTTCACCAAACTAACCGGATCATTTGCCATCGTAGCCCTGATCTGCGCCATTGTAGGCTTTGTGGGCTGGCAGGGGATTAAGGCTACTAATAGTGGACTTAACGAGGTTGTCAACAAAAGCCTGCCAGGGATAAAGGCCATGGGCCTCCTCATGGAGGGGATGAACAGCATCAAGAGTGCTGAACGCACCATGATTATTTCCTCCATTGATTACAAGACTCGGGAACACGAGTACAACATTCTTGAGAAACGCTGGGCTATCTTCAACAAGGGCTATAATTTATACGATTCCCTGAGCAAAACGCCGGGGGAGAAAAAGATCTGGCAAAAGATAAAAGCCAGCACCATCTCCTGGAAGGCCGAGCACAAACAGTTAGTCGAGCTGGTGCATACCGTCAAGATGGATGATATAGAATCATTAGAGGCAATCCTCTGGCACCGGCAGTTAGACCATATAAACTGGGTCAAACAATTAGAGGAGGCAATCAGCCAGGGCCGGGAGTTCACCGGCCAGCTTGACCCGACCAAATGCGGTCTCGGTAAGTGGATGACCTCCTATGTCTCCTCTGACAATACCTTTAACAGCAGGTTAAGCGCCCTGGCTCCCCCCCATGAGCGCTTGCACGCCTTAGGCCGTAAGATCAATAATTTAATAGCCCAGGGCAAGACTACCGCTGCCCAGAAGGTCTTTGATCAAGAGGTAAAACCTACTCTTGCTAAAATTGAAAGGCATTTTGGCATATTAATCGCCGCTGTACGGGTCAATATAGCCGCTCTGGATCAGGCCCGCGGCATTGCCTTTGGCAGCGAGCGCGTCGTCTTCACCAAATTAAGCGAGGAGGCCGACGCCCTTCTAACCCTGGTGGGAAAAGAGGCGGATAAAACCCGTGACCGGGGGCTAACCACGGCCGACCGCAGCACCACCATGGCTCTGATAACGGTAATCATCGGTATTATTATTGCTCTGACCTTTGGCTTTTTCCTCTCCAAGGGCATTGCTGAGCCCACAAACAAGGTTGTGCGGATTATTGGAGAAATGAGCAAGGGCCACCTCAAGGAACGACTTAATATGAACCGGAGTGATGAAATTGGTCAGATGGCTGACACCCTGGATAGTTACAGCGATGATCTCCAGAACGGCACGGTAAAGGCCCTTACCATGCTGGCCGCCGGCAATCTCACCTTTGAGGCCGTCCCCAAGGATGCCGATGACGCCCTTGGTAATGCCTTGAAAAAAGCTGGCGATGACCTGAACATGATCATCAACGAGATCAATATGGCCGCCCAGCAGATCGCCGCCGGCGCGAATGAGGTCTCCAATTCCAGCCAGGCCCTGAGCCAGGGAGCCACCGAGTCGGCCGCCGCCCTAGAGGAGATCTCCGCCTCCATGACCGAGCTGGCCTCCCAGACCACCACCAATGCTGAAAATGCCAATCAGGCCAACCAGCTGGCCCAGCAGTCCCGTGACGAGGCAGAAAAAGGCAACCGCCAGATGAACGATCTCATGGGAGCCATGGTCGAAATAAACGAGTCTTCCCAAAATATCTCCAAGATTATCAAGGTAATTGATGAAATCGCCTTCCAGACCAACCTGCTGGCCTTAAACGCCGCCGTAGAGGCAGCCAGGGCCGGTAAACACGGCAAGGGCTTTGCCGTGGTCGCCGAAGAAGTCAGAAACCTGGCTGCCAGAAGCGCTAAGGCCGCCCGCGAAACAGCGGAATTAATCGAAGGTTCAGCCGAAAAAGTGGCGAATGGCTCCCAGTTGGCAGACCATACCGCTGAGGCCTTAAAGGGGATTGTCACAGGTTCCACCAAGGTCACTGATTTAGTGGCGGAGATCGCCGCCGCCTCCAACGAGCAGGCCAACGGTATAGCCCAGATCAACCAGGGGCTAAGCCAGATTGAGCAGGTAACTCAGCAGAACACCGCCGCCTCCGAAGAGGGGGCCGCGGCGGCGGAAGAACTCTCCAGCCAGGCCGAACAAATGCGCGCAATGCTGGCCAGGTTCACCACCCGTAACCATACTAACGGCCAGAGCTCCAGCCAAAGTGCCCTGCCCCATCCCGCAGGAATAAATAAGGCGGCCCCCAGCAATTCTCCGCGGCCCAGCGAGATAATCGCCCTTGATGATTCGGAATTCGGTAAATTCTGAGTAAATATTCGGCAACGGAGTGGTTTTTGTTATTTTTAAGTGCAAACCGAATATTCACAATTCTGAGGATAACCAGCTAAACTGAAATCAGCCGCTGGACGAGGCAGGTGTGCCCGGCGGCTGGTCGCTTCCGGCGCGCAGACAAAGGAACATACGGGATAATTAACCAACTGATATGTGGGAAACAACCATAAACACAGCACCACCAGCCACCATCGCCATTAACAGCGAAGAATTCAGGCTGCTGAGAGATCTGGTTTATGAGCGTTTTGGCATTAACCTCACCGAAGCCAAACGATCCCTGGTGGTAAGCCGTCTGCAAAATGTCCTCCAAATCCAGGGCTTTGATAGTTTTAAAAGCTATTATCAATACCTTATAACCGACCGTACCAACCAGGGATTAAACGAGTTAATCAACCAGATTTCCACCAATTTTTCATATTTTTACCGGGAAAACGCCCACTTTGATTTTTTCTCCAGGCAGGCCTTTCCCCAGTTAATAGAAAACCTGCGCCAGCACGACAGTCATGATATCCGCCTGTGGACGGCAGGCTGTTCCACCGGAGAAGAGCCCTATATGCTTATCATGCTGATGATGGAACACCTCGGTCTTGATTATGGAAACTGGAATGCCGGGCTCCTCGCCACCGACATTTCAGAGAGGGCTCTAAAGGCAGCGGCAAAGGCGGTATATCCCATTGACCGCATAGAACGGGTGCCGGCCCATATACGCCAGCGCTATTTTAAAGCGGCGGGTTCCGGACTGACCGCGGTAAGCAGCAAGATTAAACGGGATATAACCCTGCGCCGTTTTAACCTCATGAACCCATTTCCCTTTAAAAAGCCCTTCCAGATGATCTTCTGCCGCAACGTAATGATCTATTTTGATAAACCGACCAGAGATAAACTGATAAAACATTTTCACCAGTTTCTTGAGCCCGGCGGCTATCTCTTCATTGGTCACTCAGAGTCTCTGGGCCGCACTCAGCAACTCTACAAATATATAATGCCGGCCTGCTACCAGAAGCCAGATGACAGATGACATAAAAATATAATCCACTAACTGCCGTCACAGACCCTTAAAAATACGTTTATTTACAGGCCTGTCATTCTAACAGCCACAGCCGATTACCCTGGCACAACGAAACATGAAAATCGTGGCAAAGCCAATACCATTGGCGGGTGACTTTCATATAAGGTAACTATTCAGCTACAAGCGAAAAGCTGCCCTAAACTGTGAGCTGTAACTGTTCAGGAAAGCGCAGACTCCGGATTTGGTGCAGCTGAATAGTTACCATATAAGCAAACATAAAAATGCCATCCAAGCCAAAACGAAAAGTCAGAGTTCTTATAGTCGACGACTCATCACTGGTGCGCCATATATTAACTGACGGCATAAATGCCGACCCCGATCTAAAGGCGGTGGGTACGGCTCCCGACCCATTTGTGGCGAGAGATAAAATTATCCAGTTGAAACCCGATGTCATGACATTGGACGTGGAGATGCCGCGCATGGACGGGGTGGAGTTTCTGCGCCGTCTGATGCCGCAATACCCCATTCCGGTGGTCATGGTGAGTTCCCTGACCCAGCGTGGTAAAAAAATCACCTTAGACGCCCTTGATGCCGGAGCGGTGGACTTTGTCTCCAAACCGGGCATGGATATGACCCGTGGTTTGCAGGGCATGATGACCGAACTCTGTACCAAGATAAAAATCGCCTCCAGCGCCAATGTCGCGCACTGGAAAAACAAAAAGTTAATACTCCCCAGCCAGCGCCGTTTGCTGGATAACGGGGCACTGACCAAGTCCAGCGACAGGATTATCGCCATAGGGGCCTCCACCGGCGGCACCGAGGCCGTGCGTATAATATTAAGCGGACTGCCGGCCACTACCCCGGGCGTCGTAGTGGTGCAGCACATGCCGCCGGGTTTTACTAAACTATTTGCCGAACGTCTGAACATGTGCTGTGCCATGCGGGTCAAAGAGGCCCAGAGCGGCGATCAGGTTACGAAAGGCCTGGTATTAATCGCACCGGGCGAGAAACATATGACCATCAACCACACTAACGGCATCTACAAGGTTATCTGTAAGCCGGGAGAAAAGGTCTGTGGTCACCGCCCCTCGGTAGAGGTAATGATGAACTCCGTGGCCCGCCAGGCCGGAGCCAGGGCCATCGGCATCATGCTCACCGGCATGGGGCATGACGGAGCCGATGCCATGGTCGCCATGCGTAAGGCCGGAGCCCGAACCCTGGCCCAGGACGAAAAAACATCCGTGGTCTTCGGCATGCCGAAAGAGGCTTACGAGCGTGGCGGCGCCGAGCGCCTGCTGCCCATAGACAATATAGCGGCCAAGATTATAAAATTATTATCTAATCGTTAAGAGGGGGTAAAAATAACAAAATGAATATCATGATAGCTGAAGACGACCCAACCTGCGGCACCCTGCTGCAGGAATTACTGCGGCCTTACGGGGATTGCCAGAGAGCCCAGAACGGCTTGGAGGCAGTGGAACTTTATAGACAAAGTTTGCGAAAAGGCCCGCCATTTGACCTGATCTGCCTTGATATTATGATGCCGGTCATGAACGGCCAGGATGCCCTGCGGGAAATAAGAAGATTAGAACGCCAAAACGGCATCGGCGGCTTCGACATGGTAAAAATCATCATGACCACGGTTCTGGAAGATGCCAGGAACATTATCCAGGCCTTAGTTCGGGGGCCCTGCGAGGGCTATATAACCAAGCCCATATCCCGGCAGGCCATTAATGAAAAGATGAAGGAGCTGGGGTTTAAAAAATTACCAGGACACAACAGAATATAAAAATCCTGGCAAGGCCAAACCTCCGGCAGATCATCACAACGTTAAAGAGGTGCTATTCACCAAACACCTTCCTGATCATGGGGGCCAAGTTATCTTCCAGTAATGGTTTCATAACTACGGCCTTGATCCCCTGAGCCAGGGCCTCCTCCTCATTTAACTGCTCATAATTGCCGGTACAGATAATGACCGCCATATCAGGTTTAATGCCCATCACCTCCTGAGCCAGCTGCATACCGCTTAAACCCGGCATAACCTGATCGACAATGAGCAGATCATAATCAGCGGGAGACTTTTTAAATATTTTCAGGGCCTCATGACCGCTGCTGAGCGCGGTAACCCGGTAACCGAGACGTTCCAGAAGCAGACGACCAAGATCGGCGATTATTTCCTCATCGTCGACAAAGAGAAGGGATTCGCCGCCGTTAACCGCAAGCTTAGTATCAGCGTCCTTACCATCCTTCAAGGTCACACTTTTCGATTCTATCGCCGGCAGATAAACCGCAAAGCTGGTACCTTTACCAACCGCACTGTCCACCGTCAGCCAGCCGCCATGACTGCTGACGATACCCTGCACCACTGACAACCCCAGCCCCGTTCCTTTACCGACCTCCTTGGTGGTAAAATAAGGATCGAAGATGCGCTCCCTGACATTCTCGGCAATTCCACAGCCAGTGTCACTGACCCACAGGCGGACATAGGAGGCAGGCTTAAATTTACCGTTCTCGGGCAGATCTGCTGCGGATACCTCCACACAGGCCAGCTCCACGGTCAGGCGGCCGTCTTTATTCTCCATGGCATGGGCGGCGTTGGTACAGAGATTCATCAACACCTGATGAAGCAGGGTGGGATCAGACATAATCTGGGCACAATTATCAATACTCTGATTTATTTCGATGGTGGCAGGCAGACTCGCCCGTAAAAGCTTCAAGACCTCATTGACAATAAGATGGGGGGAAATAGGCTGGCGCTCCTGCTCCTGCTGACGACTGAAAAAAAGGATCTGGCGCACCAGGTCACGGGCCCGGCGGCCGGCCTGCAAGACCAGCTCTATATACTCCGCAGTCCCGCTACTGGCCGACATTTCATGTTTGGCCAATTCGCCATAACCCAGAATAGCGGTAAGTATATTATTAAAATCATGAGCAATCCCCCCGGCCAGAGTGCCAATAGCCTCCATCTTCTGGGCCTGTCGTAATTGACGGGCCAGATCGGCAGTCTGCCGTTCATGCTCCACTTGTTCCGAGATGTCACGCAATATACCCAGAGCGTGCCAGGACTCATTATAGGATATAGATGATACCGAGACCTCCATGGGAAATTCCCGCCCGTCCTTTCTAAGAGCCGCCGCCTGGATTGTGTGGTTCACCGCCTTGCCGGTTCCGTTATGCATAAATTTCCCGAAACCAAGAGCGAAATCCCCATAGTAACGGGAGGGAGCCAGCAGGCTATGCAGATCACGGCCCAGCAACTCCCCGTCATCATATTGAAAGATGGTGGCAGCCGCTGGATTGCAGAAAACAATCTTGCCCTGGCCATCAAGCATGAAAATAGCATCAGTGACAGCGGTGGTGATTGATTCATACAGATCCTCCCGCAGACGCAATTCGGCGGCCTGACGGCTTAAGACCTGATTAGCGGTCTTCAACTCGCCCTCCAGATATTCCAATTCCTTCAAAACCAAAGCCCATTTCCTGAACCCCGCCCCCAGGAATAAAAACCCCAGCAGAAAGCAGATATCAGAAATACGCTCCAGACTGTTAACTCCGAAAACAGCATAATTCAGCGGGCTGAGCTCAGCGCTTATCTGGATAATCAGAGCAGCGGCCATGAAAAGTCCGCCAGCGGCCACCAGACGTGAAACCGGTCTCCGCCTGAGGACTATGGAGCTTTTAATATTAACAATTTTATAGGTGATAAAAAACAGAAGCAGAACGCCGATGGATTTCAACAAGATATTTAACATGGTATAAAGATTTAAACCAATTATTGAGTATTTTTAAAGCAAAAAAGGGGGACTTGGTAAAATAAACCAAATCCCCCTTTCAGTGTAAACTTTTGGAGCCGGTGATGGGAGTTGAACCCGCGACCTACGCATTACGAGTGCGTTGCTCTACCACTGAGCTACACCGGCCGATATATAAACAGAGCGGCCGCTCGCGGCCCGTCTCTCTGGCAGGATGATGACGGACGCAACGGACGATTAAGCCCAGGGCCGCCATTCACGTTTCTGCTCTTAACAATTTTGACAAAATCTGTCAAGATAACTATGCGGAGAGCCCCTGGGTCTCTCTGATATCACGTTCCCCGACATTTATCTCAACCGCCTCATCATCCCCCTGGCAGAGTACCACTCCAGGCAGGGGGCGACCATCGGCACCTTTTTTGCCGTAACGGGCCACCAGGGCGGCAGCCGTCACCAACTCGGCGGGATCCTTTAAACAGCGCAAAACCCCCGTGGGCCCCGGCCTGTCCCTCAACATCAGAGATCTGTCCCCAGCCTGATGCAGACCATCGAGGGTATTATTCTCCGCTTCCTTACGCCCGATAACCAGCCAGCCGCCCGCGGGCAGCCTGAATTGCCGTCCCACCATGAGTAAACGCATATCAGCCGCTGATACCCGCTCATGCTCGGCGTAATAGGCCCTGATGCGCTTGGAAACTATGGGGTCGGTGAGAATACAGCCGCCAGCCGGGGTTGGATAATCATCAAAGCCAAAACGGGCCGCCATGGCCATCTGCCCGGCCCGGCTGCGGCCGGATAAACCGGCCAGCCTCTCCCGATCCACCAGACCCGTGAGTTCCGGCGGGGTGGGTTCTAAGCGCTGAGCGCATAAAGGCCGCAGCAGAATACCCTCACAGCCTGATTCACGTTCCACCATCCGCAGGGCATCCCGACGCTGGGACATGGGGCGCTGCCCCACCACCTCACCGGAGATAATAAAGGAGGCCTTCAATTCCGCCATCATCTCCCTGGCCTTAGTCATCATAAAGATTTTGCAGTCCAGACAGGGATTAAAATGTTTACCATAGCCATGAGCAGGATTACGCAGCATAGCCATATAGGCGGTGCTGATCTCAACCAGGGTGAGATTAATACCGTAATTTTCCTTAATTTTCCGACAATGCTCGGCCTGCCGGGCCAGCAGCTCATAGCCGAAGAAGGGACTGACAAAGGTCACCGCCCGTACATCAACCCCTTGTTCCGCCATAAGACGGCAGGCCAGAATACTATCCAGCCCCCCGGAGAAGAGGGCGACAGCTCGTTTCTCTTTCATAATATTTTTTCCCCCACAGTATTCTGCGCCTGGCGCCGCAGCAGTTCATCGGCAAAGGCCAGGGTCTGGGGCGATACTGATTCGCCAGCCAGCATCCGGGCCAGCTCCCCCGCCCTCTCCACCTCCGACAGACGGCTTATGGAGGTATTAGTACGGCCGTTTACGGTCTTCTTCTCGACTACATAATGGGTTCCGGCCCCAGCGGCTATCTGGGGCAGATGGGTAATACACATTACCTGGTGATGACGGGCCAGTTCCGCAATCTTACCGGCCACCGCCTCCGCCGCCTTGCCGCCTATCCCGGCATCCACCTCATCAAAAATGACCGTCTCCACCATATCCTTCTGGGCCAATATGCAGCGCATAGCCAGCATGAGCCGGGACAGTTCACCACCCGAGGCCACCTTGGCCAGGGATTTTAAAGGCTCGCCGGGGTTGGCGGAAAACATAAATTCCAGCCGATCCAGGCCGTTCTTAGACAACTTAGGTTCAGCCCCGGTATCATGAAAAACCACCTCAAATTCGGCCTGGGCAAAACTTAAATCCCGCAGCTCATTGACAATGGCCACCGCCATCTTCCGCCCCGCCTCTCTTCTCCGGCCTGACAACTCCTCCGCCTCCTTCAACAGCTCATCATGGAGCCGGGCTGCGACCTCTTCCAGTTTCCGCAGCCGCTCATCCAAGGCGTCTAAACTCTCGAGCTCCGCGCGGGCCTTCCCGCCGTAGGCGATAACCTCCTCCAGGGTGAGCCCATATTTCCTCTTTAACTGCTGCAAAAGATCAATCCTGGCGCTCAGTTCATCCAAATGACCGGCATCGTCCGGCAGACGATCAAGATAATCCCTTAATTCAACAAGATAATCGCCTATTATATAACTCTGCTCAGTCAGGCCATCGGCAAGTTTTGTAATCTCCACGTCCAGATCCGCCATGCCGACGACATCCTTTCTGACCTTGGTCAAGGCATCATCAGCGCTGTTTAAGAGCCCAAAACAGCGGCGTCCCAAACGCCGCAGGTCATCGGCCGATTTCAGCCTGCGGCGTTCATTGCCCAGAATCTCGTCTTCATTAGGCTCCACTGCCGCCTCCCTGATCTCCCTCTCCTGATAGGAGAGAAAATCCCGGCGCTGTTCCTTTTCCATCTCCATTTGACGCAGCTCCGCCAATTCCCGGCTGGTGGCCGACCACTGTTCATAGAGTGCGGCCACCCGCTCCCGCAGCGGCCAAAGTTCACCTGCCAGATCAATGAAGTCCAGATGAGAAGCGGAGTTAAGCAATTGTTGATGATCGTGCTGGCTGGCAACACTAAGCAGATATTCAGTAATTTTAGTAATCAGGCGGGCGGTGGCCAGGCTGCCGTTGACATAAAACCGGCTCTTCCCCGAGGATGACAGAATGCGTTTAATTAACAACTCGCGGCCGTCCTCCAGCCCCATGGCGGTCAACTCTCGGCGCAGAGGGGAGGCCTCCGGCAGCGCGAAGAGGGCCTCCACCTCGGCCTGCCCGGCTCCGGTTCGCACCCAGGAAGATGAAGAGCGGCGGCCGGAAAGTAAGGCAATGGCCTGCAGAACGATGGATTTCCCGGCCCCGGTCTCGCCGGTCAGAACAATGAGACCTTGCTCCATAATCAGATGAAGTTTCTCAATCAGAGCCAGATTTTTTATTTTAAGTTCCTTAAGCATACCTTCTCACTTGCTGAACCTGCTTTATGGTGTAAATTATAGTAAATAAGTTGTAACTATTCAGCAGCACCCCATCTTCGCCCATTTAGGCCTTCTCGAATACCAAAGTATGCTTCGAAGGCTTAAATGAACGAGGTAAGCGCAGACTCCGAGCTGGAGCACTGCTGAACAGTTACGCTCTGGGGTTATCGTTACTTTTAGGCATCACGCTGAATAGTTACAATAAGTTATGTCCGGTTATGGTTTTGTATTAAGCCTGACATGGTTTCAGGCCGGGAGACAGATTAAATTTTTCCTCTCAACCAAGGGACTGAATTTTTTTGGCGTTTCCTGGCAAAAATAATTCTGTCCCCGAATCGAAAGCTGGAAAAATAAAATCTGTCCCCTAAGTGCCGTAAGCTTATTGAGAACAATGCAGGTTCTTAACCGGACATTACTGATAATGAATACCCATCGACAATATATCCTGAAATTATACAATAGCCCAAATGAATATTTTAAAAAAGCCGTTCTCCCTTTTCAAAGGACTACTGATAACCAGCCTCATCACCGCCTTTATTCTGCAGCCCTGCCTGCCATGCCGAGCCTTTTCCGTGGGCGAAGAGAAAAAGGTGGGGGAGAAACTACTGAGCATGGTGCGAACGCAGTTCACGGTAATTGACGATCCCGATATCAGCCAGTACATTAACGATCTGGGCCGGAGGATACTTAAAGTCGCTGGCCCACAATACTTCAAATACCATTTCTTTGTCATTAAAAATAACGCGTTCAACGCCTTCGCCGCCCCCTCCGGCCTGATATTCATCCACTCCGGACTGATAGAGGCCATGGACAACGAGGGAGAGCTGGTCAGTGTTATGGCCCATGAGTGCGCCCATGTAACCTGCCGGCATATCTCGCGCCAGGTTGATCAAAACAAGAAAACCGGCATCGCCACCGCCGCTCTGCTCATTGCCGGTATCGCTCTGGGCGGCGGTGCCCTCTCCCAGGCCCTCATTGGCGGTTCCATGGCCGCCAATGCCTCCATGCGGCTCCATTTCTCCCGCCA
>VAPL010341151.1_pt1 | contig 12757 bp, 11 predicted proteins | sample 3395061 | NCBI WGS metagenome assembly VAPL01 (sample SAMN08290444, study PRJNA428436) | hydrothermal vent metagenome | isolation source: Deep-sea hydrothermal vent chimney 2 | place: Pacific Ocean: Juan De Fuca Ridge | depth 2182 m m
AAGGGTGGTCGTCGTCTCTCGTTCGAGGCCGGTGGTCGTGGTGCTCGGGTCCACCGCGGTGGTCGAGGACACGGTCGTGAGTGCCGTGATCGAGGGTGCCGTGGCGGGGGTGGTACTCGCGGTCGTGCACCCCCCTGCAAGTGCAGCGGACACGAACACGACAGCAGTGAGGCGGTTCCGCATGTAGTTCCACCCTACGGAACAGCCGCGGCATCTCAAGGGTCACGCAAGCAAGCTTTTCCCGTTCCCACCCCCGCCTCTCCGGTTCTCCCATCTCCCTTCAACCTGGATCCGCGGACTGCCCGTCGTCAAACCCGTAGAACGCTGCAGCCCCAACGGTTCCACGACGTTCACGCTCGGGTGGATTCGGTGCACGACGCCGGGTCCTTCTGTCCCCCTTTCAGGGGGGACGGCAGAGCGACGTAGGAGCGATGCAGGGGGGAGGGCGAGCCTGCGAGCACGAAGTGGAACCAACCTGTGGGTGGGATCGTGCCGTGCCGGGCTCGCGGTCCCCCCTCGCTCGAAGACTCGCTTGTCCCTGGGTTCTTCGCGTACCGGGCTCGCGGGCTCGCGGTCCCCCCTCGCTCGAAGACTCGCTTGTCCCCCCTGAAGGGGGGACGGGAGGAAGAGCTAGGGGGATGGGGACTCGAGGTGAAAGAAGGATGGACCATGCACACGCTTCCGCCGATAGCCGACAGCTGACACCTTCTCCCGACACCCGGTACCGTGGCGACGTGACCGGACCCGACCTCGATGCGTAGACCGCTCATCCTCCTCTCGGTGGTGATACTCGCCGTAGCGTTGCTTGCGGCGAACGTTGCGTGGTGGATGGACTCCGAGGTACTCGACAACGATGCTTTCGTAGAGTCGGCCGTGGTCGTCCTCAACCAGCCGACGTCTCGCGACGCGATCGCGACGATCGTCGTGGATCGACTCATCGAAGAGGTTCAGGTCCTGGTCGTCGTCGACGATCTGCTCGTGAGCGTGTTCTCGCGACTTCTCGGAACACCACAACTTCAGGACGTGCTGGTGCTCGTTTCTCAAGATCTCCATCAGCGGATGGTCAGCGGGGAAACCGGGCCGATCATCATTGATCTGGAGCCCTACCGTGAGGTGCTCCTCGGGCCGGTCGAAGCGATCTCCCCAGAGTTGGCTTCCCGAGTGCCGGGGTCGTGGTTCCGTGCAGTCGAGGTGCTCGAGGAAGGCGTGATCCCCGATCTGTCGGCGATCGGAGAGAAGGGGCGCACGGCTGCGATCGCCGCGGTCGCAATCGCGGTATCGCTCATCGTGCTCATCGTCGCCGCTGCCGAACGCTGGTGGGTCCGCCTGGGTGCGATCGGCACCTCGTTCCTCGTCGCAGGGGGACTCTCCGCCATGGCCCTCTCGGCCGGAGCCGAGACGGTTGTCGCTGTGAACCCCGGTACTCCGCGCGCAGTACTGGTTGCAAATCTCTACACGGAGCTGACCACGTCGGCCACGAAACGGTCATTGGAGCTCGTCATCATCGGAGCGGTGTTGGTCGTGGCGGCCCTCGTGGTGCTGACGATCGACGTGGCGTCGAGACGTACGACATCGTGAGCAGTGACGTGTGTCACGACAGTGCGGAGACGATGTAGCCGATCGCACTGTCCACGGTGACACTCACATGCACGAGGCCGGATGTGGTGTCGAGGGTCTCCTCGAGGTGGGGTATGAGCGTCAGCCACGGTTCTCCGACCGCTGCCACGGGTTTGCGCTCACGGTCCGCAAAGGGCGCGACGTAGGCGAGGTTCCACGCGACGAGCAACTCGGTCGCCGTTCCGAGGCTTCCCCATAGGGCGAGTGAGGCGACGGTCTCGTCGACGAGGTAGCCGATCCTCTCGATGAGTGAGTCGGCTGGGGCCTCGACGGTGACGTGCTCGTTGGCTCCCGAGCGAGTGACGAACACGTCCGGGGCAGTCACTCCGATGACGTGGCCACCCATCGATCGTGCCCCCTTCGAGACAGCTTCCATCGTTCCGCCATAGCCACCTGTCGCAACCGCGAACCCTGCCAGCGCGATCAGCTCGCCGCACCGGATGGCCTCTTCATAGTGGCCATCCCCGGGTTTCGACTGGGAGGCTCCGAACACGGCGATCGGTGGTGGTGGGCTCATGACACAGAGGGTAGAGCGGGTGCTGGATCTGAGCCGGCAGTCGTCGGTTCCTGGCCCGCATACCCGCGACGGGTCGCCGAGCCGGTGTGCTTGGTGGCCGGTGGGAGGCTGGCGGCTGAGACCTTCCTCGCTCTATCGTCAAGACATGGATGATCCCTCTGCGCCCCCCGTCGCCGAACGTCGCGATACTCCCCGTACGCTCCATGGCGAAACCGTCACCGATCCGTATGCATGGCTGACAGACAAGAGCAACCCTGCAGTGATCGCGCACCTCGAAGCCGAGAACGAGTACACGAGATCGCTCATGGCATCCACAGAGGACGTCCAGGAGGCGATCTTCAACGAGATCAAGGATCGCACGCTCGAGACGGATCTCGCAGTCCCTGCTCGGCGCGGTGACTGGTGGTACGCAACGCGCACCGAGGAGGGGAAGTCGTATGCGATATGGGTCCGGATGCGTGGTGGCCCCGATGGTGACGAGCAACTGATCCTCGATGAGAACGTCGAGGCGGAGGGGGAGAGCTACTTCCGGCTCGGGAACTTCGCACTCAGCACGGATCAGCGGTTCGTTGCATACTCGACCGACACCACCGGCTCCGAGGCGTACTCGACGAGGATCAGGGACATCGATGCCGGCATCGACCTGGACGACATCCTGGCCGAGTGCAGATACGGCCTTGCATGGTCTCACGATGGTGAGTATCTGTTCTACACGATCGCCGACGAAGCGCAGCGTCCGTTTCAGATCTGGCGCCACGAAGTTGGTACGGATCAGTCCGACGATGTCGTCGTGTTCCAGGAGGACGACGATCGCTACTACCTCGATCTGGACCGCACGCGATCTGGCGAGTACATCGTGATCGAGGCTGGTTCGGCGATTACCGAGTCGGCATGGGTCATCCCGACACGCTCGCCAATGTCCGAGCCCCGAGAAGTGCTGTCGAGGGTCGAAGGTGTTGAGTACACGATCGATCACAGAGGTGAGGTCTTCTGGGTGGTCACCAACGACACGGGTCACGACGGTCGTCTCGTCACCGTGCCGGTCGGTGGCGGATCCCCCATAGAGGTGATCGGTCACGAGGCTGGGAGGAAACTGAACGCCCCGATGTGTTTCGCCGACCACGTTCTCGTGTGGGGCAGGATCGGTGGCCTCCCTGCGGTGTTTCACGTCGCCGATGGCGGAGTGGAACCGATGCCGTTCGATGAGCCCGTGTATCAGATCGCCCCGGAAGCGAACTTTGAGTTCTCATCGACCACCTTGCGGATCTCATTCGAGTCGTACGTCACACCGCGCAGCATCCTCGACGTCGACCTCGTCAGCGACGAGCGCACCCTGCTCAAGAGAACGCCGGTGCTCGGCGGCTACGACCCGTCGCGATACGTCCAGGAACGTGTGTGGGCATCGGCGGAGGACGGCACTCAGATTCCGGTGAGTCTCGTACGTGAGGCATCCGTGCCCCTCGATGGGTCCGCAGCGTTGCTCCTCTACGCCTACGGCGCCTACGAAGTATCGATGCCCGTCCGTTTCTCGATCCCCCGGCTGAGCCTTCTCGATCGTGGTGTCATCTTCGTGATCGCCCACGTTCGTGGTGGGGGCGAGATGGGGAAGTCCTGGTACGAATCGGGAAAACTCGAGCACAAGGTCAACACGTTCACCGATCTGACCGCTGCTGCAGGCTCCCTCGTCGAGGCCGGCTACTGCGACCCGCACCGCATAGCGATCCGGGGAGGGTCGGCAGGTGGTCTCACGGTTGGTGCGGCTATGAACATGGCTCCCGAGAGGTTCGCCGCAGTCGTAGCCGAGGTCCCGTTCGTCGATGTGGTCAACACGATGCTCGACGCGTCGCTTCCGCTGACAGTCGTGGAGTGGGACGAGTGGGGAAACCCGGCAATCGAGGAGCAGTATCGATGGATCCGTGCATACGCCCCCTATGAGAACGTTGGCGCATTCGACTACCCGCCGATCCTGGCTACCGCAGGTCTCAACGATCCCCGTGTCTCGTACTGGGAGCCGGCCAAGTGGGTCCAGCGACTTCGGGACAGCTCCACATCGGGCAACGAGGTGCTTCTCCGGACGGAGATGTCCGCAGGGCACTTCGCGCGATCAGGGCGCTACGACCTCTGGCGGGATGAGGCGCTCGTCCTTGCGTTCGTCTTGACGAGACTGGGTGTCGAGTAGGCCGATCCGGGACCGACGACTGTCTCAGTCGTCGCCCTCGTCGTCTGCTGGATCCGCATCGGTTTTCACGGGGTCCGGGGCGCTTTCACAGATCAACGTGACATCGTTGCCTGTCGCTGCGTCGGGAGCCACCCCATCTGAGACCACGAAACGCAGGTGTGCACGATCGCTGCACTGCTCGGCGACATCGCTGTTGTCCTTCCACGTCTTGAGGAGCACAGCGGGTTGCAGTTCGGCTGCTCCAGTGATCGATCGGAGGCCGAGGTCCTCGATCTCGTCGATCATGAGGGTGAAGATGTTGGTCTGAGCGAGTTGCTTCTTCTCTCTCTCGAGGTCTTCGATAGCGGCCCGCTTGTTGCGTTTCGTTTGGCGGCCCATCGCCACCGCGATCACGAGGAACGTGACGATGGTGGCAACGATTCCAAAGATCATCCTTGCCTCTCCGTTCTCCCATACGCATCGAGGAACCGTTTGATGTCGTCCTCCCCGACGTAGGATCCGATGTCGATCTCGATCACCTCGAGGACGTCGTCTCCGGGGTTCTCGAGTCGGTGGATCTCTCCAGGGGGGACGTATACGGACTCCCGGGTCGGGACGAGTCTCGTGGTCTCGTCGGTCGTGATCCTCGCAACTCCGCGGATCACCAGCCAGTGCTCACTTCGGTGCTCGTGCTGCTTCATCGAGGTTTTGCCACCCGGATCGAGCCACAGGTGCAGAACCCGGTATCCGGGGCCCTGGTCGATCGTACGGAACTGCCCCCACGGGCGATGGACCGTCGTATCGGTCTCGTACTCGCTCCGCCCGGCTTCCTTGAGTTTGTCGACGATCGCCTTCACATCTTGGGCTGCATCCATCGATGCGACGAGGACGGCATCTGGGGTATCCACCACGATGGTCGCGTCGAGGCCGACGGCTGCGACGAGGCGGCCCGAGGATCGTATGTAGCTGTTGGTGACCCCGACCGTCGATGCATCACCGATGAGCACGTTCCCGTCGTCGTCCTTCTCCTCGATGTTCCAGAGCGAGGTCCACGACCCTACATCGTTCCACCCGGGATCGGTGGGGACCACGGCAGCACGTGACGTGCGCTCCATGACCGCGACGTCAATCGAATCGGCTCGGCAGCTCCCGAAGGCGTCGGTGTCGAGCGTGATGGTCGCGTCCTTCCTCTTCGCCCGGTCGTAGGCAGCCAGACTGGCCGCAGCGATATCGGGGGCATGCTCTTCGAGTTCCTCGATGTACCGCGACGCCTTGAACAAGAACATGCCGGAGTTCCACAGATAGTCGCCGGAGGCGATGAACTTCTCGGCGGTCTCGATGTCTGGCTTCTCCTTGAACTCGGCGACGCGCGCCACGCGGTCCGAGATCGGTTTTCCGGAGCGGATGTAGCCGTAGCCAGTCTCGGGGCCAGACGGAGTGATTCCGAAGGTCAGTAGGTACCCGGCAGATGCGCAGTCGGCTGCAGCGGAGATCGCGTCGGCGAAAGCATCCTCGTCGGCGATCGTGTGGTCTGCGGGCAGGACGAGCATGAGGCGATCTCCGTATGTGGAGAGGACGTCGTACGCAGCAACTGCTATGGCAGGGGCGGTGTTGCGGCCGATGGGTTCGAGCAGGAGTCGAGTATCGGGGTAGCCCGAGCGGAGCATCTCGCGTCGTACGGCGTCGGCGTGGTCGACGTTCGTGATGATGACAGGGTCGATCCCCGTGACAATCCCACGGATTCGATCCACGGTTGCGGCGATCATCGACCGATCGCCGATGAGCGCGAGGAGCTGCTTCGGCTGGAGCCTCCGGGACGCCGGCCAGAGGCGGGTCCCCATGCCTCCTGAGAGGACGACCGGCACGATGGTGTGTGACGAGTTCACGAGGTACCGCCGATCTGGCGAACCGTAGGGAAGGAGCAGGAGCGGATCATGTGGCGGACCGAGCCAGGTCATCGATCTCAGCTTCGGATTCCGGTGTGCCGAAGACGGTGAGCACATCGCCGATGCGGATCGGGGTGTCGCCATGCGGAACGAGGACGGCTGTGCCGCGCCGGATCGAGACGAGCACGATGTCCTTCGGCCATGTGATCTCGGCGATCACCTTGTTCGCGATCGGTGAGTTCTCCTTGACGGTGAGCTCGAAGAAGTCCGCACCGGGTTGTGAACGAATCCGCTTGCGTTCGCGATACAGCTCGCGTCCCTTCGACATAGACAGCGCCCGTTCGTAGGCGTTCACCACAGACACGCGCCGGAACATCCCGACCACGCGGTGGTTGCCGTCCTCACTGACGACCGGAAGCCGGCCGACACCCATCGACGCCATCCGGGCCAGGGCCATCGAGACGGGGACATCGGCCGTGATCGTGATGGGGTCGCGTGACATGGTCTCCCCAACGGTTATGTCCCTGCTCGGGCCACCCGCCTTGACGATGTCGGACAGGCTGAGAACTCCGACCAGCTCTCCCGTGTCGTTCACGACAGGGGCTCCGTGATGGGTTGTCATGTCGAAGAACTCTGCTGCATCGGCGAGCGACTGCCATGGATGGAGCACACCGTCGATCTCCTGCATCACCTCGCCGACGTCGACGGTGTCGAGCAGATCGATGTCTTCATTCTTGGGCAGCTGGATTCCCTGGCGACGGAGGGTCGCCGTATACGAAGAATCGGGATGGAACCGGTCACCGAGGTACGTCGCGAGCGCTGCCGTCAGGATCAGCGGCAGCACGAGGCCGTAGTTCTGGGTCAGTTCGAATACGAGGATCACGGCCGTGAGAGGGGCCTTCGCCGTCGTGGCGAGTACAGCAGCCATGCCGACGATGACGAATGCTCCGGTGTTGATCGACCCGATGCCGGCGTAGTTCTCGACGGCGATAGCGAACGCTGCTCCGAGGGTTCCGCCGATGACGAGGCTCGCCATGAACTCGCCTGCAGAGCCGCCCCCTTCCCGTGTCAGGACCGTCGTGACGATCTTGACCAGTGCGATGAGGGCGAGCGTCCACCAAACGTTCGACGTGGATTCGGTGAGTCGAAGGAGGCCGTTCAGGAAATCCAGGCCGGTACCGAGAGACTCTGGCCACACAACGCCGAGCAAGCCAACGGTGACACCGAAGACGATCGGACGGGTCCAACCGGGGATACGGTGCTGCCACCGCCACCGCGCAGCAACGTCCTCGAACTTGAGGTTCGCGATGCCGACCGCGACCGCCAGCAGTGCCAGGATCCCGTAGAGGATCAGTTCTCTCGGATCGCCGAGGTCGTACGGCGGTGACGACAGGATGAGTTCCTGTCCGATGAGGATCTCGGCCGTTACCGCTGCGCCGACCGATGCGATGACGACGGCGTTGAGGTGTCTGATCGCGAACGAGCTGAGGATGACCTCCATGGCGAACAACATGCCGGCGATCGGTGCGTTGAACGACGCGCCGATGGCGGCGCCTGCTCCTGCTGCGACGAGGCTTCGGATGTGGTCGTGGTCGAAACCAGAGAGACGTGCGAGCTTCGAACCGATGGATGCTCCGATGTAGACGACCGGTCCCTCACGGCCTCCGGAGCCGCCGGTGCCGAGCGTCAGTGCCGTCGCGATCGTCTTGGGTATGAGCTGTTTCGTTGGGAGGTACCCGCCGTGGAGGCTCAGACCGACCATCGTCTCAGAAACACCTCCACCGGCGATCCCGGGGCCGAACTTCTTGTTCAACAGCCACGACGCCATCATGCCGACCGGGATCAAGACGACGAACACCCACGCTCCGAAACCGCTCCACTGCTCGAACCACGACGACCCCGATTCGACGAGCTTGATCAGTGCGGCGAGGGCGGACGTTGCCGCGCCGACGAGCACTCCCAGGATCGCTGCAGCAAGCAAGAAGCTCGCTGTGCCGCGGGATCGCAGTACGGCTTTGAGCGGGGCGGAAGCAACGGACATGTAGGGGACGGTAGTGCTGTGGCGTGCACACACAGAGGTTGAGGGAACACGTCCGCGCGCCACTACGTTGTAGGCGCATGTTCAGAAGAAAGTCTGCAGCCGGTTCGAGCGACGTCGCACCACCTTCGGGCCGCGCCGAACCGCACGAGATCAGCGGTGTTCACTTCGTCAACGGGACCACGATCACGCCACCGTTCCCAGAGGGGATGGAGGCGGTGCCCTTCGGGATGGGCTGTTTCTGGGGCGCTGAACGGGTGTTCTGGCAACTCCCCGGCGTGTACACGACGGCCGTCGGATATCAGGGTGGTGCGACGAGGAATCCGACCTACGAAGAGGTGTGCACCGGCAGGACCGGCCATGCCGAGGTGGCGCTCGTCGTGTACGACCCGGCACTGACATCCCTCGACGGGCTCCTCAAGAGCTTCTGGGAACAGCACGACCCCACACAGCCCGACCGGCAGGGGAATGATGTTGGCACGCAGTACCGCTCGGCGATCTACTGGACGACCGGCCAGCAGCGGGATACCGCCGTTGCATCCAGGGATGCCTACGGCGCTGCGTTGGGTGCTGCGGGGTTCGGTGGGATCACGACGGAGATAGCCGAGGCGGGCCCCTTCTTCTACGCCGAGGAGTATCACCAGCAGTACCTCGCCAAGAACCCTGGGGGATACTGCAACCACGGCTTCTGCCAGATCGAGTACACAGCACCCGAACTGTGAGCCGGGAATAGGCCACAGGGGCTGGTGTTCTACCGTGCAGGCCGATGTGAAAGGTGCCATCAGCATGTCCAACGGTGTGATTCTCGAACTCGTCGATCTCGGATTCCAGTGGCACGGTCTCGATCCGTTCATCATGACGATGCACCACCTCGACGAGTACCCGGCCGGCAACGATGCTCAAGGCCCTGCAGCCTCGCTCGAGGGACGTCGGATCGGCTCGGATTTCTCAGGGACCGATGGATGGTCGATGTACCACGGTGATGTCGTTCCCGGATTCCCGCAGCACCCGCATCGAGGATTCGAGACCGTCACGGTCGTACGTCGAGGCTACGTCGATCACTCCGATTCACTCGGGGCGACTGCCCGCTACGGCGGCGGTGATGTCCAGTGGCTCACGACGGGAGGCGGGATCCAGCACGCCGAGATGTTCCCCCTGATCCAGGACGGCGAACGCAACGTTCTCGAACTGTTTCAGATATGGCTCAATCTGCCTCCCGAGTCCAAGATGGTTCCTCCCTACTTCCGAATGCTCTGGTCCGAGACGATCCCGACGGTTGCCCCGGCACCGGGTGTCTCGATCGATGTGGTCGCCGGTGCGCTCGACGGTCGGGTGGCACCGGAAGCGCCGCCGGATTCGTGGGCCTCGAGCGACAACGGAGACATGGCGATCTGGATGATCCGAATCGAACCCGGGGCTGGGTGGGACATCCCGGCTGGCCCTGTTGGTGTGAACCGCATGGTGCACTTCTTCGAAGGCTCTGAGATGGTTGTCGCCGGTGAACCGGTTCCGGTAGGGAAGGGCATCCGGCTCCAAGAGGACGTCACCGTTCCCATTCTCAATACCGGTGCACCCGCTGAGCTCCTACTTCTGCAAGGCCGCCCGATCGGAGCACCGGTGTTCCAACTTGGACCCTTCGTGATGAACACACCCGCCGAGCTCCAGGAAGCATTGGATGACTACCGAACGACAGGGTTCGGAGGCTGGCCGTGGTCGAGACGCGACCCTGTACACCCCCGCCCCGAAGGCCGGTTCGCCCTTCACGCCGATGGTCGCGTCGAGCACCGTGAGATGCAGAAACCCGCCGACGGCTGACGGGTGATGGCCGGTCGTTCGCTTGCCGGGCTCACCTTCCGTAGGCTCTCCCCCTACGCTCGAAAGTCTTAGTTGGGAGCAGCACATGTTCGGCTTCATTGGAACGATCATCGGGGCGATCTTCATCGGTGGGATTGTCGGGTCGCTTGCACGCCTGCTTCTGCCGGGAAAGCAGAAGATGGGGTTCGGGGCGACGCTTGGCATCGGATTCGTTGCGGCGCTCATCGGGGGGCTCGTCGCCCAGTGGCTCGGTGTCGGGTCGACCTCGGGGATCGATTGGATCAAGCTCGTCATCCAGGTCGGTCTCGCCGTCATCGGTGTCGGCTTCTACTCGGGCTGGTTCTTCAAGCGGTAGCGGCGCTCGACCGACGGGTTGGAGCCCTCACCCTCCTCGAGGGACGGAAGAGGGGTTCAGCGTCTTGCTCGTCACCGGACTCAGGACAGTTCGTACACGGCGATGTGCGGTTCGCTGAGGCTGCCGATGAAGAGGCGGCCGTCGTGATACCGCGCAGACGTCGTGATCGAGACACGTCCCGAGGTGTCCTGGAGGTTGTGGACGAGTTTCCCCGCAGTGTCGTAGCCGAGAACGATCCCGTGCTTGGCCGGCTTGGGCTTGAGCGAGTCGGGCATCTTGTAGGACAGTTTGCGCATCCACGGCCGCGGCAACATGAGGTCGACGATCGACTGGCGTGGCGACGCCATCGATACCCACAGGATCCCATCCGAGAACGTGAGGTTGTCCGGGAAGCCTGCCAGGTTGTCGAGGAACAGTTCGGTCGTCCCGGCTCGGTCGCCGGTCAACCAGTGACGGTGGACGCGGTACGTTCCGGTCTCGGCGATGAACAGGGAATCCTCTGCTGCATCGAGTGCGACCCCGTTGGCGAAGTGGAGGCCATCGAGGACCAGTTCGAGTGACCCGTCCGGGGTGACCTTGAACACTCGTCCCGTCGGTTGGCCCTCGAGCAGATCGGCGACGTACTCGTGGATACCCCATCGAGTGGAGGTGTCGGAGAAGTAGATCGAACCGTCCGATGCGACTGCGGCGTTGTTCGTGAAGATGAAGTCGTCGCCTTCGAACCCTCTGACGAGTGTCGTGACTTCCCCAGAAGCGGTCACCCGTTGCAGGCCGAGGTCGGCGTTGCAGACGATCATCGTGCCGTCGTCGTACCACTCGATGCCGAGCGGCCTCCCTCCGACATCGGCGATCTCTTCGACGGAACCCCCGTCTCGGACCCGGACGATGCGCCCGTCCTCGAGGCCAGCGATGGCGGATCCATCTGAGTCGATGATGACATCCTCAGGCCCGACACCTCCGACCGGCCACAGTGATGCGGTGGCGAGCACGGTGTTTTTCTCGAGATCGCCGGTGAGGGGAGGAGGGGAGGGAGGTGTCCATGCAACGGGTTCAAAGATGGTCATGCGTTCACTCTACGACAGCCGACTCGGCCAAGCAGCGGATCTCGGAGGACGCCACCACGGTGAGGGATGCTGGAATCGTGACGTCGACGAAGCCGTAGAGTGACACCGTACGCGAGCAGGAGCATCCATGCCCACACCACACATCTCGGCAGCAGCATCAGACATTGCAGAAGCGGTTCTGCTTCCAGGAGATCCGCTGAGGGCCAAGTTCATCGCCGAGACGTTCTTCGACGACGCACGCGAGGTGACCTCGGTTCGCAACATGCTTGGGTACACCGGAACGTACAAGGGCGCACCTGTGACGGCGATGGGCACCGGTATGGGCATCCCGTCGGCATCGATCTACATCACCGAACTGATCCGTTTCTACGGTGTCAAGCGTCTGATCCGTGTCGGGTCGTGTGGCGCTCTGTCTACCAATGTGGCGTTGCGAGACGTGATCCTCGCGATCGGGGCATGCACCGACTCGAGCGTCAACCGCGCCCGGTACGGAGGATGGGACTATGCAGCGACTGCGGACTTCGGTTTGCTCAGCACCGCTGCAGCGGTTGCTTCAGCCGGTGATCACAAGGTGCATGTCGGCAATGTGCACTCATCGGACAGCTTCTACAACCCTGTCGAGACGGCGTTGAGCACCTGGCAGTCCATGAACGTCCTCGCCGTTGAGATGGAGGCAGCCGGTTTGTATGCGATCGCTGCCGGCGAAGGTGCACGAGCCCTTGCGATCCTCACGGTGTCGGACCATATCGTCACTGCAGAGGAGACGACGTCGGATGAGCGAGAGCGTACCTTCGGGGACATGGTCACGCTTGCCCTCGATACGTTGATAGCCGACGCCGACTGAGATCCCACGACAGCCATCCCCCTTTCAACCTGGATCCGCGAGGTGAGTCCGGTTGATCGCCCGCTACGTCAGTAGCCGTAGGGGTTTCGCGGTGTTGACTGTTGCACCGTTTCCCTGCAGATTCCATGCAGAGCTTTGTGGTCTCCTGTCCTCCTTTCAAGGAGGACGGGTGAGGAGCGTTAGCGACGGCCCAGGAGGATGGGGGCACGAGTTGTTGCTTGTGCCCCTTGGCTTCTCGCCCTCCTGGCTCGAAGACTCGCTTGTCCCCGAGCCTTTGTCGTACCGGGCTCGCGGGCTCGCGGTCCCCCCTCGCTCAAGGTCTCGCTTGTCCCCGAGCCTTTGCCGTACCGGGCTCGCGGGCTCGCGGTCCCCCCTCGCTCAAGGTCTCGCTTGTCCCCCCTGAAGGGGGGACGGATGGGTCGGGCTCGCAGGCCCCCCTCGCTTGAAGACTCGCTTGTCCCCC
>VAPL010281677.1_pt1 | contig 12756 bp, 14 predicted proteins | sample 3395061 | NCBI WGS metagenome assembly VAPL01 (sample SAMN08290444, study PRJNA428436) | hydrothermal vent metagenome | isolation source: Deep-sea hydrothermal vent chimney 2 | place: Pacific Ocean: Juan De Fuca Ridge | depth 2182 m m
ACATAACACCTGAAGATGCTCTACATATGGTTACTAAGATGAGAGAGATAAATACAGAGAAGAACGATTTAAGGAATAAATAATGTGAGTTGTATTAAAACAAGAAACGGAGGATACAAGATTAAACTTGAATCAGGAAGATTACTTCCAAAAATATATCGGACACTTAAACTTTGTCAGATAAGAGTTGGGCAACTTAAAGCTCATAGTGAGAAGAAGAAATAAATGTTTACACAGAATACACAACCTAATATTACTTGATATAGCAATAATAAATTGTGTTATTTGTTAGGGCTGTATCAAAAAGGTACAGTCTATTTTTATACCTAGGTAGCTCAGTGGTAGAGCGCCTCCCTGTTAAGGAGATTTGCGCAGGTTCGAATCCTGCCCTAGGTGCCACAGGATATGATGTAACGGTAACACGTGCGACTTGGACTCGCAGTATGTCAGTTCGATTCTGGCTATCCTGAATGTTGAAATCAGAGAAAAGAGAAAAGAAAAGATTTAAAAAGAAATATGGCATGAAAGTTGCAAGCCGTAGCGTCTTTGCTATTCTCAGGATTAAGACAGAAAGATTAAAGAAATAATCCAGAATCATCTAGTGGTAGGATGCTGAGTTTTGGGCTCAGTCACCGAGGTTCGAATCCTTGTTCTGGAACTTGCAATAGTAATACATTTATGTTATAATAAGCAAAGCGGGTCGTGTGGTCACGGGCCAAGCCTCATAAGCTAGGTTGTCCATTTCGATTATGGAACCCGCTACAATATATATGGCAATCACAGAACTTCAGAAACAAGAAGAAACAGCTAGAAGAGATAAACAATTTAAAGAATATCTCCTATCTGAAGAATACCAAATAAAACTCAAGCAAAGACTTGAATTAAACGATGCTGGCAATAGACTCACAAAAGCTCGTTCTTATATCTGGCATCTATGTGAACGCCCAGACAACGCAGCTGAAGGAATAAAATTTTTCATTAATAACTTTGCCTATACATTTAGTCCAAAGACAGAACCTAAACATCTACCATTTATAACATTCGAGTTTCAAGACAGAGCTATTGAATGGATGGTTGATTGTATAGAAGGAAAGAAAGATGGTCTTATAGAAAAGTCAAGAGAGATGGGAATGACTTGGCTTATTTTTGTTGCTATTCCATTATGGTATTGGTTGTTCAGAGATGGTATTAATATTCTTGTAGGGTCTTATAAAGAGATGCTTGTTGATGATAAAACTAACGATAGTATCTTTGGTAAGATAGATTATCTTTTGGAAGGACTACCAAAATGGATGCTTCCTAAGAACTTCAATCCAAATAAACATAGAACAAAACTTAAACTTATAAATCCTGCAACTAACAATCTTATATCTGGAGATACAATGAATCCATTATTTGGACGTGGTTCTAGGAAGACTATGATTCTTTTTGATGAACTTGGTTTCTGGGACTATGCTAAAGATGCTTGGGATGGTAGTGATGATTCTACTAATTGTAGAATTGCCAATTCAACACCTCATGGATATAATTACTATGCTCAACTAAGAGAAGATGAGAATATGGATGTATTGTCTTTGCTTTGGAAACTACATCCTCTTAAAGACCAACAATGGTATGAGTTTGAATGTGCTAGAAGACCAGCAGAGGTTATTGCGCAAGAAATAGATATTTCATATTCTAAATCAAGGGAAGGTAAAGTATACCCAGAATGGAATGAAGTGAATGTAACTAGAGGACTATTTGAATATGATGATGATTTACAATTATATATTGGATGGGATTTCGGTAAGACAGATGATACAGCTATTATCTGGGCGCAGAAAGATTATAAATCAGACAGACTTAGGATTATAGATACTTATAGAAATACTGGTAAGAATATAGATTTCTATGTTCCTTTTGTAACTGGAATAATACCATCAGATAAATATACATATACAAAAGATGAACTAGAAATTATTGGTGCGCATAAGAACTGGAGAAAAGGAACACACTTCGGAGACCCTGCTGGTAGATTTGTTAATGCTGTATCAGATGAAACTGTTATAAGTGTTCTAAAAAACCATGGAATTACAATGAACTTCAAGGATAAATGGAAAGTGTTCAGTGCTAGAAAGTCTGCTACAAAGAGACTAATTATGGATGGTATAGATTTACAGAACAATGTAAGAACAAAATGGTTTAATACATGTATGATAAACTCTTCTTATCCAAAAGTTAAACAAGAGGGATTAGATGTGATTCGTTCCGAGAAACCCAAACATGATGATTATTCTCACTATAGAAGTTCATTTGAATATCTATCTCTTGGATTAGAAGATATAAAACCAGTAAGCATGAAACCTAGGGATAAGTTTCCAAAGAAAGAAAGAGGTACAACTAATAGAAGAAATAAAATGATGGGATATTAAATATGAAAAGATATATAATAAGAAAATATGTTATGGCAAAAGATGCTTCTGATGCAATTAAAGTTGAGAAAAAACAAGGAGTCGATGATGTTTTTGTTGATGATGACTGGATGGCAGAGAATACTAAAAAAGAATTAGGGTTTGCTAAATAATATGATTAACGGTACAATTTGGTTTAAAAGATTTAAAAGAGAACTTGAGAAAATGAGTCCTCATATAAAGTTTAAGGAGATTAAATATGGATTCGTAAGAATCTATTGGGTTGGAGGTGGTCATCCAGCATATATGCATGAAGTTTACAAATGGATGCCATACAAAGGGTATGATATTGAGGAGAAAGACCCACGCTTCCAAAGTAAGAAATACTATGAGGAATATGAAGACCAAGCAGAACTTACTCTAAAGATTAAGAACTTTGTTGAGGGATATTGGGATTCTATTAAGACTATGCAGAAGAGGGTCTATATGTTCAAGAATAATAAAGAGTTCTACAATGAAGCATGTAATGCTTACAAACAAGTTAGGGTGCGTTAACACTTGCTATATTTAATATAGTGTGTTATAATTATGTCAAACTAATACTATAAATGCCTAAGAACAACGATACAAAAAATAATCCTATATTAAAGGAGACTGAACAAAAAGTAATAGGACACAAACCAGGTGAAAAGGAAAAGGAGGTTCTTACTGCTGTACTTCATAAATTTAGAATATCTGCTGAGGATAGAAACAGGTCTTTCCAAAATTTTGATGGTGATAATCTAGTGGAATATATAAATGATTCTGTAAGGAGATTTACTACAAATGTTGATATAAGAGATGGTATAGAAGACTGGCAAGCAATTGTTCATACACAAACAACTAGAAATAAAGTAGTTGCTGTTTTAGGTAAGGTTGTACAGGTTCTTCCTATCGCAGAGTTTACAGGCCGAGGAGACGAGGATATTAGAAGAGGACAGATTCTATCAAATTTATATGAATACTCTGAGGATGTAGATGATTACGAGAAATTCTTAATCAATGTACTCCTTGAAGCTATTGTTAAGGGAACTGCTGTCGCATACGAGGGACACGAGAAGAAAGAACAGGCAATACGTGATATTGTATCTGATGGAGATAACATAAAGATTAAAGAAACTACAAGGAAAACAAACAGACTCTATGGTGAGATTGTAAGACTTGAAGATTTCTTCCCATCATCTGTTGGTGTTGAGAGTATTAAGAAGATGCCTTATTGTTTCTGGAGAACTGTAATGCCATTACATCAATTCAATCAAGACTTTGCAATGTATAGCAGAGCATCTCTTGTTGAACCAATGAGTATTATTAGTGCTGACGTAGATATAAAACCAGAATATCTTGACTATATTGGAACTGCTATTGGAGAAGGAGAAGTAGAAGTTATACGATACTACAACAAGGATGTTGACGAATATATCATCCTTGCAAATGGTGTATGGTTAAACCCACTTACAATAAAAGAGAATATGGTTATTTCTCCACTACCATTTAAACACAAAGAATTACCATTCTGGGATATTAAGTATGAGATATTTGATGCTTCATTCTTCTATGGTAAATCTTTACCAGATAAACTAAAATCTATACAGGATGTTATGAACGTGTTGACTAACATGCTTCTTGACCAATCATTCTTGACTGTGTTCAAACCTATCCTTACGGCTGGATTTGATGGTATTGAGGATGATTATCTAAGACCTGGTAGAAGAACTCCTGTAGACACACAAGGACTTTCAATTAAGGATTCTTATGTTGAACTTGATATGAGTACACCTGGAGGATGGCATCAGTTCATTCTTGGATATATGAAGAGTATGGCAGAAGAAGCTTCTGTTGACCAAGTATCTCAAGGTGTTGCAGGTGTTGGGGAAAGAACTACTGCTAGAGAAATTGGCGTTGCAGCTGAAGGTGTTGCTTCCATGCTTGGACTATTCGCAAGACTTGTTAAGACAGGTATCAAGAGAAAAGCACTACTACGGGGAAAGAACATTCTACAATTCTGGACAGATAAAGACTCTCCTGTTTTGGAGAAGATTCTAGGAGAAGGTGGCGCAGCTAATATGAGTAAAGCATTTAATGTATTTAAACTAGATAATACAACCATGACATCTGGTAAGAGAGGTTCTAAGGTTATTGAGATGTATAGTAATCAAAAAGACCAACCATCTAAGACTGAACTTAAAACACGTGCAGGATTGTTTGAGTTGGAAACTGGAAAGAAGATAGAGATAGTTTCTATACCATCTGAGTATTTGAGAAATCTTGATTTTGATATTAAACTAGTTGCTAATCCAAAGACAGAAGAAACTAAGGATTCTGAGAAAGCTATGCACTTAGAGAAGGTAAGGGTATACTTAAGTTTCTTCCCAGAACTTGTGAATAAGATGGAACTTGCAGCACAAACAGCTGAGAAAATGGGAGATGACCCTACGAAGATATTTAATGAACAAATGTTTCCTGGCATTGCAGATAAAGGAGCAATGAAATCAGAGGTTGACCAAGGAATGGGAACAGCTCCTCAAGGGAATGAATCAAATAATATAATGCGAGGAATGAGAGGAGGAGAACAAGGAGCTAATCAATTACAGCAACTTCAATCACAAATAGCTTCTTAGTATGAAAAAAAATTGTTTACAATGTGATAAAGAAATTATTAAAGCTCCAACAAGGTCAGTAAAAGCTTGGAACAACAGAACTAAATATTGTTCCAGAAGTTGTCTTGCAATGAATACGATAGCTGGAAGCAGGTTAGGGGCTAAGCACACAGAAGAGGCTAAAGCAAAAATGAGTAAAACTAGAAGAGGATTATTTGTAGGAGAGAATAACCCAAACTGGAGAGGAGGAAAAAGAGGAGTTAATCACAGCATAAGAATGTCTACACAATATAAAGAATGGCGAATGTCAGTTTTTGAAAGAGATGATTTTACTTGTAAAGAATGTAAAAGAAAGGGTGGATGGTGTAAAGAGTCTAAAGAAAGTATAGTACTTAATGCAGACCATATAAAGCCATTTTCATTAATAGTAAGAGAAAGTTTTATAACAACACTTGAGGAGGCAAGAAATTGTATAGAATTATGGGATTTAGATAATGGGCAAACACTATGTGTTGAGTGCCATAGAAAAACCCCTACATTTGGAGGATTAGCATTAAAAAAATCACAAATTGCTGGTTAGATAAAACAATATGAAAAAGAAAACAATCGACCAAATCTTAATAGAACTTGTAGACGTAATGGAAAATCCTTTTGGTTCTTCTATTGATAAGAAGTTTGAAAACGAGGTTTTTAAAACCTTACAAGGTTCAGAAGGCTTTACAGAATATCTTAGAGAAACTCTTGGACAAGATATGAAAAGATACTTTGCTGCTTCTACTGAGTCTGCTAGAGACCAAATCAAAGGACATTTCTCTTTTGCTGTATACTTACTTGGTTCTATTGCGAAATCAGGAGATGCAGATAAACTAAAAGAAGAATTATCTGGAAAAAGAAAATAACTTGCTATATTTAATATAGTGTGTTATAATAATATTAATTGAATATTCTTGTGGGGACATGTCGGTCGATTCACTTCGGTGAGCATTTCCCCTCAAGACTATTTAATCGTAGTCGAAGTGTCGACAATTTTGATACTAGCGAGACCCACCTCGCACCAGACTCAACTGGTTTACCAAGGGATTACTATTTAAGGGAAGTTAAAAAATCATGTCAGAAGAAGAAAAACGAGCAGCTGAAGATGCAGCTCAAAAAGAAGCTGAGGAAACTACTCAGAAAATCGCAAAATTAGAAGAAGAGAAATCTAATCTAGTCGGAGAGTTACAAGATGACCGAAAGGCTCGACAGGAACTCAAAGAGAAGATTGGATTATTGGAAAAACAACTTGTAGAAAAAGTAGCAACTGCTAACCCAGAAGATACTAAAACAGAAGAGGTTGTTGAAAAGATTCTAGCAGCTAAAGATGCGTCAAGGGCAAAGAATAATAAAGTTATCGCTCTTGAGAAGTTTGTAACAGAAAATAAAGAATTTCATCCAGATAATGATACGGGCGGAATAAGACGAGCAGCTCTCGAAGAGAAACTTGCACGTTTTAGTACTGACGGAATGACCGAGATTGAAGACTTTAATTCAGTTATTAGAGATGCAAAAGCACTCTTAGGACCAACAGACACGACTCCTAAAACTCCTACTGAGACAGAGGTACCCAATCCTTATTCATCAACTTCACAATCTACAACCACTCCACAATTAGCGCCTGATAAGGATTTGACTCCAAAAGAGCAAAAAATTATGCAACAGGCTGGATTTACAAAGGAAAAGTATCTTGAGATAAAAGCCAAGAATCCTAACCTTATAAAAGGATTGTTGAAGGATGTAGATTAATTATTAAAACTACACTTAATCTAAATAAAACACATGGCATTCAAACATGCAGGAACACTGACACCTTATGGTGCCCCAGTGAAAGTAGCAGTAATTGCTAAAAATAGTGAAGTTATCACAGAGCTTGATTCATTGAAGATTGCATCTGACTTTATCCTAAGGGGTACAGCAGGAGCATCAGTATATGGTCATGCGATAGCTTTACGAACAGATAAAGGTGTAGGTTTTGAAACTACTGGAGCAGCTGGAGCAGCAACAGGTAGCTATGTCGGAACATATACTTTTGCATCAGATAACCAAACTGTTGGAAAAGCTAAGGTAGAGCTTGACGTATCACGTGAATCTCTATACTCAGCAGAAGTAGATGCTACAATAGGTACAACTACTGGTTCTAACCTAAGAGGTTACTTCATGGACTTGATTGACGAAGACACTTTGGACGAATCAACAGCAGCAACAACAGTAGCACAGTACGCAACACACGGTGCAGACTTAAAGAATACAGCACAAGCAATTGTAAGTATTCACGAATCTGGACTATTTGGACCACTATCAGCATAAGACTAATAATCAATAACTAAAACAATATGGAAACAAGAGGAACATGGACGGATTTGGTTGGAGGAGTTGGTCTTCAAATGGCTGAAGTTCACAACCAAGCAATGGACATTTATACCCCAGGTATTAGCTCACTACTTATAACAGAGTCAGTAAGCGGTATCGCTGAAAGAAATTTCACAGGTAAAACAGGTTCAGGTCGAGTAAGAAAATTCGATGGCGATGGGGAGAACATTGGTACAACACGAAGGTACAAAACCTACACAACTAAAGAACTATACACTAACTATGGTGATGCCATAGATGTGTCTAAAAATTTAATCGATGATAGAGATTTCGAAGGCGTACTTAACGAAATGCGAGATTTAGCGATAGAGGGACAATTCTCTAAAGATGAATCTGGTATGCAGTTATTTAACGGAGGATTCGCTACAACAGTTTCGGTTAACAACTACGATATGACTTGGTATGGTGATGGAAAACCTTGGTTTTCAACAATTCACCCAACAACAGTACCAGGCGGAAGCACTCAATCAAATGCTTCATCAACAGGAATCACATTCGGTGATGACAACTTGGAAACAGGAAAGCTTGCAATGACATTGCAGCAAACAGATGACGGACTTCCAATGTCACTACTTGGTAAAGTTACTGTTGCAACACCTATCATACTTGAAAAGCAAGCACGACAGGTATTGGAATCTGAAAAGGTTTCAGAGAATGCAAACAACAACATCAACGTCTACAAAGGTGGAAGTATGGGACTTGTTTCATCTCAATTCTTGGACAGCACTAACAACGGTTCTAATACAGCATGGTTCCTAATGGTACCAGGTCGTACACAAATATACCAAGTTATGCGTCAAGATTTTGCACTAGAAAGTGAAACTAACATCCTTAATAAGGTGGTAACATTTACAACTGATGCAAGATGGGCTAATACACAACGAGAGTGGAAAAGAGCTTGGGCATCGAAAGGTGACGGTTCAGCATACTCAAGTTAAAAATAGTTCATTACTATCCTTAGTCCTTTTATTAGGGCTAAGACATAGTTGGGAACTATAACATTAATAATTACTAATAAATAAATTCATTATGAAAATAATTAATCCTACAGAGAATAAACTAGAGATGCAGTTCGAAGGAACTACATATACAGTTGAAGCAGACGACTCTACAGAGGTATCTGAGAAAGTAGCAACACACTGGAAAGAGAACGTACATAGCTTTATTGTTGTTGAAACAGATGAGGTTAAAGTAGCTCCAAAAGTGGAAGACAAAAAAGAAGATGTAATAGAAGATGAGGATATTGTATCTGAAAAAGACATGAAAGCAATTGACGAAGCTATTGCAAGAGACAAGAAAGCAGTTAAGAAAACTAATAAAAAATAAACATGGGACTCTATTATCCAACAACAAAAACACAAACACTAATTGGTTCTAAATCTGGAACAACTAGGACAGCTGTAACACTTACAGCATCTTATGATGTTGCAAATAAAACTAAGACTTTTGAAACAAGTGGATATTCAAAGTTGAATCTTGATGTTCTTTACACAATGGGGTCTGCTGAAACTGCTAATTCAATAGAACTTAGACCAGAAGGAAGTCCAGATGGAACTAATTGGTATAGACTTGCAAATGAATCTGTGTCAGCAGGAACATCTACACTTGATGCTAGAGAGTTTTCTTTCGTTGGCGTAGATGCAGCAGCAGCAACTATAAGTATTGGTATTGATGTATTTTATAAGTATGTTAAAATTTCTGTTAAAGAAACAGGAGTTGCATCAAGCTTTGGTACTGTATATTGCGAAGGAACATTAGCTGGTAAATAATATGCCTTTAACAACTGAGCAAACAATCAAAGCTGAGAACTGGAAAGCTCAACACAATAGCTTGCTGAGTAATATTAAGGTTGCAAATGAAGAACTTGAGAGTATTCTTGCAAAGCAATCAGATATTCAAAAGAAAAGAAAAGAAAGTCTTGTTAAGTTACATGAAAAGAAACTTGAAATAAAAAAGATTATTGAAGATAAAAAGAATATAATCTATAGTCTTAATCTTAAAATATCTGATTTAAATAAAGAAGTTCCAAAGATACAGAAGAAGATAGATTCTAAGAATAAATCTTTAAAGAAGACAAATGTTAAAGAGAAGAAATTAGAGGTAAGATTAGCTTCTATTAAACAACAAATTAATAATCAGATTGATATATTATCTGATTATGAAGTAGATTCATATTCCGCACAAGAACAATTAGATGACTTAGAAAGTAGAATTGAAACAGGAAAAAGAATAGAAAAGAAACTAGACAAGAGCATTTCAGAATTGATACAAAATCGTCATAATAATGAAAAGAAGTTTAAAGAGGAGTATAGTTCCCAAACTAAAATACTCAAAGATATTAAACAAGAGATTAAAGAAGAGAAAGATAAGATAAAATCTCCACGTGCATTACTTAAAATGGAAGAAAGAGGACTTGCAAAGAAAGAAAGGAATCTTAATACTCTAATCAGAAGATTTAAGGAATACCACAATAGATATTTTCCAGATAGAGAATTAAATATATGATAGATAAATTGAAACAAAGTATAATAAGAGATATTTCTAATCAACTTGATAAGGTTCTTACTGGTGTATCTGAAAGTGTAGCAAAGCTTGAGAATATTAAATATGAGATTACATCTAAGTCAGTAGAGTATATTAATTTGAATACTGATACTGCTGAGCTTCGTAAAGAACTCACTGAGACGAGAAATGAAGTTCGTAAAGAACTTGACAAACTTAAACAAGAGAAAACTTCTGTTAAAGAATTACGTGTTAAAACAGACAAGAGAGTAGCTGAAGCCAAGACAGAAGTTGCGCAATTGACTGAGACTACAGAAAGAAGAAAGCAGGACTTAGTATCTATTGAAAAGGAAATAAAATCAATAGAACCTATGAAGAAGATAAAAGATTCTCTTGAGAAAGAGGTTATTAGTCTTACTGCAAATGTTAAGGAAAACAGAATCTTAGCATCTGGAGCAACTGACGAAGCTACTAGAATAAGAGAAATATCTTTTAAGGAAATTAAATCAGCAGAGAAAGAACTTGAATCTATACAAAAGAAAATAGAGAAAGAAAAGAAAAAAGTTCTACCTAAACTTGAAGAATTACAAGAAAGGGAAAAAGCAATAATAGATAAAGAAAAGAACTTACGTATTATAGAACAGAGATGGAAGAAATTATACGGAGAAAAGGGTGCAGGGTTTAAAATATAAACACAATGACTATTTTCCAACCAAATAACCCAGGACTAGGTGGGTTGGACGAACTCACAGATGCTGAAGAGGCTTTCGTTACTTCTTTGGCTGGTTTGTCATATGTAGAGGATGATGTATTAATATATCAATCTGGTTCTTTAATAAATGTAAATCATCCTTTTGTTAAAATAGCTGGTGACACAATGACAGGCAATCTTGATATACAAACAACAAGTACAACTGCTCCTTTTCTTAATATTGTTGGGAATACTAATACTCCATCAATACAAAAAGCAGCAGCTTTGAGTTTTAATATTACAGAAACAGGTTCAGGTATACTTGCACAGCCAATAGGGCTATTTTCTACTGCTAATTTTAATGGTACTGGTTTAAGTAATATACTTACAGGAAGTAGAATAGTTGCGAATCAACAATCATCTAGTAACTCATTAGGTTCAATTCTTGGTCAAACAATTCAAATAACATCAACTGGTTCTAGTTCTCTTGGGAATGCCATAGTTATGAGTATTATTGGACCAAGTTTTGATACAGGTGTTCCAACAACAATCAAAGGTATACGGATAACCAACCAAGGAGCTGCTGGAATCACAACTTCTACAGGATTAGAAATCACTCAACAAACAGGAGCTGCTGATAATTATGGAATTATATTATTAGGCGATGGTATTGGAGCTGATATAGTATTCGGAGCAGGGTTAAATTCTTCAATACTATATGATGGTACTGATATGGTCTTTAATTCGCAACTTACTGGAACTGGTGATTTTGTATTTAGTAATGGAGATATTGGGAAAACAGGAACACGAGTCACAAAAGGTTGGTTCACAGACTTAGAAGTAACAAACATGCCAACTGTCGGTGGAACGTCAATACAAGATACTTTTGTTGACGTGGCAGGCGACACCATGACTGGAAACCTTAGTGTTGATGCAAATGTAGATGTGTCTGGAAAGATGGCTGTTGGTTCAGGTGCTGTATTGGGTGGTTCAACAGGTAGGTCTGTGCTTGCTTTAGAAGAAACTACAAACTTATCAGGCTTTGGAGAATTTACACCTGCTCTAGAATTTACAGCAATCACAACAGGTACAGGTTTGCTATCTATACCTATTGGGCTTTCAGCAACAGCTAGAGTTGATTCATCTGGTGGATACGCACAATTAAGAGGTATACAGACCATTTGTGAACAAAACTCAACTACAGCTTTAGCTAATGCTTGGGGGCTGTATGTACAATTAAAATCAACTGCCGCAGGTACAGGTAACTTAGGTATCTCGGCAGGGCTTGAAGTACAACAACAATACTCTGGTGGTGCACCTTTAATTGTTAGGGGTGTATATATAAATGATATGAGTCATGCTGCTGTAAATCTTGCATATGGGTTGTTTATAAATAAACAAACAAAAGCAACATCTAACTTCGGGATGGTACTTAATGGCGATGGTGCAGGTGCAGATATTGTATTTGGTGCAGGACAAGATGCTTCAATCTTGTATGATGGAACAGATTTAACAATAGACCCAAAAGTAGTCGGTACTGGTGGAGTGAATATAAAAGGAGATACATTTTGGACAGGCTCGGGAACAGGGCTTCCTTATGCTGATTTATATGTAGTAGAAAATACAAACGCAACTACTATTACAACAATAAATACTTGGTATCAAATATTAGACTTTAATACAAACGGAGTATCTAATTTAATGACTCCAGACCATACAAACGACCATATAACAATAGATAAAACAGGAACTTATGAAATAAAGGCGTCTATTAGTTTAGATGGAGTAGGTGGGGGTGGAGATGCTTATGAAGTAACTGTATTTAAAAACAACGGAGCCACCGCAATCGCAAACGTTCACGGCTCTACATACTTATCAGGAGGTTCTAAAAATCAAATGTCTTTAACTATATCAGGGTTGGCAAGTTTAACTGCAACAGATACAATAGAGGTATGGATTAAAAATGTAACAGGAACAAATAACGTCATTGTCGAAGACATAACATTATCAATAGTAATGATAGGAGGTTAAAATATATGCATAAAATAAAAAAAATAGCAGAGAATAATATAGAAGTTACAAGGACTAAAACAGTCTTTGATACTAAAGGTCAAGAAGTAGAAGTGTGGGA
>VAPL010055987.1_pt1 | contig 12755 bp, 11 predicted proteins | sample 3395061 | NCBI WGS metagenome assembly VAPL01 (sample SAMN08290444, study PRJNA428436) | hydrothermal vent metagenome | isolation source: Deep-sea hydrothermal vent chimney 2 | place: Pacific Ocean: Juan De Fuca Ridge | depth 2182 m m
ACCAAAGCCAATAGTGAATGCTGCATATAAGCGTTGTTTAATGTGCATCCGCACTCGGCCATCGCCGCAACCATCCGGTCAGCCGCCGCGGCCACATCGGCCGCCGGTTCATCCGACATCAGCCCGGCAATCGGCAGCCTGACCAGCGCAATCTCAACCCCGTCTTTGAATACGGTAATGCCACCGCCAACGTCGCCCAGACGGTTTGCCGCCAGCGCCATATCGATCCGGCTGGTGCCCACTACGATCATGTGGTGGCTGTCATGGGCGACGGAACTGGCCATTGCCATCTGCCCCTTATATTCAAACCCCGACACAAAACCGTTGACCACACCACCGGTGGCACGGTGGCGTTCAACCAGGGCGATCTGGCAAACGTCCTGCGCTTCATCCCCCTGTACAATAGTGTCTATTACAGGCAGTTCCGCCGTTAGTGCTTTGGTTGGCGCCTGGTTTTCCACCACGCCGATCACCTTAGCAGTGACACGGTTCTTCCCTTCAGGCGCATTGATCTCAAAATCTCCCGCGCCAAGGATCTTGCCCATATTCATCGTCCCACGGGCAGCTTCGGGCCAGTCCAGATGCGGGCACTCAACCCGCATTTCCCCATCCATCGCCACGGTAACGCCACGGGCAATCACCCGGTTGATCGGCAGACTGCGCAGATCCGTTGTCAAAACAACATCCGCCCGGCGCCCCGGCGCGATCGACCCCAATTCACGTTCCAACCCGAAATGGGTCGCCGTGTTAATCGTCGCCATCTGTATCGCCACCAACGGATCACAACCGCACTCAATCGCGTGGCGCACCACCCGGTTCATATGCCCTTCATTGATCAGTGTGCCAGAATGGCAATCATCAGTGCACAGGATAAAATTGCGCGGATCCAGCCCCCGCTCGGTGATCGCCGTGATCTGGGTCTTCACATCATACCACGCAGAGCCCAGCCGCATCATTGATTTCATACCCAACCGCACCCGCGCGATTGCATCTGCCTCGGCCGTGCCTTCATGGTCATCCGCCGGGCCACCCGCAACATAGGCGGCAAACGCGTTACCCTTATCCGGGCTGGCGTAATGCCCACCGACGGTTTTTCCAGCCCGCATGGTGGCTGCAATCTCGGCCAGCATCTGTGGATCGCCGTTGATCACCCCGGGGAAATTCATCATTTCCCCCAGCCCGATGATCCCCGGCCAGGCCATCGCCTCGGCCACATCGTCGGCGCTGATTTCATAGCCAGTTGTCTCTAACCCAGGGGCAGAGGGCGCACAGCTGGGCATTTGGGTGAAAATATTGATCGGCTGCATCAAGGCTTCGTCATGCATCAAACGCACACCGGCCAGCCCCATGACATTGGCAATCTCATGGGGATCGGTGAACATGGTGGTGGTCCCATGGGGCACCACAGCCGCCGCGAATTCCGCCGGGATCAACATGCCGCTTTCAATATGCATATGCCCATCGCACAGCCCCGGCAGCAGGTACTGCCCCTCGGCCTCGATCACCTCGGTATCAGACCCGATACAGTGGCTGGCATCCTCGCCGACATAGGCAAACCGCCCGTCGGCAATGGCCACCTGCCAGCCATCCAAAACCTCCCGGCTCTGCACATTCACCAGCCGACCACCCCGGATCACCAGATCCGCCGGCCCGCGCCCCGCCGCCACAGCAACCAGCCGGACCGCGCATTCTTCCCATGATTTCAATGATGTTTGTTCCATTTATCCATTTTCCACAGATGCGCCCCTTGCACAAGCCCCCTTGCAACGGCAAACAGATCCCATGACAAATACCCTGCTTTCCATAGGCCATGGCTATACCGCCCGCGCGTTAACCGACCTGCTGCTGCCCTTGGGCTGGCATGTCATCGGCACCAGTCGCACCCAAGACGCCCCGCAAACCGGGGTGGATCTGCGGCGCTGGCCCGGCACCGACCTGGGTGACGCCTTTGGCCAGACCACCCACTTGCTCAGCTCAGTCGCCCCAACCGATATGGGTGACCCGGCCTTGCTTGAGCTCGCCGACCAAATTGCCTCAGCGCCAAAATTGAAATGGATCGGCTACCTGTCGACAACGGCGGTCTATGGTGACCACAGCGGCGGCTGGGTCGACGAAAACACCCGGCTTAATCCGGCAACGAAACGTGGCGAATGGCGCGTAGCCGCCGAACGCAGCTGGCTGGATTTTGCACAGAAACAGGGTCTATCCCTGCATATTTTCCGCCTTGCGGGCATTTATGGCCCCGGTCGTGGCCCATTCGCCAAACTGCGCAATGGCACCGCGCGCTGCATCATTAAACCAAATCAGGTGTTTTCCCGCATCCATGTGGATGACATTGCCCAATCCCTGCTCGCATCGATCAACCACCCCAATCCGGGTACGATCTATAACGTCTGCGATGATCTGGCCGCCCCGCCCCAGGATGTGATCGCCTTTGCAGCAAATCTGCTGAACTTGCCTGTGCCTCCGACCGAAAACTGGGATACAGCCGATATGACGCCGATGGCCCGCAGTTTTTACAGCGAATCAAAACGGGTGCGAAATGATCGGATCAAATCCGAGCTGGGCGTCACTCTGAAATACCCGGATTATCGAACCGGACTCCGGGTACTCTCATCGCCTTAAGATCTATGTTCTAAAAATATCTCCGCCGGAGGCACTAATTTTCAGGCCCGACGACTACCAATCTCCGTTACACCCAGAACATCCAGAACCTTGGCCACAATTTCCCCGGCGTTCAGCCCAGCAACGGCGTACATATCAACTGGGCTGGCCTGGTCGATGAATATATCCGGCAGCACCATGGATCGGAATTTCAACCCGGTATCAAACACGCCTTCATCCGCCAACAATTGCGCGACATGGCTGCCAAAGCCGCCCACACAACCCTCTTCGATGGTGATCAGCGCCTCATGGCTTGCGGTCAATTCCAAAATCATATCCCGGTCCAGCGGCTTGGCAAATCGAGCATCGGCAATTGTTGGCGAAATCCCCTTGTTAGACAATGTTTCTGCCGCTTTTCGCACCTCTTCCAGCCGTGTACCAAACGACAGCAACGCCACCCGTCCGCCCCGCTGAATGATCCGCCCTTTGCCGATTTCCAACACCTCACCCCGCGCCGGTAAATCGATACCAACGCCTTCACCACGGGGATAACGAAATGCAATGGGCCCACTGTCGTGGGCGACTGCTGTGGCCACCATATGTACCAGCTCGGCTTCATCAGCCGCGGCCATCACCACAAAACCCGGCAGGTTGGCCAGAAACGCCACGTCGAATGCCCCGGCATGGGTGGCACCATCCGCCCCCACCAATCCGGCGCGATCAATGGCAAACCGCACTGGCAGACGCTGGATAGCAACATCGTGGACTACCTGATCGTAGCCACGCTGTAAAAATGTTGAATATATTGCGCAAAATGGCTTCATTCCCCCAGCGGCCAAACCGGCTGAAAAAGTCACGGCATGCTGCTCGGCGATGCCAACGTCAAAACAACGGCTTGGGTACCGGTCCAGAAATAGTTTTAGCCCGGTGCCCCCCGGCATCGCCGCTGTTACGGCGACAATTTTATCATCCTCTGCTGCGTGTGTCAGCAACGCATCAGCAAAAACCTGGGTGTAATTGGGCGCATTAGACACTGTTTTTTGCTGCTTGCCGGTTAAGACGTCAAACTTCCCGACACCATGTCCACGGTCATTCGCCGCTTCTGCCGGGGCGTAGCCTTTGCCTTTTTTGGTAATTGCATGGATCAGTATCGGGCCAGCCGCGCGGTCTTTAACCGTTCGCAGTATCGCCAGAAGTTGCTCCATATCGTGCCCGTCAATCGGCCCGACATAGGAAAACCCTAGTTCTTCGAAAAGCGTTCCACCAACGGTCATGCCTTTCAACATTTCCTTAGCCCGCCGCGCGCCTTCCTGAAACGGTTCCGGCAGTAGGCTTACCGCACCTTTGGCGGCGGCTTTGAATTCCTGAAATGGCGCCCCGGCATAAAGTCGCGACAAATAGGTCGACATCGCCCCCACCGGTTGGTCGATCGACATCTCATTGTCGTTCAGAACCACGATCATACGCTTTCCCAAATGTCCGGCATTGTTAAGTGCTTCATACGCCATGCCAGCGCTCATCGCACCATCACCGATCACCGCAATTACATCACCAATACCATGCTGCGGTGCCCCCCCCAGATCACGGGCTACAGCAAAACCAAGCGCGGCAGATATGGATGTCGAACTGTGTGCAGCACCAAACGGGTCGTAGTGGCTTTCACTGCGCTTGGTGAACCCGCTCAAACCGTCTTTCTGACGCAATGTCAGCATGCGACCCCGACGGCCGGTTAATATTTTGTGCGGATAAGCCTGGTGGCTAACATCCCAGATAATCCGGTCCCTTGGCGCATCAAACACAGCATGAAGCGCCACGGTCAATTCAACCACGCCCAAACCCGCACCCAGATGGCCGCCGGTTTCAGACACAACCGAAACAACCTCAGCCCTCACCTCAGAGGCAAGCAGGTCCAACTCCACATCTGAAAGGTTCTTCAAATCGACAGGTAAATTTATCATGTCTAATAATGGCGTTTTTGGTTGATCAGACATGGCACCCCCTAAGGGCCGGTTTTACATCTCGCGGGAAATAGCGAACCGGGCCGCTTCCTGCAAGACCTGCGATTCCGGTCCATAATTTTCTTCAAGTATATTTTCTGCTTCTTCAACCAGTTGCCTGGCCTTAATTCGTGCGGCTTCAAGCCCAAGCAAAGAAACAAAAGTGGCTTTACCGGCATGGGTATCTTTCTTCAGACGTTTGCCAGTTTTACGTTCATCCCCTTCGATATCAAGAATATCATCGGCAACTTGAAATGCCAGCCCAAGCCTTTCTGCGAACTTTGTCATTATCACTAATTCGGCATTAGCTATTCTTGGCCCAACGGTCGCAGACCAAACAATTAGTGCTCCGGTTTTTTTCGCCTGTAGTTCTGAAATTTCTTTAAGCGATAATGGCGTTTTACTTGCTTCTGCGGCAATATCCTGGGCCTGCCCCATTACCATCCCCAAAGCACCAGCAGCCTGGGCAAAACTTTCAAGCAGATCTATCCGGCATTCTGGCGGCCCTATTTCTGATTTGGTTAACAACTGAAACGCCAGAGTTTGCAGTGCATCCCCTGCTAATACCGCGGTTGCCTCATCCCATTTAATGTGAACCGTTGGATGGCCACGGCGCAAATCATCATCATCCATACAGGGAAGATCATCATGGATGAGTGAGTAGCAATGCATCGTTTCAACAGCACAAGCAGCCCAGATTGCTGCGTTTTGCGGGACACCATGCAGGCGGGCACTTTCTAAGGCCAGAAAACCACGAAACGTTTTTCCACCCTGCAAGCTATGCTGCATAGCATCGGTCAGCGAATGTACATCAAATTTTTTGAATTCTGCTAACAGGCACTGCTGCACGCGGTTTTGCGCATCTGTAAGTCGATCAGCGAACATCCCTTACAGGCCCTCAACCGCCTTGGTCCCGGTTGCCTGATAGTCGCTATCCAATGTTATGGCCGCAACCTTTTCCTCAGCCTCTTTTAATTTAGTTTCACAGCGCTTTTTTAAAGCGGCACCACGTTCATATAGCTTAATCGACTCTTCCAAAGGGACATCGCCGCGTTCCAACTGGCCCACGACAGATTCCAATTCCCCCATCGCGTCTTCAAAGCTCATCTTGGAAATATTCTTATCGCTCATCAGCTTCGCTCCATCAATACTGCTATGTGGGCGGCCACACTATCGGCCAGCGCCGTCAGATCATATCCCCCCTCGAGTGTCGAGACAATGCGACCATCACAACAGTTTTCGGCCACGTCGCAAATACGACCGGTCAGCCAGGCAAAATCCTGGGTGTTCCAGTTCAGGTTTGCCAAAGGATCAGATTGATGCGCATCAAAACCGGCCGAAACCAAAATCAGCGCGGGGTTGAAATCTGTAACTGCCGGGAAAATCACATTATCATATACACGGCGCATTTCCGTCCCGTTTGAATTAGCCAGCAGGGGCTGATTCAATACATTGCCATCTTTACCGGTTTCACCAACATCCCCTGATCCGGGGAAAAGTGGCATTTGATGGGTCGAACAGAACAACGCTCGGGTTTCATCCCAAAGTAGGTTTTGGGTCCCGTTTCCATGATGAACGTCAAAATCTATCACAGCAACCCGATCCAGATTGCCCACATCAAGTGCATACTTTGCCGCGATAGATACGTTTCCGAATAAACAAAACCCCATCGCTTTGGATGTTTCGGCATGGTGACCCGGCGGACGACACGCAACAAACGCATTCCGTGTGCTGCCCTGCAAAACCATGTCGACAGCGGCTGTATTTGCCCCGACGCCACGATAGGCAGCCGTTAAACTGCCTTCGGACATGTGGGTATCTGCATCCAGATGGGCAATACCATCAACAGGGGAAGATTTTTGCAAATGCTCAAGGTAAGATCTTGAATGGCATCGCAGAATATCCACCTCTCTTGAAATCGGTGCCTGCATACGACGTAAATTGTCGAATTCCGGGCTTGCCAGTCGACGCTCGATACTTCGCAAACGATCAACCTGTTCCGGATGACCCTGAGGCGTCAGATGATCAAGGCAATCGGGATGTGAAAAAAGTGTCGTCAAGACCATATGGCTTTCGTGAAAAAACTACCGTCACTTACTTAATCAGGTGCAAGCATATAGCCTGCGCCGCGGACGGTTTGCAGGTAACGGGGCTGCTTTGGATCGACCTCTAGTTTTCGCCGTAACCGGGTTATCTGCACATCCACAGCGCGTTCCTGTGCTTGCCCTTTGTCGCGGCCAAGTTTCTCGACCAACTCACTGCGCGCGACGGCCGCATGGGGGCTGGTCGCAAAGATTTTCATCAGCTGGTTCTCTGTCCCAGTCAACCGGACCAGCTGTTCGCCCTTCCACATTTCCGCGCGTTCAACGTCATACCGGATTGGGCCCATCACAAACATTTTGGGTGCCATATCCAATTCTTCGGATTGCGGAACACGGCGTAATATTGCGTTGATCCTCAGTAGCAACTCTTTTGGTTCAAACGGTTTGGCCAAATAGTCATCTGCACCTGCTTCCAAACCGGCGATCCGGTCAATCGTTTCACCCTTGGCTGTAAGTAACATGATCGGTGTCGTAAGGGTTTCACGAAGTGATTTTGTAAAGGTGACACCATCCTCGCCCGGCATCATTACGTCCAAAACAATCAGATCAAATTCCAACCCGCTTAAAATGCTGCGCGCATGTTCTGCATTACGAGCTGAGGTAACCCAGAAACCGCTACGGATCAGAAATTTCTGTAACAACCCACGGATACGCTCATCATCGTCGACAATTAACAGATGTGCATCTTTATCAGTCATGGTTTTACCTCACTTGGGGCATTGAACTGATGCCGCAGGTCTTTGTCCATCATTTCTTCCAGCACTTTGCGAAAGCCAGCCACGGCCTCTGGTCCGGCGGTACTGTAGGCGACGCGCATACGATGCCGTTGCGCCGAGGACAATTGTTGCTCAAGTTCCTTACCTGCATTTGTTAACAGTAAATTCCGCTCTCTTTTGTCCTGTGTTCCAATATTACTTGTGACCAGACCATCTGCAATCAACCTGCGCAATACCCGGTTCAATGATTGCTTGGTAACACCCAGGGTATCCAGCAGATTATTGACCGTCGTACCGGGGGATCTGTGTATGAAATGAATTGCCCGATGGTGCGCGCGACCATAGTCCATATTTTCCAGTATTCGATCTGGATCGGCGGTAAACCCGCGATAAGCAAAGAACATTGCCTCAATACCTTTGCGCAGCTGCTCATCGGTCAGAAACAATAGATTTGCGTTACCGGATACAAACTCTGTCATTTTAGCTTCCGTTTTATCAAAACACTCAAATTGATTTTATGTCAGTCTTGTTGACTTTCCAAGAATCAATTGGTAGCGATTTCCTGATTTGGCGTAATTTTATGTCCGATACGGACCTAGTTTGCGCAACTATTGGAAAAGTAATTTATTACTTTGATGAAAGGAAACAGAATGCCAGGTGCGTATGATGACCGGGACGGTAAAATCTGGATGGATGGGGCGCTGGTCGATTGGCGGTCTGCTAATGTGCATATTCTGACTCATGCCATGCATTACGCGTCTTCTGTTTTCGAAGGTGAACGCGCGTATAATGGTAAGATATTCAAATCCCGCGAACATTCCGAACGGCTGCGCAATTCAGCCGAGTTGATTGATTTTCAAATCCCATGGACAGTGAACGAAATCGAAGCCGCAAAGGCACTTGTACTGAAGGCCAGCAGGTATTCTGACGCTTATATCCGCGCCGTTGCCTGGCGCGGTGCCGGCGAAGATATGGGTGTGGCCTCTGCTCGTAATCCGGTTCGGATGGCGATCGCAGCGTGGGAATGGGGTGCCTATTATGGCGACGCCAAAACCAAAGGTGCCAAACTGGATATTTCCAAATGGAAGCGCCCTTCCCCTGAAACAATTCCCTGCCATGCTAAGGCCGCCGGATTGTATATGATCTGCACAATGTCCAAACACGCCGCCGAGGCCAAGGGCTGTTCTGATGCCATGATGTTTGACTATCGCGGATATGTTGCAGAAGCGACCGGCGCTAATATTTTCTTTGTGAAAGATGGTGAAGTTCATACACCGCTGGCTGATTGTTTTCTGAATGGATTAACCCGGCAAACTGTTATCGGCATGCTGAATGAACGCCAGATCAAAGTCCATGAACGCCACATAATGCCAGATGAATTGGCAGGGTTTGAACAATGTTGGTTAACGGGAACGGCCGCAGAAGTTACGCCGGTGGGCCAGATCGGCGATTGGAATTTTGAAGTGGGTGCCCTGGCACGTGACATCTCAGCAGGGTATGAAAAGCTGGTCAGGGAATAATTACCACAGTTTCAGTTTGTTAGGGGCTGTTGACCCTAGATTGCAGAAAACTGATCCCTGAGAAACAGGGCAAACTCATCCCGTGTGGTCGCGCCATTAACGGTCAAACTTGCGGCTGCCACGTCTGCCTCTGAAAACGCGGTGCCTTTTCTGGCTTCCAACAGGTCAATTGCAAATTGGTTTGAAAATTCCGGGTGACCTTGAACCGTTAAAGCAAAATCAGGGTACCAGATTGCAGCATATTCACAAAAATCTGATTGCCCGATTTTGCGGGCACCATCGGGCAATTTCAAAATCTGATCCTGATGAACCGCCTGAAGCCTAAGGGCTTCGGGTTGTTTCCCCAGTTGATCTGGCCAGTCCACCCAAGCATATTCATGCACACCCAGACCCCAGCCTTTGTGTGATTTTTCCACAGTTCCACCCAGTGCCTGCGCTATTATTTGATGGCCAAAACAAATACCGATCATCTTTGAATTTTGCGCATGACAATCGCGGATGAATTGTTCCAAACGCGGTATCCAGTCATGGTCCTCATAGGCGCCAAACCTGGACCCGGTTATCAACCAAAGATCACATTCATCCGGGTCGGACGGAAAATCACCGTTAACCACCGGGTATTTGGTAAACACTGCATTTAGTGGCGCCAGCCAGTTCCGGTACAGGCCAGGATAGTCACCATGGACGGATGAAATCGGGTCTGGCAGAATTCCTGCTTCCAGAATTCCAATCGTTAGTTGTTTTTCTGACATTGGCAGCCTTCAAAACCGGCTAAGATAGTAGCGGTATTCTGTTGGGGATATTTCCGACGTAAGTGCTGAAATTTCATCCCGGCGAACAGCTACGTAAATTGAGTGATAATATTCCCCCAACAGTTTCCGGGCAAATTCTGACGCTTCAAATCGGTCAATGGCGTTGGCCCAGTCATGGGCAAGCGATTGTGCTGGCGCATGATTTGGATCGTCAATGGGTAATGGAAGGGCAATATTAGTGTCTAATCCGCGAAATACGCCACCAAGTACCCCAAGAAGCGCCAGATATGGGTTCACATCCGCGCCAGATATTCTGTGTTCCAAACGGGCGGCCTTACCTTCGGTTTCGGGCAATCGGACTGCCGCTGCGCGGTTGTCATATCCCCAGTCAGGTTTGGATGGGGCAAAACTGTTTGCCTGAAACCTTCGGTACGAATTCATGTGCGGGGCAAAAAGCGCCTGCAGATCAGACATGCTGTCAAGCAACCCTGCCACCGCCGCCTTTAGACGATCCGAACCGTCAAATATATTGTCCCCATTGGCATCCAGAACCGACACATGAACATGCATGCCGTTGCCCGGTTCATGCGCATATGGTTTAGCCATAAACGTCGCCTCAAAACCATGTTTGGCGACCACACCCCTTACCAGACGGCGAAATAACAGTGCGGTATCTGCCGCAGTCAGAACGTCGTTCGTATGATGGAAATTTATTTCAAACTGGCCAGGCCCGAATTCAGCAATCAGGGTATCCGTCGCCAGGCCCTGTACAGCACTGGCCGTCTGTATTTCATTCAGCATATCTCGGTGACGATCCAGTACTTCCAGATCATAATTCTGCGCATCCGGTAGCCTGTCAGGTGGTACGGGTTGGTCAGATGCGTTTATGCGCGGTTTCAACACATAAAACTCCAGCTCAGTCGCAACCACCGGAAACAGTGATTTGGCAGCAAACTGGTCAACCAAAGAGTTTAGCAACCCCCGGGTGGAAAGGGGGCTTAGCTGACCATCCATATCCATCTCAACCAATAGCTGGGCAGCATTTGACTGTACCCAAGGGATTGGTTTCAAAGTACCGGGGACCGGAACGATAACACCGTCCGGATCGCCCGCGACAATCCCCAGCCCGGTTTGCGGTGGCTCAGATCCCATGATGTTTGGCGCATAGGTCGATATCGGCAGCCGCACACCACCAGTGATCAGTTTGTCAATTTGGTTGCCCGGCAACCATTTACCGCGCAGAATTCCGTTCAGATCACATAGCATCAGCTCTACACGTTCCGGTGCGCCAAATGCGTCGCAATAATCCCGATATTCCTGTTTAAAGTCTGACACTATTGTTCGGCTTTCTGTTCGTCCGCTCTTTGCCGAGCAATGGACCGCTTTGAAACTAACGACGCTGTAATAACCCCAACGGTAACAATCAATATCATGATTGTTGACAGTGCGTTAATCTCAGGACTAACCCCTAACCGCACAGCTGAATATATCTTGATAGGCAGTGTTGTGGATGATGGACCAGAGGTGAAAGAAGCGATCACCAGATCATCCAATGATAGCGTAAATGCCAATAGCCAACCAGAGAATACCGCAGGGGCGATAATGGGCAATGTGACCGAACGAAATGCATCAAACGGGGTACAGCCCAGGTCCAGGGCTGCCTCCTCCAACGATTGGTCAAAACTGGCCAATCGGGATGAAACCACCACTGAAACATAGCACATTGAAAAAGTCGTGTGGGCCAGCACAATTGTTAGCACTCCGCGATCCATGCCAATGGCGATGAACAGCAATAGCAGTGATAGGCCGGTAATTACTTCGGGCATCACCAGGGGGGCATATATCATACCCGAAAACAGTGTACGCCCGGGGAAACGCCCGCCGCGCACCAATGCATAGGCCGCCATGGTACCAAGAACGGTCGCAAAAGTTGACGATAATACGCCTACTTTCAGGGTAACCCACGCAGCCTTCAGGAAGGCTTCGTTTTGCAATAGCTCTCCGTACCATTTTGTCGAAAACCCGGCCCAGACCGTCACCAGTCGTGAGGCGTTGAAGCTATAGACGATCAAAATGATCATTGGCAGGTAAAGAAAGGCAAACCCCAGCGTTAGTGACGTTGCATTGAACCAACTGAATCGTCGTTTCATAGCCCCGCCTCCCGTTGTTTTTGCTCATTTCTCTGGAACAGGATAATCGGAATAATAAGCACAAGCAGAAGGATTATGGCCACAGCCGAGGCCACAGGCCAGTCCCGGTTAGAAAAGAATTCTTCCCAAAGCACCTTACCAATCATCAGAGTTCTAGAGCCACCCAAAAGTGAGGGGATTACAAACTCACCAATTGCCGGGATGAAAACCAGAAAACAACCGGCAATGATTCCCGGTTTTGACAGGGGAAAGGTAACCAGCCAAAAGGCCGAGAACCGCGAACATCCCAGGTCTTGTGCCGCCTCCAGCAGGCTTTCATCCAGTTTTTCAAGCGCTGCAAATATCGGCAAAATCATGAACGGCAAATAGGTGTAAACGATGCCGATATAGACAGCCGTTGTTGTATTCAGAATGATAAGCGGCTCCGAAGTAATTCCAGACCAAAGCAAAAATTGGTTCAGGTAACCTTCTTTGCTGAGAATGCCCATCCAAGCGTAAATTCGGATCAGAAAGCTGGTCCAGAATGGTAAAATTACCAACATCATCAAAGTGGGGCGCCATTCAGCCGAGGATTTGGCCATCCCATAGGCAATTGGATACCCAACAAGCAACGTCACAAACGTGGATATCAACGCTATCTTTAAGCTGGAAAGATAGGCGCGCCAGTACAGTTGGTCTTCGGTCAGGAAAGTGAAGTTTTCAATATCCAGTTCGGAAAAAAACGCCTTAATTCCATCCCAACCCGCGCTAAAATCCAGCGTCGGTGTATAGGGCGGTCTTGCCAATGCAATATCGGACAGGGAAATTTTAAGGACGATTAAAAATGGCACCAGAAATAGCAGTGCCAACCAGAAATATGGCACAAAGATCAGCGTGAAACGACGAATATTCATGCTTCCCCCTAGCGCGTCAGA
>VAPL010389319.1_pt1 | contig 12751 bp, 10 predicted proteins | sample 3395061 | NCBI WGS metagenome assembly VAPL01 (sample SAMN08290444, study PRJNA428436) | hydrothermal vent metagenome | isolation source: Deep-sea hydrothermal vent chimney 2 | place: Pacific Ocean: Juan De Fuca Ridge | depth 2182 m m
ACAAAAACAGAAGGGCGGTTGCAATAACCGCCCAGAACTGAAAATCACGCCACAAGGTCAGTGGTGACTTCTTATGTAATGACAGTCGGTTCACTGCGACCTGTACGCTCTTCAATTTCAGAAATCTGGTGAGCAATTTGAATGAGTTCCGCCAATCCCTCTTGAGCATCCAGACCGTGTTTTGTCTGGTCTTTTTCATAAGATTCCAGATAGATGCGGATGGTCGCACCTTCCGTGCCAGTGCCAGATAATCGAAAGATAATGCGTGAGCCATCGCTAAAAATAATGCGAATGCCTTGGTTTTCGCTGACACTTTGATCAATGGGGTCGGTGTAAGAAAAATCATCACACTCTGAAGCCTGATAATTGCCGAAGGTTTGTCCTTTGATGGATGCAAAGTTATTTTTTATATGCGTCATAAGCGCCGTAGCGGCTGCACTATCTACACCTTCGTAATCATGGCGCGAATAAAAATTTCTGCCGTAGGTCGCCCAGTGATCCAGTGCAATATCTTCAACAGAGAGTTTAAGTTTGGCGATAATGTTTAACCAGAAGAGTACAGCCCATAATCCATCCTTTTCTCTGATATGGCTTGATCCCGTTCCAAAGCTCTCTTCGCCACATAAGGTCACTTTTCCTGCATCCATTAGATTGCCAAAAAACTTCCAGCCTGTGGGGGTTTCATAGCAGTCAATGCCTAGCTTTTCCGCAACGCGGTCAACAGCTGCGCTGGTCGGCATGGATCGCGCGATTCCTGCCAAACCCTCTTTGTAGCCCGGAGCAAGTGTTGCATTGGCGGCGATGATTGCAAGGCTGTCGCTGGGGGTAATAAAAAACCGGCGGCCTAAAATCATATTGCGGTCACCATCCCCATCGGATGCCGCCCCAAAATCAGGTGCATTATCACCATAAAGCGTATCGACCAGTTCATGAGCATAGGTCAAATTAGGGTCAGGGTGACCGCCGCCAAAATCAGTCAGCGGCTCTGCATTGCATACGCTGCCTTTTGGCGCACCTAAACGCTGCTCAATGATGACTTTTGCATAAGGCCCGGTAATGGCGTGCATTGCATCAAAAGAGAGGCGAAAGCCATCTTTGATTAAGGTTTGTATGGCATCAAAATCAAACAGTGATTCCATAAGCTGCGCATAATCTGTAACGGGGTCAATCACTTCAATTTGCATATTGCCGATTTGTGAAGAGCCAATTTTAGAGAGGTCAACATCATCAGAGTCAGCGATCAGATAAGTATCAAGGGTTTTTGTCTGCTCAAAAATAGCATCAGTGATTTTTTCAGGGGCAGGGCCACCATTGCTAATATTATATTTGATACCAAAATCACCGTCAGGCCCGGCCGGGTTATGGCTGGCAGAGAGAATGATTCCACCAAAGGCGTTGTATTTTCGAATCACTTCCGAAGCAGCAGGGGTAGATAACAGGCCATTTTGGCCGACTAAAACGCGCCCAAAACCATTGGCTGCGGCCATTTTTAAAATAATTTGAGTGGCTTCCTGATTATAAAAACGGCCATCTCCTCCGACCACCAGAGTTTTTTCCTGAAAACCATCCAGTGAATTGAAAATGGATTGCACAAAGTTAGCAAGATAGTGCGGCTTTTGAAAAACAGTAACTTTTTTTCTGAGACCCGATGTTCCGGGCTTTTGGTCAGAAAACGGGGTGGTTTGAACAGTTGCGTGACTCATATTCTTATAAAAACCTTATCAATATAAAAGAGGGCGTTAGGAACGTATCGGTAGACCTTGAAAAACCGGCAGGTCGAACCCACTATTCTGCCATCGTTTGTTAATAAATGGAAAAACCAAGGGGAAACAGCCTGCTATGACAATTGAATCACACAAAGAAACGCTGGGATTTCAAACCGAGGTCAATCAGTTATTGAAACTGATGATCAACTCTCTTTATTCGAATAAAGAGATTTTTTTACGGGAGCTGATCTCCAATGCGTCTGATGCTTGCGACAAGCTACGTTTCGAAGCGCTGGCTGATGATGCACTGTATGAAGGCGACAGTGATTTCAAAATCAGAGTCGATTTTGATAAAGAGAAACGCACTATTACGATTACGGATAATGGCATCGGCATGACTCGTGAAGAGGTGGTTGATCACATTGGTACGATTGCTAAATCGGGTACCAAGCAGTTTATGTCAGCATTAACAGGTGATCAGGCGAAAGATTCTCATCTGATTGGTCAATTTGGTGTGGGGTTTTACTCCGCATTTATTGTTGCAGACAAGGTGACGTTGACCACACGGAAAGCGGGTTTGGGTCATGAACATGGTGCGCGTTGGGAGTCAGAAGCGGAAGGTACCTATTCACTGGAAACTGTTGAAAAAGCAGCTCGCGGAACCGAGATTGTTTTGCATCTGAAAGAGGGTGAAGACGAACTGTTAGAAAGTTATCAATTGCGCTCAATTATCACGCGCTATTCAGATCACATCAATTTGCCTATCGAAATGAAGTCGACAGAAGAGGGCAAAGAAGATGAATATGAAGCGGTGAATCGTGCTTCTGCTCTTTGGGTTCGTCCTAAGAAGGAGATCACAGAAGAAGAGTACAAAGAGTTCTACAAACATGTCGCGCATGATTTTGAAGATCCGCTGACTTATCTCCACAATCGTGTCGAAGGTACGCAGTCTTATACGTCACTGCTTTATATTCCAAAACGGGCTCCTTTTGATCTGTATGAAAGAGAACGTTCTCACGGAATCAAACTGTATGTAAAACGTGTTTTTATTATGGAAGATGCAGATCAACTGATGCCAACGTATCTGCGCTTTGTTCGCGGTGTGATTGATTCTGATGATTTGCCATTGAATATTTCGCGTGAAATATTACAGAAAAATGCACAGATCGATAAATTACGCTCGGCTTCGGTTTCCCGAATTTTGGGTAAGCTGGAAAAAATGGCGAAGAGTGAGCAAGAGACTTACGCTGAATTCTGGAAAACTTTTGGCAAAGTAATGAAAGAGGGGATTGCAGAAGATACTGCAAATCGTGAGCGCATTGCTAAACTGTTACGTTTTTCTTCAACACATAATGACAACGATGTTGAAGATGTCTCTCTGGATGCGTATATCGAACGCATGAAAGAGGGACAGAAAGATATCTATTATATTACGGCCGAGAGTTATGCCGCAGCATTAGGCAGCCCTCATCTGGAAGTATTCCGTAAAAAAGGTATCGAAGTATTGTTGATGCATGAGCGTGTGGACGATTGGATGATCTCTTATTTGAGTGAGTTCGAAGGGAAATCTCTGAAATCCATCGCTAAAGGAACTTTGGATCTGGGTGACTTGGAAGATAAAGAGGAAAAAGAGGCGCAAAAAGAGACTGAAGAAGCATTTAAGTCTCTGGTTGAGAAAATGCAAACAGCGATTGGTGATCAAGTTAAAGAAGTTCGAGTCAGCCATCGCTTGACTGACTCTCCATCATGTTTGGTTGTTGAAGAGCACGATATGGGGGCAAGCTTACAAAAGCTGATGAAAGAAGCGGGGCACAGTATGCCGGATGTGACTCCAATCATGGAGATTAACCCGGATCATGCCTTGGTTGAGTGCATTAAAGCGGAAAATGACGAAGAGCGCTTTAAGGAGTGGAGCTTGTTATTGTTTGACCAAGCCTTGTTGACTGAAGGTGGCCAACTTAATGATCCTGTTGCATTTGTTCGTCGTATGAATGGATTGTTGCTGGATAAAAAAGTGGCATAATTAATTTTTAATTGCATTTAAAAACAAAGAAGCAAATATGAAATAGCTTTTACAATTTGTAGAGGCTATTTTGTTGATTATTCCTGGGAATAAGGAGTGCTTTATTTATGAGCCAAGTCACAGAACTTTATGATAAAAAAGTGGCATAATTAGCTTTTTATTGCATTTAAAAACTTAAGAAGCGAATATGAAATAGCTTTTACAATTTGTAGAGGCTATTTTGTTAATGTTCCTAGGGATAAGGAGTATCTTTATTATGAGTCAAGTCACAGAGCTTTTTGATACTATTTCATCACTGATTGATTACCACGAAGAAGATTGGAATATTCTTCAGGAGGAAGCAGAAGTAATTGCTTCATGGGCTCCCGAGATTGTTACTGTTTTTTATGACACGCTGTATGCGATAGATGAAACGAAAGCAGTGTTTAACGAAGGAGAGCGCCCTAAAGTTGAAAAGACTTTAGCCGATTGGGTCGCCACTATTACAAAGGGTCAGCAACGATCTGAGTTTTGGGATCACCAGTGGTTTATCGGTTTGCTTCATGTGAAGAGGGGTGTAAAAAATCTTTATTTGTTGGGTATGATGAATCGAGTCCAACAAGTTGTATTAGCTAATTGCGTGAAAACATATGATAAAGATCGAGCTTATCAAGTGTTTGAGGCATTTTTGCGTATTAGCGGTGTCATTTCTGCTCTGATTGCCGAAAGCTATGGTATTGTTGTTGAGAACAGCACTCAGGCAGGGCTATCTAAAGTTGGGATGAATCCTGCGTTGTTAAAGAGGATAAAAAATAAGCAGATAGATAAGATGCTCGAAGAAGCAAAAGTGAATCGAGAGAGTTTAACCTCGGAGTCGGAGTGCGCAACTGCTTAAGTTGCAATAGTCCGAACCTGAAACTTATAGTTCAGGCTCGGATCGCTTGCCACTACAATGCCAGTTATTTTAAATAAGGACTGGCAATGTAGTCTTTTAGCTTTAGCTCATATCGAACCTAACATTTTTGAGATTTTCAAAAACTTTGTACTTATTATCTGAACGTATACTCTACTATGTCGTAGTTTTCGCCACGCAAGACACTTCCAATTTGTTTTCCTATCATTCTTTTGTTTCCAGTAATTTCCTCCAATGCGCCTTGTATCACCCCTAAAGTAAAAATTATCTCTTTGGATGAACCAAGCTCTTCGCCTGAAGAGCACATGGTGTCACTAAGGTAAACACGAATAAGTGTGTCTTCAATTTCGACTTTATTAAGAACGCAGAGTCGGGTTCCTGATTGTCCAAGTATGTTAGAAATTATTTTAGACCATTCATCAACAGGCTTGTCTGTATTTTTTAAACCTAATGTTTGTGCAACGTTTTGTCCGCGTTTACGCCCTGCTAAAAGAAGACATCCTTTTGTAGCCATTGGACCCATGAGTGTCTCAAATCCGCTTATGATGGCTTTTGTGCAGACAATACTGCTGAAATCACCCAGTTCTTTTCTCGTATATTTTTTGATAGTCTTTCTCCGCTTATATAGTTTTCACTCCCTGATTTAAAGATTAATAAAATGTGATATCCATTGAACTTGAAATGTAAGCAAATACTATACCAGTTTTTTTATTTTTTTGATTTATTTAGAAAATAAACCTAGCTGTTTTTTTCTGTTTTTATTGAGTGTAAAAAAATTAGACAGGCGTACGAGGTGGTATTGCAGATTAGGAAGGTGGGGTTTTATGAGCAGTCGGGGTTGAAAATCAATCTGAACCCGGATTTAAATCCGGGCTCTAGGCATCTCTTTACATAGCGTTTAGCAGCTCATCAACGCCTTTCTTGACGGCGTAACGTACGCCGCCTATGACAGCCGTCACATCTGTAAACAGAGCAAGAATATCATCGCCAATGGTTGCGATAATGACTTTTCCCTGATCAAATTCAGCCAGATATTGAGTCATTCCACCTAAGTTGAATTCCCCACCCAAACCTTCTGATGTGCCAATGGCCGTTGCAACCATTGCGCCTAAAGCTTCCATGTCAACGGTCTCAGAAGCGGCACTTTCGATAACAAAACCATCACGACCTACCAATGCAACAGCATTGACACCATTTATTTTTAAAAAATTCTCAAGAACTTTACTTAAGTCTTTTCCCATTTTGACACTCCACTTACTTTAGTTTTTGGTTAATGAAATATTTATAGCTTAGGATGTCGTCCAATGACATGAAAAGCTATCTATCCTTAGTATCTGATGCACTACTTTTCCTATTATAAGGAAAGATGCTTTGAATAATCCAGTTTGAAATTTTCTGGCCATCATTTTTACCCCCAAAATGGACGTGTGTCAAATATTGAAATAGAAAATGTTGAGGCTTATTATAATCTTTTTCTGATTCCAGGTTCGGTTCGATTAAATGAATCGTATCATGATGAATCAAATTAAGTAGAGCCATCAAAGTAGCACTGTTTTTATCTGATTGCGGCACACAATTTTCCAGACAAACTAATACAGAATGAAAATCACTCAGTAGTTTAAACCACTTTTGTTCAGGGTGTTTTAGAAGTTTATCGGTAGTGATGCCTAAAATATAAACAACGGTATTTTTGGAAAGTGTTAATCGCCATAAAATAACAGTTTCCTGTTCATCCTCTGTTTTATTTAAAGAGACAGGTTTTCCATAAAGTGTTGTAAAAAAAAATTCAATAAACTGTTTATCTCCAAATATAGCGAGCACCAGATTGTTACCATTTTGGTGAATTGCACTATTGATCAGGTGCTGAATGCTCTTGGTCTTTACAGGTCTGCAAAAACTGCGATAATTTTCAGGATTGTTTAATGCATCTTCAATTTTTGAAAGTATCGTCGGGTCATCAATTAGTTGGCTTGGGGCTTTTTTTAGAGAAATTTGTCTGTTTTTTATAAGCTGCCGGATTAAATTTATAGCTTTATTATAAAAGTCTATTGATTCAAGTAACCTTGTTGGTTTTTCTTCTTTTTCCAGAATATTATGAATGTTTTTTAATAAGTCGCTGTCAGATTTGGTTTTTTTTGCTTCATAAAAAAGTGTTTGAGTTGCAGAGAAAAGTTGATTTTGATGCTTTTCAATATGATGGTTTTCAATTTCGCTTGAAATACCTTGTGCATGATCCAGAAAGCCTCTAACATACCGTGGTTTATTACTCTTTAGTAGAATATTTGATTTTGTTAGCAGTTTGTTGAGTGTATCAATCGCTTCAGTCATATCGTGTTCGATTTCCCAATATGATAAAAGTGTGGCCCACTCTTTGATTTCCCCCGCTTTTCCTGTTAAATCAGCATGCAGCATGCATAATTCGGCTAAATTTTTTTGCATCATTCTTGTGTACCTAAATTTAATTTTTGTTGTACTGTTTAGGACGATCTGATGTGGAAAGTATTTGTACTTCTTTCAGTTTTTTTGCTATACATTTTATATCTTACATTGATGTATTGATTTTATAGCATAATTTTTTCATAGAAAATAGATGGTGAAGTTATATGGATCAGGATATGTCGAAAAAAGAGGTTGTGGTTATTCCTGGTGAAAAGGTAAAGCACTCCTTCTCTTTTTCTCGATGGTTTGGGCCGCTATTTTTGTGGCGTAAAAAAAATAGATCCAGCCAGAAAAGCGAGCCCCAATTTGGTGTTGATATGCGTGATTTGGCTTCATCACTTGACTCATTAAAACATGATGGCATACACCGCCCTGGGCCGGATCTATCCTCTGCTAGTCTTGTTGCGGAGAGTATTGCCGTGGTGGGTGATGTTTCAAAAAACACAGAAAAAGTATCGATTTCGGGTAGTGATGCCAAGGCAAAACAGGAAAAGTTACTTGAAGAGTTTGCACTTTTAAGTGGTATTGAACTTTCACCTCAATTTGTATCCGATTTTAGAGAACGTGTAGAAAAACAGCTTAAAACAAAATCTTTGCCGCCGCCCTCCTTAGAGCTAAACCCAGAAGATAAATCTTCGGTTCATGATATAGATCATGCAAAAAATAGTGAAGCAGATTCTGAAATTGAAGAAAAGACAGTGAGTGTTGGTGCTGCAAATGCTGCTGTTTTTGAAGATAGTGGGAAGAGTGGGCTTGAACCGAAGCCGAAGTCTAAGATAGAGCCAAAACCAAAACCGAAGTCTAAGATAGAGCCAAAGCCAAAGCCAAAGCCAAAGCCAAAGCCAAAGCCAAAGCCAAAGCCAAAGCCTAAGATAGAGCCCAAGCCCCCCAAGCCCAAGCCCAAAATTGCACCTGAAAAACATGACAATATCAGTGAAGTTTTAATTACTCATCCTGCATATAATCAAGAAGCAATAGACTCGATTTTATCCGAGCTAAACAAAGTAAATTTAATTGATGCTGCTATTATCGTTACAGCTAATGGTACTATTTTAGCTTGCAATACCCTTGAAAAATTGAATGAAGGTACTTTTAGGCCTTTAATATTTAGCTCAGCTAAGCATTTTCAGGTTTTGGGTCAAAAATCCGGCTTTGGGTCATTGGCGCGCTCTGTTATTGAGTTTGAAGAGGGAAAGATTGTTGTCGAGAATATGGGTGACAGTGCACTTTTTATAATGATTGATCGTTCCGCAATACCTGGTTTAATCCGAAAACAGACAAAACCCCAGATTGAAAAATTAAAATTACTTTTGAATTGAATTGTTTCCGGCTTTCCTTTTTGATTTAAAAAATTGTGATAGTAATTGGCCACACTCGTTGGCCTTTACCCCGTTTGTGCAGTTTACCCTATGGTTCAGTTTGTCATGATTCAGTAAGTTAAAAACAGTTCCGGCAGCCCCTGTTTTTGGATCACTTGCTCCATAAACAATACGCTTTATTCGAGCATGAATCATTGCTCCTGCACACATTGCACAGGGTTCTAATGTGACATAAAGTGTTGCATTACATAAACGATAATTTCCTATCGTTTTTGCAGCGAATCGAAGTGCAATGATCTCTGCGTGAGCCGTCGGATCATGAGTTGTGATAGATTGATTCCAGCCTTCCCCAATAATCTCGTTATCTTTAACAATAACTGCACCGACAGGAATTTCGCCCATGGATTCAGCGTGTTTTGCTAAATTCAGAGCGTGGCCGATCCACTCTTCGTCAGATTTTGCGTTTATTCCCATTCAATGGTCGCGGGTGGTTTTCCTGAAATGTCATAAGTGACACGGGAAATCCCATCAATTTCATTGATAATTCTGCGGGATACAATATCAAGCATGTCGTAAGGCAGATGCGCCCAGCGTGCGGTCATGAAATCAATGGTTTCGACAGCACGCAATGCAATCACATAATCATAACGTCGTCCATCACCCATCACCCCAACAGATTTTATAGGTAGAAAAACGGCGAAGGCCTGACTTGTAGAATTATACAAATCATGGTTATGCAATTCTTCGAGAAAAATGGCATCAGCAGGGCGTAACAGATCAGCAAACTCTTTTTTCACTTCACCTAAAATACGTACTCCTAAGCCAGGGCCCGGAAAAGGGTGGCGATAAACCATGTCATGAGGCAGACCTAATTCCACGCCCAGTTTTCTGACTTCATCTTTGAAAAGTTCACGCAGAGGTTCGACCAGTTCGAGCTTCATTGTGTCAGGCAGACCGCCGACATTATGGTGGGTTTTAATAACATGTGCCTTGCCAGTTTTAGAACCTGCGGACTCAATCACATCAGGATAGATTGTCCCTTGAGCCAGCCATTTAATGTCATTCAGCTTTTCAGACTCTTCTTCAAAAATTTTGATAAATAGATTGCCGATAATTTTGCGTTTTTTCTCAGGATCGGTTTGGCCTTTCAGTGCATTGAGAAAGCGATCTTCAGCATCAACGCGAATCACTTTGATGCCCATGTGCTTGTTGAAGGTTGCCATCACTTGATCGCCTTCATTTAAACGAAGCAGACCGTTATCAACAAAAATACAGGTGAGTTTGTCGCCAATGGCTTTATGGAGCAGGGCGGCAACCACGGAAGAGTCCACGCCGCCTGAGAGTGCGAGCAATACTTCATCATTACCCAGCTTCTCTTTTAGCTGCTGGATGCTATCTTCAGCAATGTTTTCAGTAGTCCAGAGGGCTTCACATTGGCAAATATCAACGATGAAACGCTGTAAAATACGTCCACCCTGATGTGTATGAGTCACTTCCGGGTGAAACTGTATGCCGTAAAAATGGCGTGATTCATCACCAATGCCTGCAATGGGAGCCGACTCTGTGCTGGCAATGCGAATAAAACCATCCGGCAGTTCAGTCACCTTGTCACCATGACTCATCCACACGTCAAGCATACCGTAGCCTTCTTCGGTGGTATGGTCTTCGATATCACGTAATAAATTTGAGTGGCCACGGGCGCGTACTTGTGCATAGCCAAATTCACGATGAGATGATGATTCTACTTTGCCACCCAGTTGAGTCGTCATGGTTTGCATGCCATAACAGATGCCAAGAACAGGAACATTCAGTTCAAAAACAATGGAAGGTGCCGTTGGTGAATCTTGACCTGTCACAGATTCAGGGCCGCCCGAAAGAATAATACCTTTGGGTTTGAACGCACGGATATCATCCGCATCAATATCGTAAGGGAGTATTTCGCAATAAACACCCAGTTCACGGATGCGACGACCAATCAGTTGTGTGTATTGCGAACCGAAATCCAAAACCAGAATACGGTGATCGTGAATATTATGTGAATGAGTCATGGTTTTAGACTTAATTTCCTCTGTGGTAATTCGGAGCTTCTTTGACGATCGTGACATCATGAACATGACTCTCTTGCATACCCGCGCTACTGACACGAACGAACTCAGGTTTTGTACGCATTTCAGTTAAATTTTTACAACCGGTATAGCCCATGCTGGCACGAACTCCGCCCATGAGCTGATGGATAATGGCAATGATGCTGCCTTTGTAAGCCACTCGTCCTTCAATGCCTTCTGGCACGAGCTTTTCCGCTTGAGACCCATCCTGAAAATAGCGATCGCTGGAGCCTTGTTGCATCGCGCCCAGAGAGCCCATGCCACGATAGGATTTATAGGTTCGACCCTGAAATAGCTCCACTTCACCTGGTGATTCCTCAGTGCCTGCAAACATGCCACCAATCATGACGATGTAAGCACCAGCGGCAATCGCTTTGGCAATGTCGCCTGAATAGCGAATACCACCATCTGCGATAATAGGAACACCTGTGCCTTCAAGTTCTTTGGCAATATTGTTGATAGCGCTGATCTGAGGTACGCCTACACCTGTGACGATGCGTGTGGTACAAATAGAGCCAGGGCCGATACCGACCTTGACTGCATCCGCGCCCGCATCCACTAATGCTCGGGCTGCTTTTGCAGTGGCAATATTGCCGCCAATGACCTGAATTTCCGGATAGTTCTTTTTAACCCACTGAACGCGATCCAGTACACCTTTCGAGTGACCATGCGCCGTATCCACAACAATCACATCAACATCAGCAGCCACTAGTGCAGCAATACGCTCCTCAGTCTCAGCGCCGGTGCCGACCGCTGCGCCAACACGTAATCGACCCAATTCATCTTTACATGCATTAGGAAAATCTGTTGATTTTTGAATATCTTTGACAGTGATCATTCCACGTAGATGAAATTCATCATTAATCACCAGCAGCTTTTCAATGCGATGCTTGTGTAGCAGTTTAAGAATCTCTTCACGATTGGCACCTTCTTTGACGGTGATCAAGCGCTCTTTTGGCGTCATGATATTGGTAATGGGATCATCAAGTTGCGTTTCAAAGCGTAGGTCGCGACTGGTGACAATACCGAGCAGGTTTTCGCCGTCAACAACAGGAACGCCTGATATGTTATTGGTGCGGGTAATTTCCAATACATCACGAATTGTGGTGTCAGCGGTGGTGGTGACCGGTTCCGTAATGATGCCACTTTCAAACTTTTTCACCCGAAGCACTTCTGCTGCTTGCTGAGCCGATGTCATGTTTTTATGGATAATTCCCATGCCACCTTCCTGAGCTAGCGCGATGGCTAATCGAGATTCTGTGACCGTATCCATCGCAGAAGAGATAAGTGGAATATTGAGGCTAATGTTACGAGTCAGCTTTGTTTTCAGCGTGACCTCTTTGGGTAATATATCGGAGTAATCCGGTTGAAGTAATACATCATCAAAGGTTAAGGCATCTTGAATGAGGCGCATGGAACACTCCGTATATGCAAGCGGTTAGATTTTCGGTGTCGCATTATAAACCTTGTCTGTGAAAAAATGAATGTTCAAGGTATGATCAATGCATGAATGAGCGTCAATCTTCCACTTTAAAGCGAAAAATCTACACAATTTCTGACCTCAACAGCGAAGCACGTTGCCTTCTTGAGGGAAATTTTCCATTACTTTGGGTCGAAGGTGAGATTTCAAATTTTGCCAGCCCATCTTCTGGACATTTTTATTTCACATTAAAGGACGATGCATCTCAGGTTCGTTGCGCCATGTTTCGCACGCGTAATCGTTATATTGATTTTGTTCCAAAGAGCGGTAATCAAATTTTGGCGCGAGTTCGTGTAAGCCTTTATGAGGGGCGAGGTGAGTTTCAGCTGATCGTTGAACATATGGAAGCGGCGGGTGATGGTGCTTTGCAGCGCGCTTTTGAGCAACTCAAGAACCGCCTTAATAGAGAAGGGCTATTTGAGGAGCGAAATAAAAAGCCGCTTCCGGATTATCCAAAAACAGTTGGTGTGGTGACATCACCAACAGGTGCGGCAATCCGCGATATTCTTGCCGTGTTGAATCGGCGTTATCCATTAGCGAACGTTATTATCTATCCCTCCCTGGTTCAGGGCGAGGGGGCAGGGCAACAAATTGCAAAGGCGATTGAACGGGCGGATGAAGGTCAAGCCTGTGATGTATTGATTGTTGCTAGGGGTGGCGGTTCGCTTGAAGATTTATGGGCTTTTAATGAAGAGGTGGTGGCACAAGCTATTTATTATGCGATGACACCCATTATTTCAGGCGTAGGCCATGAAATTGATTTTACGATTGCCGATTTTGTCGCAGA
>VAPL010951547.1_pt1 | contig 12749 bp, 10 predicted proteins | sample 3395061 | NCBI WGS metagenome assembly VAPL01 (sample SAMN08290444, study PRJNA428436) | hydrothermal vent metagenome | isolation source: Deep-sea hydrothermal vent chimney 2 | place: Pacific Ocean: Juan De Fuca Ridge | depth 2182 m m
ATAGCATCAGTACTGTCACGTATTACCTGTAAAATTAAATTAACGGCGTTGTTGAGCGCAACAAAAGGTGAGAACCATTGAGTTAAAATTTCAGTACGTTGTTCAAATGGCTGATTTAGCCAGTGTGCATAAACGGGCAGGTCAAACTCACATAAGCCGCCGGGCATACTTAAACGTTGACGAATGGAGTTGAGCATTTCATGCTGTTGCAGCTCGTGGCCGATGCTACTGCCAATGGAGTGCAATTCCTGTAAGCACTGTTTCTGCTCATTGATTATGTTAGTTAGCTTGCCGTGATTAATGCCGGGGATTTCAACAAAAGATTGTAAATTGGCGTTCTGACGTTCGAGCTCTTTTATTGTTTCTCGTTTTATATCGCCGCGCCCAAGCATGCTTAAAATATCAAGAATACCTTTTACCGCACTGAGTGTATCCCAGTCTGTCTGGTGCTTGATGTGTTGATGAAATTGGTTGAACAGGTGCTCTAGTCGTAAAAATGTACGAATGTGCTCATTTAGCGGTTGTTCAAATATGAGTGGATCAGGCATGTCTGAATTAAAATATAATTGCTGGTTGGTTATTCTGACATAAAACCGGCTTTAACATAAGCCTTATATACAATGAGTGTGCTTGTGTCGATTAGCAGAGTTGCAGGTATTTCAGGTGTAGTTGTTTGATCTGTTTTTTGAGGGCATTTAAATCATCCGAGTTGTCGATTACCTCATCAGCAATAGCAAGTCTTTGATTACGTGACGTTTGTGATCTGATGATGGACTGAACTTCATTCAGGCTTCGGTTATCACGAGCTAAAGTTCGTTTTATCTGTCGTTGTTCATCGCAGTCAACTACCAGAACACGGTCATAGTGTTTATGCTGCTCTGTTTCAATTAGCAGGGGAATTGCAATAATGACATAACAACTGTTTAGTTGTTTTAATTGCGCTGACACAGTCAGTCTGATTTTTGGGTGGAGTATAGACTCTAAATATTGTTTACTTTTGGGGTGACTAAAAACTTCTTTAGCGAGTTTTTTTCGATTAAGAGAACTATCGGTGCATAATATATCAGTGCCAAAATAACTTATGATCTCATCTAGCGCCGGCTGTCCTGGTTTTACCAGTTCACGGGCAATCATGTCAGTGTCAATAACAGGTATATTATATTCAGCAAATAAGTTACAAACAGTGCTTTTGCCACAGCCAATTCCACCAGTTAAGGCGACTGTGATCATAAGTAAATATTAAGCCATGACTGATTTATTTCTGCGCCCCACATAAATGCAATCCAACCGGCAGTTGCAAGGTAGGGACCGAAGGGAATAGGTGTACCTTTCTTTTGCTTGTTGATGACAATCATTGTTATACCAATAATGGCACCGACAAGTGAAGAAAGTAAAATAATTTGCGGTAGCATTTGCCAGCCCATCCATGCGCCTAATGCAGCGAGTAATTTAAAGTCCCCATATCCCATACCTTCTTTGCCGGTGAGTAGTTTAAATACTTTATAAATTGACCAGAGAGTGAGATAGCCAACTACAGCACCATATATCGATGATACCGGGTCAGTAAATATATTGGAGGAGTTAGCTAAAATGCCAAGCCAGATCAGTGGCAGGGTAATATTGTCCGGAAGCAGCTGCGTTTTTGCGTCAATCATTGTTAAAGTAACTAATGACCAGGTTAGCAGCAGGCCAAAAAGTGTTTCTAAACTAACGCCGAATTTTATAGCAATGAGTAGAGATAAAGCGGCAGTTGTTGCTTCAATAACCGGGTATTGTGCCGAAATATGAGTGCTACACGATGAGCACTTCCCGCGTAATAGCAGATAACTAATTACGGGTATATTTTCCCACGCACGTATTTTATGATGACAGTTTGGGCAACTTGAAGCAGGCTTTGAAAGATTAAATACTTCAGTTTTACTATCAGCCGGCAGTTCTAAATATTCTTTGCACTCTTTACGCCAGTCATTTTCCAAAATAACCGGCAGGCGATAAATAACCACATTTAAAAAGCTTCCTACCGATATACTGATAACACCGATTACCAGTAAAAAAAGCCAGGTATGGGTTTCGAAGGAATATAATAATGATTCCATATACTACACAACAGAGCCCATTTTGAAGATTGGAAGGTACATTGCTACCACTAGCCCACCAACAACAATCGCAAGGAAAACCATAATGGCGGGTTCCAGCAATGCAGTTAAGTTATCGACAGCTGCATCAACCTGTTCTTCAAAATAATCGGCAACTTTACTTAGCATTTCATCGAGGGCACCTGACTCTTCACCAATGGCAACCATTTGTATCACCATATTGGGGAATAGTTCAGGGAATTGAGAAAGGCTGGACTGTAACTGTGAGCCGGAAGATATATCATCTTTAACCTGGAGAATGGCTCTTTTGTAAACACTATTTCCAGATGCACCCGCAACTGAATCCATGGCTTCAACGAGTGGAACACCGGCGGCAAACATAGTTGCCAGTGTGCGAGAAAATCTGGCGACAGATGATTTCATTGTCAGATCGCCGATAACGGGCAGTTTGAGCATAACCCGGTCAAGCCAGTCACGAAATTTTGCAGAGCGTTTGTATGAATTGCTAATACCGATAACTGAGGCGATTATTGTGCCAATAATAAAATACCACTGATCAATAAAAGCATCTGAAATACGTACAACAAATGCCGTAAAGGCTGGTAGATCTGCACCAAAGTCTTTAAACATATCAGCAAAAATAGGCACCACATAGAGTAATAGAATTGCGGTAACAATAAATGCAACTGCCATAACACTTAGTGGATAAGTTAAAGCGCCTTTTATTTTCTTTTTAAGTGCTTCGGTTTTCTCTTTATAGGTTGCAACTTTTTCAAGTAACGTCTCGAGTGCACCGGACTGTTCGCCGGCCTCAACTAAATTACAGAATAAATCATCAAAATGAAGAGGGTGGCTTTTTAATGCCTGAGCAAAAGTCCCGCCGGCTTCTACTTCGCCTTTAATGGCAAAAATTAATTCGGCCATATTGGGGTTACTGTGACCCTGGCCAACAATATCAAAAGACTGTACCAGAGGTACGCCGGCTTTCATCATCGTTGCCATTTGACGACTAAACACAGCAATATCAGCTGCGACGATTGGTTTACCGCCGCTACCAAATAATGGCTTGGCTTTTTTTCTGACTTTCTTAGGTAATATGCCCTGACGACGTAATTCGGCTTTTACCATATCAGCATTATTTGAAGTGGTAGAGCCCTTTAGCTTTTTACCATCTCGGGTGACGCCTTCCCAGAGGAATGTATCTTTTTTTAATTTTTTTTGTTTTGCCATTGATTAGTCCTTGGTCACCCTGTTAATTTCTTCGAGGCTGGTTACGCCACTTTTTGTTTTTGTCAGTGCTGATTTGCGTAAATCAGGAATGCCTTCTTTTCTTGCCTGGTCAGCAATGTCAATGGCATTGCCACCGGACATAATTATTCGGCCAATTTCATCACTAATCGGTAATACCTGATAAATACCAACGCGGCCTTTATAACCTTTGTCGCACATATCGCAACCAACCGCTTTATAGAGTTTCAGGCCGTCACTAATATCTTCTTCGGTATAGCCTTCTTCGAGCAGTGCTTCTTTAGGAATATCATCTTCGACTTTGCAATTTTCGCATAGTCGACGAGCCAGTCGTTGGGCAATAATTAAATTAACAGCAGAGGCAATATTAAAGGGAGGGACACCCATGTTGACCAGACGAGAGAGTGTTTGTGGGGCATCGTTTGTGTGTAAAGTGGACATAACCATATGACCGGTCTGCGCCGCTTTTACTGCAATTTCGGCAGTTTCCAGGTCGCGTATTTCTCCCACCATTATGATGTCCGGGTCCTGTCTGAGGAAGGCTTTTAATGCCGCTGAGAAATCCAGACCAACTTTAGTGTTTACATTAACCTGATTGATACCCTCGAGATTTATTTCTACCGGGTCTTCTGCAGTTGAAATATTTGTGTCTTCGGTATTTAAAATATTCAACCCGGTATAGAGGGAAACGGTTTTTCCGCTTCCGGTTGGTCCTGTAACCAGAATCATGCCATAAGGGTTAGCCAGCGCATTCATATATAATTCTTTCTGATCTGGCTCGTAGCCTAGTGCATCAATACCAAGTGATGCGCTGGATGGATCAAGAATACGCAGTACGATTTTTTCGCCAAATAAAGTCGGGCAGGTATTCACTCGAAAATCAATGGCTTTATTCTTGGATATGCGCATTTTTATGCGCCCATCCTGAGGGACTCGTCTTTCAGCTGTGTCCATTCGGGACATAACTTTGATACGTGCTGATAAACGCCCGGCCATGGCAATGGGCGGCGATGCCACTTCTCTTAAAACGCCATCGATGCGTAGACGCACGCGAAAACGTTTTTCATAGGGTTCGAAGTGAATATCGGATGCGCCTTTTTTAATGGCATCCAGTAAAACTTTATTAACAAAGCGCACAACCGGTGTGTCATCTGCGCCGGATGCATCATCATCTGTATTTTTTTCGGCTTCGGTATCTTCAAAGTCCAGCTCATCTAGATCCTCGTCCATCAGATCTGACATGCTGCTATCTTCAGCTGCATTCAGGAGTTTTTCTACGGCTTTGCTCAGCTTGTCATATTCAACCAGAATGGCTTCTGTATTAATGCCGGTCTGAAATTTAATTTCATCGGTTACGGTTAAATTAGTGGGGTCTGATATTGCGATATAGAGTCTGTTACCGCGGCGGTATAGAGGTAGAGCATGGTGTTTTTTAATCAGCTTGTCATCAACAAGACTGTTAGGAATACATTCTGTATCGATGCTATCAAGATCGAAAATGGGTAAGCCGAATTCCTGTGAGCCGGTAACGGCAATGGTTTTGGAATCAATTAACTTATTTTCAACCAGAAACTGACTAATCGGTATTTTTTTCTGACTGGAATCAGTTTGTGCGCTAATTGCCTTTTCTTCAGAAATATGTCCGTTTAGAACCAGTTTATTAAGTAAACCGCCTAGTTTCATATAGTTTAGCTTCTGTTTATAAGTTACTGTAATAATAACTTATTCTAGCAGAAGCTAACCCTTCGCACAGAAACAATTTTGTGAAATACCTATCGCTAATATGAGATTTTAACAATTACTTAATATATTACTTATAAAACGCGTAAGTTTGTGTCACTCAGCAATATGTAGCAGAAAAATAGTCAGGTCGTGGCATCTTCAGGCTTATTCGTTCGCCTGGTATCGGGCTTAATTTAGAAATATAGCGCATTAAATTATATTTAATTAAATTAAGTCCAAACTAAGTGAAAATGTTTACTTACATTCAGAAACCGAATAGCGGGGTGGAACACCATTAGCGGGTGCAGTTAAAACACCACCATAGCCGCGAGCGGTTGCTGTTGTATTTGCGGAAGATGCACAGGCCCAGTCAATATTACCGGTTAATCCTGCAACTAGAGCAGTAGGAGTTGCTCCGCCTACAATAATTATGGGAGAAAATATAATCTCGTTGGCTCCTGCCAGCTGAGGTAAGCCATTAATAGTAGTATCATAAGTTACGGTGATAACACCCGTATTAGCAATGGCTATATTAGTGACGAACTTTGTTCGAGTAAAATTAGGTGCATTAAACTCAATAGCTGAAGACGCGACACCCACCATATCATTAGACATATATCCCGTTAATACGCTGCTCTTTGCACTGGCAGCCAGAATTATGCCTTCAGATACTTTTGCTCGAACCGTATAGTCTTGATATGCGGGTATTGCTATAGCAGCTAAAATTCCGATGATTGCTACAACAATCATTAATTCAATTAGTGTAAAGCCTTTAATGTTTTTCATGCCGCACCACCGTAATTCAAAAATAGATTATTCAAAGGAGTCTTTTTAGTTTAAAAAAAAGCCCGCAGATTTTAGTTGCGGGCTTTTCATTTATCTCTTCTATCCTAAGTGATCCGGATTATTTGCACTCAGAAGGAGAGTAACGTGCAATTACACCAGCGCCTGGGTCAGTATTAACACCGTTATAGCCACGAGCTGTTGCAGTTGTTTCTGATGCACCGGCACAAGCCCAGTCAATATTACCTGTCAGACCAGATGCTAAAGCGGTAGCTGTACCTGCTACATTAATGATCGGTGATAAAGTGATTTGATTGGCACCTGCTAACTGAGGCAAACCATTTGCAGTTGCATCATAAGTGATAGTGATAACACCCGTGTTAGCAACAGCTATATCGGTTACAAACTTAGTTCTAGTGAAGTTTGGCGCGTTAAATTCTGTTGCACCAGCGGTTACACCCACGATATCGTTTGAATAATAACCATCTGTTACCGTAACTTTTGCTGCTGAAGCCAGAACCAGGCCTTCCGTTACTTTTGAACGTACTGTGTAATCCTGGTAAGCAGGAATTGCAATGGCTGCCAGAATACCGATGATTGCCACAACAATCATTAATTCAATTAAAGTAAAACCGTGTTGGATTTTTTTCATGGATGTTCTCCGTTAGTTTTTCAGATGGTCAATTACCAGCTGAATGAAAATAGCCTATAAAGCTTGTAGAGGTATGTAGCAGTTGCCGTGCCAAAGTTTTGTTTTTTAAAAAAATCAAATAAAATCAATGGTGTATGAGTTATCGAATGATTTATTAATGGTGTAAAAATGTGACAATTTATCTTCTAATTGTCACAATGTGACAATTTTGTTTGTTTGTGTCGGTAATTTTGAAGGCAAACATTAAGTTTGGGCGGCGGGATTATTCGATATTGAGCTTCTGTAGCCGGTAGCGCAGTTGTCTTAAGCTCAGTCCTAACTCTTTTGCAGCAGCTGTTTTATTCCAGCGGTGTTTTTCCAGTGCCAGAATAATGCTGTTTTTTTCCTGTTCAGCCAAATTAGCCCCGGCGGCATGATTTGTGTCTGCGGGGCTTGTGGCATTAACAGGCGGACTTGTATGCTGATGATTGGTTGTGGGTGGTTTTTCCGGTAGATGCAGGTCTTCAATCTGGATGCAGCTATCCTCAGCCAGAGTAATGGCTCGCTGCAGAATGTTTTCCAGCTCACGAATATTGCCTGGAAATGCATAGTCTTTCAGTAGTGCTTCAGCCTGGGGGCTGATAGATGGCGGTGTGTTAGCATCAGCTTCGTTATAGTTTTCTGTGTTCAGTTTATTTAATAAAAAATCTATTAAAAGAGGAATATCTTCTGTGCGTTCTCTGAGCGGCGGAATTTCAAGTTCGATGACATTGATTCTATAATAGAGATCTTCTCTGAATGCGCCCTGGTTAACCAGATCATTCAGATCTTTGTGGCTGGCGCTGAGAATGCGCACATCGATTTTCTGCTCCTGATGTTCACCAATGGCGCGTATGGACTTTTCCTGTATGGAGCGAAGTAGCTTTACCTGCATATTCAGGGGCAGGTCGGCTACTTCGTCTAAAAAGAGGGTACCGCCGTTGGCGGCCATAAATAAGCCGATTTTGTCATGACTGGCACCGGTAAAACTCCCTTTTTTATGGCCAAAGAATTCGCTTTCCATTAATTCACCGGGAATCGCGCCACAGTTTACCGGTACAAACGGCTGACTGGAGCGTGCGCCGAGCTCGTGAATCATTTTAGCGGCCAGCTCTTTGCCACTGCCGGATTCGCCATGAATAAATACCGGCGCCTGGCTACGTGCCAGTTTATTGAGTTTGTTGCGCAAGGTTATGACAGCAGGTGAATTGCCGAGTATTTTGGTTGAGTTAGCAGCGGCTGGCACATCGGTATTGTTTTTTGGTAATTGCATTGCACTGGTGACTAATCGACGTAATACCTGCAAATCAACCGGTTTAGAGACGAAGTCAAAAGCACCGGCTTTGAGGGCTTTTACGGCAGATTCTATATTGCCGTAAGCCGTAATAACCGCAACCGGTATGCTGGAATAGTGTTGTTGAATATGCGATACCAGTTCAATGCCATTACCGTCTGGCAGATTCATATCGGTCAGGCAAAGATCAAAGTTTGAATTTTTCAGGCGCAGCTTGGCATCGCTGAGTGTCAGGGCCGATTCTGTCGTGAACCCCATCCTATTCAGGGTGATCTCGACGAGTTGGCAGATGTCAGGTTCATCGTCAACGATGAGTGCATGGTTAATCGATTGGTTTTCCACAATTATAGTTTATACTTCAAATAAAATTTTGTTAGTTTATACTCTGTTTAAAGATAGTACATTATTTCTTAAAGTTAAGGTAAGTGATTTGATTACAAGATTTAAAGTGGCCGCATTACATCTGCTCTTCAGTGGTATTGTTGTTGGCCTGGCGATGTCAGTTGTTTATTTTATCTGGTATCCCTATCCTTATTATATCTTCCACTCTACTATCAGTGCGACCAAGCTGGTGGTGATGGTTGATCTCATCATTGGCCCGTTGTTGACCTTTGTCGTGTTTAATGTGGCCAAGTCAGCTAAAGAACTAACACTGGATTTAATGATCATTATTCTGGTGCAAATATCTGCCCTGTCATGGGGAATGTATGTAACTCATTCAGTGAGACCCATTTTTTCTGTTTATTTTGATGGAGAAATAAACTCAATATCAGCAGTCAGTATTGATAACAGTGGCTTTGATAAATCGATTCATGTTCCGGGTGTGTTTTCCCCGCTTTTACCGGTATATATAAAACCTTTCAGCCGTGATGAATATCGTTCAGAAATATTGAAAATGATGCGAGGTCAGGAGATGGGCACGGTATTGCAAACCAGGCTTTATCGTACTGTTGATGATGCAGCTAAAAAAGATATGCGTTCCAGAAGTTTAACGGAAGAACAGTTGACGAGAACTGAGAAAAACAAGGAAAAGTTAAATGCGTATTTAGAGGCGAACAAACTTAAGTTTGCAGATGTGCTTTATTTTCCAGTTAGTGCAGGCCCGTATTCGGGGGTAGCTATAGTCGATAAAAGCACATTAAAAATTATTGATCACATAGAGATGTATGTTAAAAATACCTCTGATTATATAGATTCACGCTAATAATATTCGCCAATATCTATTATTGCGGTGCAATTAAAAAGTGAATTCTAAAACAGCTGCCACTTTGTTCATTGTTAAGGTAGCGTATTCGTCCTCGATTAGATTCAATGATTTCCCGGCTGATATAAAGGCCGAGTCCTGTACCCTGTGGATTAGTGGTATAGAAAGGGTCAAAAATTTGCTGGGCGATTTTCTGGGGAATACCCTCGCCGTTATCAATTACATCAAGATATGGCTGTTCGTATGTTTCATCATAACCACAATGAATTTTAATGTTAACTTTCTCATGTGGTAAATGACTATGGTTGATAGCGTTAGAGCATAAGTTGCACATCACCTGATGCAGGTGGCTGGAGTCAAACAGCACGAATATGTTTTTATCTAATGTTTCAAGGCTTAGTTGTTCGGCCTGTAAGTTGTTGCTCTGTAAGAACTCATCGCAGAAGTTTTTCAACCAGGTATTTAATTCGATGGTTTCGGCATTACCTTTTTTGGAGCGGGATAGCTCTAAAACATTTTCTACAATTTTATCCAGTCGTTGAACCTGAGTGGTAATAATACCGGTGAGTTTTTTATCGGCACTATCAAGCTCGGACTCCTGTAATAATTGTGCAGCATGATTAATGGCGCTTAGTGGATTACGTATTTCATGAGCAATGCTGGCGGTAAGTCGTCCCAGTGCGGCGAGCTTAATTTGTTGAAAGCGCTGATTGAGCTGGGTGGCATCTTCTAAAAATATTAAGGTATCACCGGTACGTTGCAGTTTGCGAAACCCCGGTTGAATATCCGGTAAACCATGAGCCTGAGGAATGGCTTTATGCTGCATATTGGGTTGATCCTGCCATTCTAAAAATCGAAAATCCAGGGCCGGTAATATGTTTTCCAGTAGCGGACTATTCTGTAAGGACAAGTTTCCCAGTAGTGCTTCAGCCGAACTGTTTGACATGCGAATATGGCCATCATTATCCACTACAATAATGCCGGTGCGCATGTTCTGAATTATATCTTCATTAAGAATTTCCAGACTTTGAATGTCGGCTTCACGCTCAATTGCCAGTTTTTCAGATTCATGTGCGCGTTTAGCCAGAATGGATGCCAGGAAGCTGGTGCCAAAAAATACCAGCCCTAGTAAACCGGCTCGAGAGTATTCGGATGCGTCACTGACGCCCTGCGACATGCTATATGTCTGTTCTCCAAGCACCGCGATAGCCGCCAGTGATGCGAATAGAAAAGAATAGCGATCACGTAAAAAAGTGCCGGTGGCGGTCACATTGATAATCAGTAAAACACTCAGCGAGCTACTGAGCCCGCCGCTATAATGAGACAGCATGCTGATCAGAATAATATCACTGGCATTACTGAGAATAACCTGTGTTTCAAATGAGGGTGTATTTTTAAAACCGATGAAAATGTAGATCAGGCTACTGACCAGTAAGGTCAGTGAAGTGGCGAGAAAAATTTCGGTATCCTGATTTCCCAGAAAACTCATCCACTCACTTTGATAAAAGGCCGCTAACAGGCCAAGTGATAGAATGAAGCGATAAATATTGAGCTGGTGCAGGGGTTTCCATGTCAGCATAACGACAGACTCTGTGGCAGTGAGATTAGCGGATTGCCGGCAGGGCTATTCAAGAGGCTTGATTCCAGTCATCCAGATGTTGCGTACTGCAGAAAGCCTTATCATCTTTAAATATAGCGTCTTCCCGTGGAATATAGGTTTGACAGTGCAGGCACTGCACCGTGTCATTATGCGTTATGGGCTCTTTTGGGGCCGGCTTTTTCATACGCTGAGTTATGGTGCGGGCGATTATTAAAATAACAATCACGAAAATAATAGTTAAAACACTTTTAAACATGTGCGGTTACAGCCCCTATGTCTGATAAAATGATGCAATTGAAACTATTCTAAACTAAAACAGACATTATGACCGAAGCCGTACAACTCTGCCTGATTCAAGAACGTTTTCTTGTGGGTGATATTAAAGCTAATACCCGAAAAATCCTATCCCTGTCGAAGCAGGCGCAACAGAACGGGGCGGATATAGCTATTTTTCCAGAGCTTGCACTGAGTGGTTATCCGCCGGAAGACCTGCTGATGAGGCAGGGCTTTATTCATCAAATTGAAGCGGCGATTGCTGAAATAGCGCTGAATACAAAGGATATTATGGTGGTGTTCGGTGCACCGCGATGGCTTAATCACGAATTATTTAATGCTGCCATCGTTTGTGCCGACGCTAAAGTGGTGGCGGAATATCATAAATACAGTTTGCCCAATTATGCGGTTTTTGATGAGAAACGTTACTTTCAGGCGGGTAATGTGCCGCTGGTGATTGAATGCAAACAGCAAAAGTTCGGTATTATTATCTGTGAAGATGCCTGGTTTGATGAACCGGTGCAGCAGGCGCAACAAGCCGGGGCCGATGCTATTGTGATCATTAATGCCTCGCCCTATCACCGTAACAAACATCAACAACGCCTGGATATGCTGATACAACGTCAGCAGGTCACCGCCTTGCCGATGTTTTATTTGAACATAGTGGGCGGACAGGATGAGCTGGTCTTTGACGGCGACTCGTTGGTACTGAACGCTGAATCTGAGCTGGTCGGCCGCGGGCCGGATTTCGAAACCGCCTTATTACACTATCAGCTACATGCAGACCACAGTATCACCGCGGTTAATACGGATTTTTATCAGCCGCAAAGTGAGCTGGCCGGTTTATATAAAGCGCTGGTCACTGCAGTGCGGGATTATGTAACGGGTAATGGCTTTGAGGGTGTTGTTATTGGTCTGTCGGGGGGCGTTGATTCTGCACTGACATTAGCGATAGCAGCTGATGCGCTGGGGGCTGAACAGGTACATGCGGTGATGATGCCGTCGCGTTATACCGCACAGATGAGTCTCGATGATGCCGCTGCACAGGCCAGTATCATGGGCGTGGATTATAAAAGCATTTCTATTGAACCGGCATTCCAGGCATTTTTGGCCAGTCTTGAAGATGAATTTGCCGGTGAAGACGTTGATACGACAGAAGAAAATATTCAGGCCCGTTGTCGGGGGATCATCCTCATGGCATTGTCGAATAAATTCGCTCGAATGGTACTGACTACCGGTAATAAAAGTGAAATGGCAGTGGGCTATAGCACTCTTTATGGTGATATGGCTGGCGGGTTTGCGCCTTTGAAGGACGTGGAAAAACAGCTGGTATATGCGTTATGTGATTATCGGAACTCGATTGAGGCGGTAATTCCACAACGTGTTCTCGATCGTCCGCCTTCAGCGGAATTACGCCCGGATCAGCAGGATCAGGACAGCCTGCCGGATTATGAAATACTTGATGCGATTATTCGCATGAGTGTGGAAGAAGATATGCCGAGCCGGCAAATTATCGACAGTGGTTATGATGAGCAGGTGGTGCACAAGGTACTGCGTATGGTACAAATTAATGAATATAAACGTCGCCAGGCTCCACCGGGTGTTAAAGTGACCCAGCGGGCTTTCGGCCGGGACCGGCGTTATCCGATTACTTCGGGGTACCGGCGTAGTTGATAGCCGCCCCGGGATTTAAGCTTGGTTTATTTGATCGCAGGGCTCAGCTCGGTATCACTGCTATCGGCTATCGGGTTCTCAATCAACGGGTTTGCGTCCAGTACCGATTGTGTATCGGCGGCCAGATCATTTAGCCCCAGTGCTTTATATGCGGTTATCATAATAACCAGTGCATCACGGCTGGC
>VAPL010240749.1_pt1 | contig 12743 bp, 9 predicted proteins | sample 3395061 | NCBI WGS metagenome assembly VAPL01 (sample SAMN08290444, study PRJNA428436) | hydrothermal vent metagenome | isolation source: Deep-sea hydrothermal vent chimney 2 | place: Pacific Ocean: Juan De Fuca Ridge | depth 2182 m m
CCCCCTGAAGGGGGGACGGCAGAGGGGCTCGCAGGCCCCCCTCGCTCGAGGACTCGCTTGTCCCCCCTGAAGGGGGGACGGCAGAGGACAGAAAGATCGGAAGGCTGGGGGCTGTTGCGCTCAGGCGCCTTCGACGATCGGGGGGATCTCGGCGAGGCTGGTGACGCGGTGTGTCACCGGTAGCTCCGTGTCGGGGACTGAGATGGGTGTGTACCAGCAGGTGTCGATGCCGTAGTTGACGCCACCGGCGATGTCCGACGAGAGGCTGTCACCGATCATCAGCACCGTTGCCTTGTCGGGGCCGTCGAGGCGGTCGAACACGATATCGAAGATCCTGGTGCCCGGCTTGGCGGTGCCGACCTCACCCGAGATGACGATCGTATCGAAGTACCGGTCGAGTCCAAGCCTGGCGATCCTGGCTCGCTGGACCTCGCCGATTCCATTCGAGATCAGGGCGAGCGTTGCGTGCGGTGACAGTTCCTCGAGCACCCCACGAGCACCCGGGTACAGCTCGCCGTACGCACCGAGGCCGTGCACGTAGTGGTCGGCCATGGCCACAGGGTCGGCATCGATGCCGGTCCGTTCGATCAGTTGCTCGAAGCGCAGCGTGCGTACCTGGTTCGGGGTGAGGATGCCTCGTTCGACGTCCGCCCACAGCGCCACATTGATCTCGGTGAAGATCCCCATGTGGCCGTTGGGGCTGGTGACCCCTGCACTCGCGAGCGTGGCAGAGAAGGCCGCCTCTTCCGACGCGTCGAAGTCGAAGAGGGTGTGGTCGAGATCGAAGAGGAGGGTCGTGTACGCCATACGTTCCATGTCGTGTGAGCAGGGAGGGTACGCCGGGCGTGTCTGAACCCGATACGGGCCGAGCGCTCAGGCGTAGATGCCGCGTCTGCGCAAGGCCTTGTAGGTACCCATCTTGACGACGTCGTTGAAGACGAACCAGGCAAGGGCGTATGCCCACATGAACGCTGCACGCTCCCATCCAATGGCGACCATGCCGACTCCGTAGACGGCGATGAGCGTGCCGATGACCGCTGTCGAGAAGGTGGCCGAGACCAGGATCAATGACGGGTGTGGCTGGCGCCAGAACCACCCCTCACTGCGGGTGTTGTAGATCGTGCCGTGTCCGGCGACCACGAGTTTGGCGAAGAGCATCGCCTGGATGAGACCGGTTGCGTACCCCAGTTGGTCGAGGATGAAGAACATGCCGAAGGAGGACACGACACCAGCCAACCCGAGTGACGTGGCGGTGATGAGCAGTGTCGGCATGCTCCATCGCACCGGGTTCGGGTCGGTCTTGGTGTTGTCGTAGGCGATGGCGATGATCGGGATGTCGTTCAACAACGCAAGGACGATGATCATCAAGGCAGTCAGCGGGAAGAAGTTGAAGGCGACGATCGCAAGGAACATGAAGATGATGACCCGGATTGTCTCGGCGACCCGGTACAGCGTGTAGCTCTTCATCCGCTCGAACGTGATCCGGGAGAGCCGGATCGCCTCGTTGATCACGCCCAGCCCTGGTGCAGTGAGCACGATGTCGGCTGCTGCACGAGCGGCATCGGTGGCGTTGGACACGGCGATACCGGCATCTGCCTTCTTGAGCGCCGGCGCGTCGTTGACACCGTCGCCGGTCATCGCAACGATATGGCCTCCCTTTTGGAGGGTCTCGACGATGGTGTACTTGTCCTCAGGGACGACCTCGGCGAAGATCCCTACTCCTTCGACCAGCTCGATGAGCTCGGATTCGTGCGTCGTGATGAATCCCTTGGTCAGCTCCCTCGTGCCGAACTGGTCTGCAACCTCTTCAGCGACGTCGTCGGCGAAGTGCTGTGCGCCCACCTTGTCGGCGTCGGGGGCGAGCCGCTCGTAGATGGCGTCGGCGAGGATGCGGGCGAGCTCGACGAGCTCATCGGCTCCCCCCGATGCGAGATCCTTCGAGCGGATCACCTTTCCGTCGAGCCCCAGTGTGTGGCCGATCTCTCTGGCGATCGCCAGGTTGTCGCCCGTCACCATCTTGACTTCGACGCCGTGGTCCTGGAGATCCGTGATGAGCTGTGCCGAGTCCTCCCGGGGCGGATCGATGAGCGGGATGAGGCCGACGAGGTCCAGGATGCCATCGGTCTGGCGGGCAACGGCGATCGTCCGGTACCCCTTGGAGGCCTGATCGTCGATCAGCTCGGTCAGGTGCTTCGTCGTTTCGTTCGGGATGTCTGTCAGACCGAGGAGTATCTGTGGGGCCCCCTTGGTGACGGTGAACTGCTCGTCGCCGTGCTCGATGTGTGCCTCGGTGCGTTTCCGGATCGGATCGAAGGGAACGAACTCGCTCTGTCGGTACGAGGCGACGTCGAGGGCGGGGAAGCGCTCTGCGGCGTAGTCGAAGATGGGCAGCTCGATCGGGTCGTGGTTCTCCTCCCTGGATGCAAGGACCGCGTACAGGAAGAGTTCCTCCACGGTGTGGCCGTCGAGGGCTACGGGATCGACGACGCGCATCTCGTTCTTGGTGAGTGTCCCCGTCTTGTCCGAGCAGAGGATGTCGATGCCTGCAAGCTCCTCGATGGCGACGAGCCGTGAAACGATGGCCTGCTGTTTGGCAAGGCCAAGTGCCCCAACGGCCATGGTGACCGACAGTACGGCCGGCAGGGCGACCGGGATGGCAGCGATCGTCAGCACGAGGGCGTATCTGACGAGCTCCACCATCTCCTGGCCTCTGGCCATCCCTGCAAGGACGATGATCGAGACCAGCAGCACCGTGATGACGATGAGGAAGTCTCCGACGCGGATCACCATCTGCTGGAAGTGGCTGCGCTCCTCTCTCTCGGCTTTGGCGACCAGGGACACCATGGAGTGGAAGTTGGTGTGAGGGCCGGTGTTGAGCACGATGGCGGTCATCTGGCCCTGTTTGACGATCGTCTTGGAGTAGGCGACGTCGCCGGGGTCTTTGCTGACGGGTAGGGACTCACCCGTGAGCGAGGATTGGTCGAGGAGGAGGTACGCCCCGTCCATCAGCTGCACATCGGCAGGGACGATGTCACCGATCTTGAGCGTGATGATGTCTCCCGGTACGAGGTCCTGGGACGGGATGTCCCCCCAGGTTCCGTCGCGCAACACGGTGGTCTGCGTCGCGAGTGCGGATTGGAGGGCCTTGACGGCGTTGAGCGCACGGTGTTCCTGGAAGAAGTCGATACCGGCGTTGACGAACAGCATGACCAGGATGATCACGAGGTCCTCCCACCGGTGGACGATGGCGGACAGGATGGCCGCGATCTCGATCATCCACGCGATCGGGTTCCAGAAGCGTCGGAAGACCTGATGCCAGACCGGCTCTTCGTGCTCCTTGATCTCGTTCGGGCCGTAACCGGCGAGTCGGGTGACGGCTTCGCCTGAGGTGAGACCGTTCCTGTGGTCCGAGCCCAACGCCTCGACGGTGTCGGGGATCGCCGAACCGGCGTAGTCGTCTGTAGCGACCGAATCCGTCGTTGTGCTCGTCACCATGGTCGACTCCGATCTGATAGTCGCGTCGCCGTACTGGTGCCTGAGGTCGCCGACGGTGGCGTGTCACCGTGTTCGGTGTCCAGGATAGATCGAACCTGTGGCTGGGAAGTTCGAGCGGTCAGGATCCAACTCGCTCGAACCCCCCGACCGTGCCGCTGAGGGTCGTAGCTGTGGGCTCCTACGCCTTGGCATCCCACGACAGGGTGATGACCGTGGCGTACGTGACGTTTCCGGCATCATCGTTCGAGACCGCCTCGAGGGACAGGCTTGCACCCGCCGAGACGTCATCTCGCTCACCCTCGATGAGGGCGACCTTGCTCGTGTCGTCCCCGAGCTCGGTCGTATCGACCGTGAAGCCCTCGCTCTCCATCCACGACTGGTACATCTCTTCCATGGCATCGAACTGGTCCGCAGACACCTGGATGACGACCGAGTACGAAGTGCCCGCATCACCCTCGTAGGTGAACGCACCCCCGACCTCGTACGTGTCGGGCACCGGGAACGGGAAGCCCTCGGGGAGGTCCTCGTTGAAGCTCACCGTGTCGATACCGTCATCACCTTCGACCGACATCGTGAGACCACCGTCGTCGGATGAGATGTCGACGCTGTTCCCCGAGGCTTGCTCGACGACCTTCTCGGCGATCGAGTTGGCTGCATCATCCGTCCCACCACATGCGGCGACGACGAGCGACAGCACCGCGATCAGTGCGAGCTTCTTCATCCTGTACTCCATTTTCTCATTGGGGTTCCCATCACCGTCGAGTGATGCACGACGGGTGGAGCCATCTCGATGTGTCCCCTCAAGAGTGCGCCCGTACGCCAAAGCATCACCAAAGTGATGGGTGCCGAGATACGCCGCGTGGCAGAGCAAGGCGAAAGCGTTGCGGTACGATTGCCGAGGGAAAGGAGTGCGATGGGCCAGGACCTTGAGTTTCTGGTGCTCGGACCGATTGACGTCGTGGCCGAGGCCAAGAGCGTCGTCCCGACCAGCGCGCGCCAGCGTGACCTCCTTGCGTTGTTACTCCTCGACGCCAATACCGCTGTTTCGAGTGACCGCCTCATCGACCGGCTCTGGCACGGCGAGCCTCCCGCCACCGCGAGGTCCGCCCTCCAGACGTATATCGCCAGACTTCGCACGATCATCGACGGGTACCCGACGGCCGAGATCGTCACGGTTTCGGATGGGTACCGACTTGATATCGACGAGCAGACGATCGATGCGCCCCGGTTCGAGGAGCTTGCTCGGCGTGGCAGAGAGTCTCTTCTGGCAGGCTCGCCTCGGACGGCGACCGAGACGCTTGGGGCTGCTCTGGACCTGTGGCGGGGGGATGTCCTTGCCGATGTACGCCACCTCGAAGGGGTGCATGCAGAGGTGACGCGCCTCGAGGAGCTCCGTAGCCATGTGCTCGGCACACTCATCGACGCAGAGCTGGCGCTCGGGAACCATCTCGAGATGATCCCCAAGCTCGAGAAGCTCGTCGAGGAAGATCCGTTCTCCGAGCGCACCTGGGCCCGCCTGATGCTTGCCCTGTACCGCGGTGGGCGCCAGAGCGATGCGCTGCGGGCCTACCGGCGTGTTGCCGACATCCTTGGAGAGGAACTCGGCATCGAGCCCGGTCCCGAGCTCTACAACCTCGAGGAGCGGATCCTCCTCCAGGACCCGTCCCTGACCCGCGAGACGGATGGCGCCTCTCCGAGAACCAACCTCGAGCGTCCGGTGACCAGCTTCGTTGGGCGACGGCGCGAGATCGAGCGTCTCATCGAACTCGTCGGATCGCGTCCGCTCGTCACCCTCACCGGTCCGGGTGGTGCAGGAAAGACCAGGCTGGCCCGCGAGATCGGTGAGCGGGTGCTGGCCTCGTACGCCGAGGGTGTCTGGTTCGTCGATCTCTCGTCGATCCGGGACGACCAGCAGGTGCCGTTCACGATCGCTGAGACGCTCGGCGTGACGGAGCAGCCGGACCTCCCAGCCGTCGACCTCGTCGCGAGGTATCTCGAGCATCGGTCGCTCCTCCTCATCCTCGACAACTGTGAACATCTTCTCGAGCCGACGGCATCTCTTGCCCGTTCGCTGCTTGCACGCTGTCCGCGTCTCACCGTTCTTGCAACGAGCAGGCAGCGCCTCGGGATCGAGGGTGAAACGACGTGGACGGTGCCACCACTGTCGTTCCCCGGTCACGGTGCGAGCACGCCCGTCCCCGGTGAGCACGAAGCCGTCGACCTGTTCGTCGAGCGAGCCCGTCTCGTCGACACGGACTTCGAGTTGAGCAAGGCGAACGGGCCGCACGTCGTTGCGATATGCCGGCGCCTCGATGGGTTGCCACTCGCGATCGAGCTCGCTGCAGCGAGGGTGGACGTCTTGAGCCTGGCCGACATCGAGCACCGCCTTGGCGAGAACTTCTCGCTGCTTGAACGGCGTTCCCGGTTCCAACCGATGCGGCACTCCACTCTCGATACCGCTGTGCGGTGGAGCTACGACCTTCTCGATGATCAGGAATGCCGGCTCTTCGAGCGGCTCTCGGTGTTCGCCGGAGGCTTCCTGATCAGCGATGCCGAGGTCGTCTGTTCCGACGACCGGCTCGATCAAAGCGACGTGTTCGACGTGCTGACCAAGCTCGTGGACAAGTCCCTTGTCGTCGCGCACACGTCGGAGGGTCCCCGCACCCGCTACTCGATGCTCGAGCCACTTCGTGCCTTTGCCGCCGACATGCTTGCAAACGGCCCTCAGCGAGATGTGATCGCGGAACGCCATGCACACCGTTTCCTCACTGTTGCCCAGGATGCGGAACCGGAGCTGCGGGGAGTCAACCAACGAGAGTGGCTCGAACGTCTCGACGCCGATCACGACAACCTTCGCCACGCGTTCGATCACCTGCTCACCCAAGACAGGGTCGAGGAAGCGTTGCGGCTCGGTGCATCACTTCGATGGTTCTGGAAGATGCACGACAACGTCGCTGAAGGAGCGGCCCGCCTCGAGTCTGCTCTCGCTCGTGACGGCGACGTTTCCCCTGTGGTGCGGTCCCGAGCGTTGACGGCAGCTGCGGTGCTCAAGAGCGCCACGGATGTCGATGCTGCCTACGACCTCCTGGTCGAGAGCGCGGAGATCGCGGTGGGCGCCGACGATGTGCTGTGCCGGGGGCTTGCTCTTGGATGGATGGGTCTGCTGGATCGCATGAAGGGTCGGCTCGACGCGTCCCAGCGCCACCTCGAGGATGCCCTCCTCCTCGTCGGGGAGACCGGTGAGGGCTGGGCGGTGTCGTTCGTACTCGGGCACCTCGGGGTCCTTGCACGTGAGCAGGGAGGCCTCGAGCAAGCGATCGAACATCATGAGCGGGCACATGAGATCGCCGTCAGCATCGGGAACCCACAGGATGCGGCGTGGAACGTTGCAGGACTTGGGGTCGTCCATCTCTACCGGGGGAGTTTCGAAGCCGCTATCGAGTCGCTGGAACTGAGCTTCGAGGTCGAAGACGATCTCGGTTTCGACTTCGAGACGGCGACGATCCTGATCCTCCTCGCCATTGCAAAGGCCCGAATCGGTCGTCCCGACGACGCCTCGGCGCTTCTCGGGCGTGCTGAGAGCGTCGCGCGGCGCCTCGGATCGGCACGCCTCCTCGATGCCGTCTACCGGGCGAGAGCGACCGTTGCAAGCTCGCGGGGTGACGCGGTACGGGCTGCGCAGCTCCTCGGTGCAGCGAGCCGGTTTCGTGTCGACAAAGGGTTGCCACGCAGCATGTTCCAGTCGTTCTTCGAGCAGGACGAGCAACGGATTCGCTCGGCGCTGCGTGACGTCGAGTTCGATGATGCGTGGGAGTCCGGGGTGGTCACAGAGATGTCCGAGACGACGGCGTTGTGACGTTTCACAGTCCGAGTTCGAGTCCCACGATGTAGGTACGCAGTTTGGGTATGGCGGTCAGCCGGTCGAAGAAGAACGCGTTCACGTGATGGGTCAGTCGATCTGCTGCCGCCGAGATCGTCTCGACGCGGCGGGGGTCTTGCAGTGGTGTTCGAACGGCTTCGCTCAGGTCGACGAGTTGTCTGACGATGTCGGCGTCCGTGTCACCGTCGAGCACCATGATCACGAGGTGGCTCAGATCGTCGATCCGTTCCAGAGTGGCGTCGAGGGTGGCCGTCGTGGGTGTCGGGTCCATCTGGAGGATGGCTCGAACGAGTGGAGGCACCTGGAACAGAACGACGGCGGGAAGGTCGAGCAATCTGGCTACCTCGAGAGCCTGCTCCGGCTCGTCGCGTAGCCGGAAGATGTCGTAGATCAGGATGGTCGCCCTGGCGAAGTCCTTGGGTTCGTTTCCAACGAGTTCACGAATCTGGTCTTCGAGGTCGACGATGTGCGCCTCGCGCATCGTCGCGGTGATCGGCTCACCCGGGAAGGTGTCCACGGTGAAGCAGCACACGTCGGGGCTTTGCGTGAATGGCCCCTGGGTGTCGTCGATCGTGAAGCCGTCCATGCTCCTCGCCTCACTCTGTGTCGTTGCTTGCCATGTGTCCCGGTACCTCCCCCGGTGCCCGGGACACACGGCCTCGTCCCCCCAAGGGCCTGGTGGGCGTTAGAAACCCACCGGCCCCACGCATGTGAACGTCGCTTCGATCGACGTTGCTGGGTCGTTCTCTGCGGTTCCAGAGAAGCTTCCTGAAAAGAGCCACTCCTCGTCGGTCATCCGCTGTGCCTTCTCGAGTACGAAGGTGCCGTCGATCTCCTGGAGGCCCCACGTCAACTCGTCGAGGTCGAGATCGTTGGCGAAAACCCAGATCCGTCCTTCGTAGGTGCCTGGTTCGACGCCCGTATCGAAGCTGTTGATCGAGGACTCGAAGTCGGGTCCACTGAGGTAGATCCCGATGGATCCCGTCTCGAGATCCCCGTACATGTCGCACGAGACCTCGGACATGTCGTTGAGCGTCTCGGTGTATGTCTCGCCTCCGAGCGTGATCGTCTGGGTGGCCTGGTACTGAGCGTCCGATCCGATCGGGTTCTCGGGGTCCTTGTCGGTTCCCGTTACGACATCCTTGTCGCCGTTGTCGCTTGCGAACTGCGGGTCGATCTCCTCGCTGGTGTTGATGCCACACTCGGCAAGGACGTACGCGTCGATGCGCGTGTTGGCCTCGTCGAGGGCGTTGGACTCCTCCTCGGTGAGCGGGAAGTCGCCGGTGGGATCCTTCGCCCACTCGTCGAGGCGCTTGCTCGTGTCGAGCATGAGGGCGAACTCGTTCTGCAGATCGGATGGGGCTGCTGCGCTCAGCTTCTCGTAGACGCTCAGCACGAGGGCGTACATACTTTCGATGTCGAGATCGGGATCGTCTGTGTTGATCGCATCGAGGTCGTCGATGACGCTCTCGACCGTTCCACAGAACCCGGAACCGCCACCGGCTGCCTGGGCGGATGCGCCCTGGGTCGTGGTGGTCGCCGGGTCTGAGCTGTCGGACCCGCTTGAACAGGCGGCGAACACGAGAGCAGCAGCGACGAAGAGAGCGAGTTCGCGCATCTGAGTTCTCCTTACGATTCATCTGGCCCCGCGAGAGCGGGACACGGTGCGATCGTGGCAGGTGTCTCCAAAGGCTCACCAAAGCGAGGCCGGTTGCGATGCTCCTGCATCGGGCTGGAGTCAGATCGAGAACGTCGAGGCTGACGCCTTCACGATGCCGCGTCGCACCGTTTCCAGAAGGCGAGGAGCGCATCGATCACCGGGTCGGGTTGTTCGACCATGACGTTGTGGCCGCCCCCCGCAACGGTGACGGTGGTGGCGTTGGGGATCGCCGACGCCAGGGCGGCTGCACCCTTGGGGCGGGTCATGAGGTCGCGATCACCCATGAGGACGAGGGTCGGTGCGGTGACCTGTGTGGCGCGCTCGGTTGCCGTGTCGTAGGCGTTGCACGCGGCGAGGTCGTTGTGGAGCACCCCGGGTCGGCTCCGTTCGAGCAGACGCACGGACGCCCCCATCACCCACAGCCCCGGGGTCGGGTGTCCGCCCGTGTGTACCGTAGGGGGATGGCTCCACGACGTGACGAGGTCGAAGGCGAGATGGTCGTTCGCCTCGGCGGCTGCGAGCAGGTCCGGATGGACGGGCATGCGCTCCGAGACCCCGATCATGGTGAGGCTCGCGACCTTGTCCGGGTACCGGGCTGCGAGTTCGAGGCCGATGAACGATCCCATCGAGTGACCGACGATGCGGGCCGCTTCGACACCGAGCTCGTCGAGCAGGCGTGCAACGACATCGGCGTACTCCCCGATGGTTGGGCATGCCGGGTCGTCGGAGCGGCCGTGGCCGGGCAGGTCGAGGGAGAGCACCCCGTAGCCGTGGTAGGCGAAGGCTCTCGCCTGGAACTGCCACACCGTGTGGTCCATTCCTGCGCCGTGGAGGAGGACGACGGTCGGCAGTGGCTGGTCGAACTCACGTCCCCCCGTGGAGGCGTGGATCGTCATGCCATCGAGGTTCACGTCCATGTGGTCATCCCCTCTGGGAGGCCCGCAACGCCTGGGCGAGGTCCGCAATGAGGTCGTCGGCGTCCTCGATGCCGACCGATAGCCGGATGAGGTCCTCACCGACACCGGCTGCTGCGAGCTCTTCGCTGCTCATCGTTGCGTGCGTCGTCGAGGCGGGATGGATCACCAGGGACTTGGCGTCCCCGACGTTGGCGAGGTGGGAGAACACGGTGAGGCGCTCGATGAAACGGCGTCCGGCTTGACGGCCGCCCGCGATGCCGAAGGGGAAGATGGCTCCGCACCCGTTGGGGAGGAGGTGCTGTGCGAGGTCGTGGTCGGGGTGGTCGTCGAGTTCCGGGTAGGTGACCCAGGACACTTCGGGGGCCTGGTCGAGGAAGGCGACGACCTTGCGGGTGTTCTCGACGTGGCGTTCCATCCGCACCGGGAGCGTCTCGAGTCCCTGGATGAGGTAGAAGGCGGTCTGGGGTGCCATGGCTGCCCCGAAGTCACGCAGGCCCTCGACGCGGGCACGCATCAGGAAGGCCTGAGTGCCGAACTCGTCTGCGAACTCGAGGCCGTGGTACGAAGGGTACGGCTCGGTGAGGGTCGGGAACTTGCCGGAAGCCTCCCAGTCGAAGGTGCCGCCATCGACGAGGACGCCACCCACCGCAATGCCGTGGCCACCGATGAACTTCGTTGCCGAGTGCATCACGATGTCGGCGCCGTGGTCGAGCGGGCGGAACAGGTATGGCGTTGCGAACGTGTTGTCGATCATGAGCGGAAGGCCTGCGTCGTGGGCGATCTTGGCGACGGCGGGCACGTCGAGGACCTCGAGTGCAGGGTTGCCGAGCGTCTCGCCGTAGACGAGGCGCGTCTCGGGGCGGATCGCCGCAGCGAACGCTTTGGGGTCGCGGGGGTCGACGAAGGTGGTGGTGATCCCGGTGAGGCGGGGAAGGGTCTGGGCGAACAGGTTGTGTGTCCCGCCGTAGAGGGATCCGGATGACACGATGTGGTCCCCGGCACTGAGAAGCGTCGTGATTGCAAGCACGACGGCCGCCTGCCCGCTTGCGGTCGCAACGGCCCCGACACCGCCTTCGAGGGCGGCGACGCGTTCTTCGAACGCTGCGACGGTCGGGTTCGAGATCCGCGAGTAGATATGGCCCTGGCGTTCGAGGTTGAACAGGCCCGCAGCGTGGTCGACGTCCTCGAACACGTACGAGGTCGTCTGGTAGATCGGTACGGCGCGTGCGTGATGATCGGAGTCCGGCTCATGTCCTGCGTGGAGGCTGAGCGTGTCGAAGCGGAGGTAGTTCGGGTCGACCATCAGTGCACTGCACGATACACGCCGTCGCGAACGTCCCAGCCTCGACACATGGGGTGGGCTCAGCGGTGCGGTGCGACCTCGAAGCTCCCGAGGATCGTTTCGATGGCTGCTGCATCGATGTCGGCGACACCCTGGATCTCGAGGATCGCCACGTACTCCCTCGAGGGTGGGTACACCTCGAGGATCACCCGGACGGTCTCCCTTTCTCCGCAGTTCTTCCACACCTCGAACGGGCCGGAGAGCGACCCGTTCCACGTATCGGCAGTCTCGAGCGTGCAGTCCTCGCTGTAGCGGAACTCGTCGAGGAGCCAGCCCTCCGCCTCGTCGGGGAACTTGTCGGTGATCCCGAAGAACACCCCCGGCGTCTCCCACGTTTCGAGGAACTTGACGATGTCGGGTGCCGCTGCGACACCGATACCGGCATCGACCCCGCCGATACCCCATCCGGTCCCATCGATGTCACTCCACGCGGTCGGCACCGAGAGTGACAGGATGCCAGAGTCGTCGGTGATCTCGACGAATGTGTACTCGCCTCCGTCGTCGGGTGCTGCGGTCGTCGTCGTTTCCGGTGTGGTCGTCGTGGTCGTCGTGGTGGTCGTGGGTGCCGTCGTGGTCGTGGTGGTGGGCGCTGCGGTCGTCGTTGGGGCGGCGGTCGTGGTGGGTGCAACCGTGGTACTCGACGGGGCTGCGGTCTCGTCCCCCGAGCTCGCGCATGCAGCGGCGATGAGGCTGATGGCGAATGTCAGGGCGACGATGGGTTTGACGCGTTGGGTCACGATGGCACTCCTGTGTTGGGTTGTTGGCGTTACCGCCGTTGGAGGTGGCCGGTGAGTGTAGAGAACTCAGCGTGGGGATGCGACCACCCGGAGTTCCCAGGTACACGATGTACCCGTAGGGTCCTGTGCGGCTACATTGTCAGGTCATGGCGACGTTTCAGCTCTCCGACCTTGCCGGCATCGACCGGTACAAGCTCCTCACCGGCCTCATCGTGCCCAGGCCCATCGGCTGGATCGGCACCGTCGACGGGGATGGTGTCCACAACCTTGCGCCGTACTCCTTCTTCAACTGTGTCTCTGCAACACCGCCCACGGTCGTCATCGGCACGGGGCACCGAGCCGGTTCCCCAAAGGACACGTTGTCGAACCTGCGTGAAACCGGTGTCTTCACGGTGAGCATCGTCACCGAGGGGGTGGTCGAGGCCATGAACGCCACGTCGGGCGAGTTCCCTCCACACGTCGACGAGTTTGCCGAGGCAGGGCTCACCGCGGCGATCGGGTCGACCGTTGAGGCTCCGTACGTTGGGGAGGCCAAGGCAGCCCTCGAGTGCCAGGTGAACCAGATCATCCCCCTCGGAGACCCGCCAACGTCGTGGCTCGTGATCGGGGATGTCCGCATCATCCACGTCCAAGACGACATCCTCGACGGGACCCGCATCGACCCGCAGCGCCTCGAGGCGATCGGAAGGTTCGCCGGGTCCGGCTACTGCAC
>VAPL010523650.1_pt1 | contig 12736 bp, 6 predicted proteins | sample 3395061 | NCBI WGS metagenome assembly VAPL01 (sample SAMN08290444, study PRJNA428436) | hydrothermal vent metagenome | isolation source: Deep-sea hydrothermal vent chimney 2 | place: Pacific Ocean: Juan De Fuca Ridge | depth 2182 m m
CAATCGAAACCCCTGAGGGACCAAACATTGGTCTGATTAACTCACTGTCGGTTTACGCGCGTACTAATGAATATGGTTTCCTTGAAACACCTTACCGTAAAGTCATTAACGGCAAGGCGACAATGGAAATTGATTATCTGTCAGCAATCGAAGAAAGTAATTATATTATTGCCCAGGCAAATACTGACCTTGATAAAAACGATAAGATAATTCAGGAAATGGTTTCTTGCAGAACCAAAAATGAATTCGCATTATCGTCTCCCGATAAAGTGGAATATATGGATGTATCGCCGAAGCAGATCGTTTCGGTTGCGGCATCAATTATTCCATTCTTAGAACACGATGATGCTAACCGTGCATTGATGGGATCAAACATGCAGCGCCAGGCGGTGCCAACATTACGTGCTGATAAGCCGTTAGTTGGAACCGGCATGGAGAAAACCGTGGCGCGTGATTCTGGCGCGGCAGTGAGTGCGAAACGTGGCGGGGTTATTGACTCGGTTGATGCGGGTCGTATTGTTGTACGAGTCAATGATGATGAAACCGTCGGCGGTAAAGCCGGTGTTGATATTTATGCATTAACTAAATACACCCGTTCCAATCAAAATACATGCATCAACCAGCGCCCATTAGTGATGCCAGGTGATGTGATTGCGCGCGGCGATGTGTTAGCCGATGGCCCGTCTACCGATTTAGGTGAGCTGGCATTAGGGCAAAATATGCGCGTAGCATTTATGCCGTGGAATGGTTACAACTTCGAAGATTCGATTCTGATTTCAGAACGCGTTGTCGAAGAAGATCGTTACACAACCATTCACATTGAAGAACTGACTTGTGTTGCTCGCGATACAAAATTAGGTTCTGAAGAAATCACTGCAGATATTCCAAACGTAAGCGAAGGCCTGTTATCTAAGTTAGATGAGTCGGGCATTGTTTATGTTGGCGCAGAAGTTAGCGGTAATGATATTTTGGTCGGCAAGGTTACACCTAAAGGTGAAACTCAGCTTACGCCAGAAGAAAAGTTACTGCGTGCGATCTTCGGTGAAAAAGCTTCCGATGTTAAAGACTCATCTTTACGTGTTCCTTCAAGTAAAGTCGGCACCGTAATCGGTGTGCAGGTCTTCACTCGTGACGGTGTTGATAAAGACAAGCGCGCATTGGAAATTGAAGAAGAGCAAATCGCTGAAGCGCGTAAAGATAACAATGACCAATGGCGAATCGCGCAAAAAGATATTTATGCGCGTGCTGAAAAAATCATGTTAAACAAGCAAGCTGCTGGCGGACCTGCAGGACTGAAGTCGGGTGCGAAAATCACTCAGGATTATTTAGATAATTTAGAAAAATCTAAATGGTTTGAAATCAGTTTAAAAACTGACGATGCCAATACCGCTTTAGAAGTGCTTGCCAAGCAAATAAAGGACACTCGTAAAGAGCTGGACGAATTGTTTGAAGAGAAGAAAGGTAAAATTGTTGCCGGTGATGATTTAGCGCCAGGCGTACTGAAGATGGTTAAAGTGTATTTAGCTATCAAACGTCGCATGCAGCCGGGTGACAAAATGGCGGGTCGTCATGGTAACAAGGGTGTGGTCTCAATGATCGTACCGGTTGAAGATATGCCATACGACGAACATGGCCGACCGGTTGATATCGTATTGAACCCATTAGGTGTTCCATCGCGGATGAACGTCGGTCAGATTCTGGAGACACATCTAGGTTGGGCAGCGCAGGGCTTAGGCCTGAAGATCGGCAAGATGCTTGACGATAAGTGCAAAACAACAGATATGCGTACCTTCCTTGATCAGGTGTATAACCACAATCAGGATAAAGTTGACCTGACTAAATTCACCGACGATGAGTTGATGAATATGGCGGGTAATCTGCGCAAAGGTGTACCGATGGCAACACCAGTATTTGATGGTGCCGAGGAAGAAGAAATTCACCGTATGTTAGAGCTGGCAGATTTACCGGTTTCAGGTCAAACCACATTGTGGGATGGTCGTACCGGCGAAGCATTTGATCGCCCGGTTACGGTAGGTGTGATGTACGTGCTGAAATTGAATCATTTAGTTGATGACAAGATGCATGCACGTTCTACCGGTCCATACAGTTTGGTTACGCAGCAGCCATTAGGTGGTAAAGCACAGTTTGGTGGTCAGCGCTTCGGTGAGATGGAAGTGTGGGCATTAGAAGCATATGGTGCAGCTTATACCCTGCAGGAAATGTTAACGGTTAAGTCCGATGATGTTGCCGGTCGTAACAAGATGTATAAAAATATTGTTGATGGTGATCACCGTATGGAAGCGGGTATGCCGGAATCATTTAACGTACTGTTGAAAGAAATTCGTGCACTGGGTATCAACATCGAACTGGAACAGGATGAGATTAAATAATTCGATTTTCTTAAACGATTTATTTTTTTCTTAAACATAAAATTTTGGAGATAAGATTTTGAAAGATCTACTCAAGTTATTAAATCATCAGGCAGCAGACGACGACTTTGATGCGATTCGAATCGGCTTAGCGTCACCTGATAAAATTATGTCCTGGTCCTACGGTGAAGTCAGAAAGCCAGAGACCATTAACTACCGTACATTCAAGCCTGAACGCGAAGGTTTATTCTGCGCCAAAATTTTTGGCCCGGTAAAAGATTACGAATGCTTATGCGGTAAGTACAAACGTTTAAAGCACCGCGGTGTAGTCTGTGAAAAATGTGGTGTTGAGGTAACTCAATCTAAAGTGCGTCGTGATCGCATGGGTCACATTGATCTGGCTAGCCCGGTTGCACACATCTGGTACTTAAAATCATTACCTTCGCGTATTGGTTTATTGCTGGATATGACGTTGCGTGAGATCGAACGTATTTTATATTTCGAAGCATTTGTAGTTATCGATCCGGGCATGACAACTCTTGAGCGTTGTCAGTTACTGTCGGATGAAACGTATCTGGAAGCTATCGAAGAGCACGGTGATGAGTTTGATGCGCGTATGGGTGCAGAAGCCATATATCAAATGTTGTGTAGTCTGGATCTTGGCGATGAAGCAAAGCAAATTCGTGAAGACATGGGTAACACCGCGTCAGAAACAAAATTAAAGCGCTACGGCAAACGTTTAAAACTCATTGATTCATTCGTAGAGTCTGGCAACAAGCCAGAGTGGATGATCATGACGGTTTTACCGGTTCTGCCACCCGATTTACGACCATTAGTTCCTTTAGATGGCGGCCGTTTTGCTACATCTGATCTAAATGATTTATACCGTCGTGTAATCAACCGTAACAATCGTTTACGTCGTCTGTTAGAGCTTTTTGCTCCAGATATTATTGTACGTAACGAAAAACGTATGTTGCAGGAATCGGTAGATGCATTATTAGATAACGGTCGTCGTGGCCGTGCCATTACCGGCACTAACAAGCGTCCATTGAAATCACTTGCTGACATGATAAAAGGTAAGCAAGGTCGTTTCCGTCAAAACTTACTCGGTAAGCGTGTTGATTACTCTGGTCGTTCAGTCATCGTGGTTGGTCCAACATTGAAATTACATCAGTGTGGTCTGCCGAAGAAAATGGCACTGGAATTATTCAAGCCATTTATCTTCAGTAAATTACATCGTCGCGGTTTAGCAACAACAATCAAAGCGGCTAAGAAATTAGTTGAGCGCGAAGGCGCGGAAGTTTGGGATATCCTTGAAGAAGTGATTCGTGAACATCCGGTTATGCTTAACCGTGCACCGACTCTTCACAGATTGGGTATTCAGGCATTTGAACCTGTACTGATTGAAGGTAAGGCGATTCAGCTTCACCCATTAGTTTGTACTGCATTCAACGCCGATTTCGATGGTGACCAAATGGCGGTACACGTGCCATTGTCAATCGAAGCTCAGTTAGAAACTCGCGCGATGATGATGTCGACAAATAATATTTTGTCGCCTGCATCCGGTGAGCCGATTATTGTTCCTTCGCAGGATATTGTTCTGGGTCTGTACTACATGACTCGCGAAAACATAAACGGCGTTGGTGAGGGCATGGTGTTTGCAGATGTAAAAGAAGCAACCCGTGCACATGCAAATAAAGCGGTTCACATACAATCTAAAATACGCGTGCGTATTGAAGAAACCATGCCAGATGAAAATGGCGAGATGCAAACCGTGCGTAAACTGGTTGAGACAACAGTTGGTCGTGCCATGCTCTCTGAGTTATTGCCAGCAGGTTTACAGTTTGAATTAGTTAACCGGGATATGACCAAGAAAAATATCTCTAACTTAATTAACACCTGTTACCGTCTTGCCGGATTAAAAGAAACGGTTATTTTTGCAGACCAGTTAATGTATACCGGTTTCCGTGAATCTACAAAAGCCGGTGCATCGATTTGTCTTAATGACATGGTTATCCCACCTGAAAAAGCAGAAATTCTTGCTGGTGCAGAATCAGAAGTGAAAGAGATTCAGGACCAATATGAATCGGGTCTGGTAACTAACGGTGAGCGTTACAACAAAGTGGTTGATATCTGGTCTCATGCAAATGAGAAAGTGGCAAAAGCCATGATGGATAAAATATCAAAAACTGAAGTTGAAGATGCTGAAGGCAATATGGTTAAGACCGATTCTTTCAATAACATCTACATGATGGCTGACTCCGGTGCTCGTGGTAGTGCCGCGCAGATTCGTCAGCTGGCTGGTATGCGTGGTCTGATGGCGAAGCCGGATGGCTCAATCATCGAAACGCCAATTACGGCAAACTTCCGTGAAGGCTTGAACGTACTTCAGTACTTCATCTCGACTCACGGTGCTCGTAAAGGTTTGGCGGATACCGCACTGAAAACAGCTAACTCGGGTTACTTAACCCGTCGTCTGGTTGATGTGTCTCAGGACAACGTGGTACTGGAAGAAGATTGCGGTACTGAAAATGGCGTGATCATGGTGCCTATCATCGAAGGTGGTGATGTTGTAGAGCCATTGCAAGAACGTGTTTTAGGACGTGTTGTTGCGGTTGATGTATTGAAACCTGAAACTGATGAAGTATTAATTCCAGCGGGCTCTTTCCTCGATGAGGAATGGGTTGAGCGTATCGATGATATGGGTATAGACGAAATTAAAGTTCGCTCTGCTATTACCTGTGAAGCGGTCCACGGTGTTTGTGCAAACTGTTACGGACGTGATCTGGCTCGTGGACATAAAGTCAATATGGGTGAGGCGGTTGGTGTTATCGCGGCTCAGTCAATTGGTGAGCCGGGTACACAGCTTACTATGCGTACCTTCCACATCGGTGGTGCCGCATCTCGTTCAGCGGCTGCGAATAATATCTCAGTTAAGAACAACGGTACGATCAAGCTGCATAACATTAAAGTGGTTAAGCAGGAGTCAGGTAACCTGGTTGCGGTTTCGCGTTCTGGTGAAATCGGTATTGTTGATGACTCGGGTCGTGAGAAAGAGCGTTATAAAGTGCCTTACGGTGCGATTATTTCAGCTGCGGAAGGTGCTACAGTTGACGGTGGCGAGATTATCGCAACCTGGGATCCATACACTCACCCGATCATCACAGAAGTTGACGGTAAAGCGCAATTCGGTGAATTCATTGAGGGTGTGAGTGTACAGAAAGAGCAGGACGAAATTACCGGTCTGTCTTCGACTGTCGTTATCGATCCTAAGCAGCGTCCAGCCGCGGGTAAAGATATGCGCCCAATGGTTAAACTGGTCGATGATAAGGGTGATGATCTGATGATCGCGGGTACCGATATCCCGGCTCAGTACTTCCTTCCTGCCGGCGCGATTGTGGGTATCGAAGATGGTGCAGAAGTTAAGGTCGGTGACGTGGTTGCACGTATTCCGCAGGAGTCTTCGAAGACCCGTGATATCACCGGTGGTCTACCACGGGTTGCGGATTTATTCGAAGCCCGTATTCCGAAAGAATCTGCGATTATGGCTGAGAAATCAGGCATCATCGGCTTCGGTAAAGAAACTAAAGGTAAGCAGCGCTTAATGATCACCGGCGATGACGGTGAAGCATACGAAGAGCTAATTCCAAAATGGCGTCACATCAACGTGTTCGAAGGTGAGCATGTTGACCAGGGTGAAATCATTGCGGACGGCGAGCCTAATCCACATGATATTTTACGTCTGCGTGGCGTTGAATCTCTGGCGGATTATCTGGTTAAGGAAATTCAGGATGTTTACCGTCTACAGGGCGTAAAGATCAATGATAAACACATCGAAGTTATTATTAAGCAAATGCTGCGTAAGGCTGAGGTGATTACCGGTGGTGACAGTCGTTATCACAAAGGTGAGATCATTGAACTGAGTAAGCTGATTGATGTCAATGCAGAGCTGGAAGCGGAAGGTAAGATACCTTGTAGTTACCAGAAAATGTTACTGGGTATTACCAAAGGCTCTTTGGTTACCGAGTCATTTATCTCAGCAGCATCGTTCCAGGAAACTACACGTGTACTTACTGAAGCGTCAGTACGTGGTAGCAGAGATGATCTGCGCGGCCTGAAAGAAAACGTTATTGTTGGTCGACTGATTCCTGCGGGAACTGGTTTGGCATTCCATAATGAGCGTCGTAGAAAACGCATGCAATCTAAGGAAGAACTAGCGCTGGAAAGATTAGCGGAAGCAACGGCGGCGATGGAAGTTGAATCGTCTGAGGATACGGCTGCTGACTCTTAGTCTCTATTCCGGTACGATAAAAAAGCCTGCTATAAGCAGGCTTTTTTTATGGGTGTATTTTGTTTAGATGCATATCCATATCCATATCCATATCCATGGGGAAAGGTCGCGGTGTTTGCACCCTGGCCCCAAGTATGTCCCGAGTATGTCAATCTTCGAGTTGTATTGTCTGAATGACGGTGTCATTCTGGAGCCGATGAGAATAGATAATCCACAAAATATGCTAATAGCACTTTTCGAGGAAGCGGTCGGTGCGGCTGACCCGAGAAATATTTTAGCTGGTTTTTTACCGGCTAATACGCAACAGAAGGTGACTGTAATCGGTGCTGGTAAAGCCGCCGCGTCGATGGCGCTGGCACTGGAATCTCATTGGCAGGGAGAGGTAAGTGGCTTGGTGGTGACTCGAACCGGCCACAGTTTACCGTGTAAAAAAATAGAAGTCATCGAGGCGTCACATCCTGTGCCGGATCATATGGGTGAAGAGGCTGCCCGGCGCATACTTAAAAAAGTTGAAAACCTGACAGAAAATGACCTGGTGATTTGCCTGCTTTCCGGGGGAGGGTCTTCTCTTTTGGCTATGCCTGCAGCGGGTTTAACGCTTGCGGATAAGCAGCAAATTAATAAAGCGTTATTAAAGTCCGGCGCTAGTATCAGTGAAATAAACAGCGTGCGTAAGCACCTTTCAGCGATTAAAGGCGGGCGTCTGGCTGTTGCCTGTGCACCGGCTAAAATTATTACTTATGCAATTTCCGATGTGCCCGGTGACTTTCCTTCGGTGATTGCATCCGGCCCGACGGTGGCAGATGAGAGCAGTCGATTTGATGCGCTGGAGGTGCTAGAAAAATATAAAATATCAGCTTCAAAGTCAGTACTCAAGAGGCTGAATAGTGATGCCAGTGAGACATTGAAATCCGCTGCGCCGGAATTATTAAAAAGCGAGTTTCAGCTTGTTGCAACGCCAGCTCAGTCTTTGCAGGCAGCCATAAAGAAAGCAGAAAGTATGGGTTTGCGGGTTTTGTATCTGGGGGATGATGTTGAAGGCGAGGCACGGGATGTTGCTAAAAGCCATGCGGCGCTGGTGCAGTCAATTCAAAATAATAATGAGCCTGTACCAGCGCCCTGTCTGATTTTATCGGGTGGCGAAACTTCAGTTACGATTAAAGGTAGTGGGCGTGGCGGTCGAAATACTGAATATTTATTAAGCCTTGCAAATTGTCTGCAAGGTCGGCCGGGGGTTTATGCCTTGGCAGCTGATACCGATGGAATTGATGGCTCGGAAGATAATGCGGGAGCCATGTTGTCACCGCAAAGCTGGCATCGTGGTGTGGATGAGAAACTAAATGCCGCAGATATATTAGAAAATAATGATGCATATAGTTATTTTAAAAAGCTTGATGATCTGTTAATGACGGGGCCGACATTAACCAATGTTAATGACTTTCGGGCAATATTGGTTTTTCCTATGAGCAGTAAATAAATGAAATATAAGTAGCCGGTATCTATTTAGCGGAAAAATTAACGGTTGCATTTGAACTTGTGTTGAAAGTGCTTTGAATACTGTGAAGAGGTGCGTTAGAGGGTAGCGTTTTTGTCTCTAAAATATCTAGTTTAACTGTAGGGGTTAAATGCTTGCCCGAGTATTGCGGTGACGAAGTAGTCACTGCCATACTCGGGACAAGTAGATTGCTAGCTCAATGATCTGTTATTAATGTGGATGAGCTCGAGTATTTTATATGTCTAGAGTTTTATAAAATCACCGCTAAGAGCAACACCGGCGATAAAGGTACCTGCGCCGCAATTAAATTTTGTTTCACTGCTGACCAGATTGTTTTTATAATTGCTCTGAATATTGACTACAGCATTTGCACCCAGACTTTTAGCTTTCTGATGGAATGCCTTGATGGCGCTAAGAAAAGCCCAGTTGCAGGCTTCCATATCAGTTTTATTAAAGGCATTGGTTTTTTTGTTGGTTTTAATAACGCCAAAGCTGGATTTGCTTTTTGGGTGCTTGGTTTCTCCAAAGTAGTATTTGACGCTGTCATCAATTATACCCTGAGCCAGAGCTTGAGCCATAACTGCTTCCAGAGGAAATGTTAAAACGTCATCTCGGGCACTGGCGTTACCGGAGAACAGGATAATAGACAGGATAAGTAAACTTGATATTTTCATTTTAATTCCTTTATTTAATATGTATTTATAATTGTGTGGCAAGTTCAGTTTAGATCTTCCAGTGAAATTATATATTATAAACAAGCCTGTTTAATGCAAACGTTCACAATTTTACAGATAATCAGATATTTTGTCAGAGGCGGCAGTCTATTTTATAAATGGTGAGTGAGTTTGTTTTTTAAAATAAGGGCCGGGTGGTGCGAGTCAGTTAATAAGTTCTGTGTTTTTAAACATGGTTGATTAGTGAAGAGCTCGTTAAGGGCGGTTGTTCAGCCTGTCTCCTGTTGCAATAGCGCTAAAAGCAGATCAAGGCCGAGTGCCGCCCTGTTAATTTAACTGGAACCACAAAAGGCTGCAGATCCTAAAAATTAAGATTTGTCACCGAGCAATATCAATCACACGATAATACCCACTTTCACTTGACACAGCGCCTTGATAAGCATAATATTCCGCTCCCGCAACAGGCGTAGCTTTTTTTGGAGCTTCGCCTGTTGTTTGTTATTGGCTCTATATAGAGGGCTGATAAGGGAAAAATATTTAAGTCCGACCTGGCGGTTCCAGGTAGTTGAGAGAGAATTGTTTATGCCAACAATTAATCAGTTAGTACGCAACCCGCGTAAGCGCAAAGTTGAGAAAAGCAATGTGCCTGCGTTAGAGGCTTGCCCGCAAAAACGCGGTGTATGTACTCGTGTATATACAACTACACCTAAGAAGCCTAACTCAGCAATGCGTAAGGTGGCTCGTGTTCGTTTAACCAATGGTTTCGAAGTAACAAGCTATATCGGTGGTGAAGGTCATAACTTACAGGAACACAGTGTTGTTCTTATTCGTGGTGGTCGTGTTAAAGATTTACCTGGTGTTCGTTATCACGTTGTTCGTGGTAGCCTGGATACGCAAGGTGTTGAAAATCGTAAAGCAGGTCGTTCGAAGTACGGCGTTAAGCGCCCTAAATCGTAATAACTATTCAGCTCACTACTGTATGGCTTTATTTCTGCGTTAGAAAATGGACGTTTACGCTTGTAAGCTCACATTTTCCGCCTTGAACTAAAGCCATGCAGCAGCAACCTGAACAGTTATTAAAATTTTGAAATATTAAGGTAATAAGATGCCAAGAAGAAGAGAAGTCCCGAAACGTATTATCCTTCCAGACCCTAAATTTGGAAGTGAGAAGCTGGCTAAATTCATCAATATGGTGATGAAAGGCGGAAAGAAAGCTGTAGCCGAACGCATCCTTTATGACGCTCTAGATACAATCGTTGCAAAGAAAACTGACGCCGATCCACTAGAAGTATTGGATTCAGCACTGGATAACGTAGCACCGATGGTCGAAGTTAAATCTCGCCGTGTTGGTGGTGCAACGTATCAGGTGCCTATCGAAGTTCGTTCAACCCGTCGTCAGGCATTGGCGATGCGTTGGTTGATCGAAGCGGCGCGTAAGCGTGGCGAGAAATCGATGCAATTGAAATTGGCAGGTGAGTTACTGGATGCTTCTGAGCAGCGCGGTTCGGCTGTTAAGAAGAAAGAAGATACGCACCGTATGGCTGAAGCTAACAAGGCATTTGCTCACTACCGTTGGTAGTCGGTATGTGTAGGAAGGCGTAGGTTAGTTTGATAAAATGGCGAGAACAACTCCGTTAGATCGATACCGCAATGTGGGCATTATGGCTCACATCGATGCGGGTAAAACAACGACTACCGAGCGTGTTTTATTCTATACCGGAGTCTCGCATAAAATTGGTGAAGTTCATGATGGCGCAGCCACCATGGACTGGATGGAGCAGGAGCAGGAAAGGGGAATTACGATTACCTCAGCTGCAACTACTTGCTTCTGGCAGGGAATGGATCAGCAGTTTGATCAGCATCGTATCAATATTATTGATACGCCGGGCCATGTGGATTTCACCATCGAAGTTGAGCGTTCTTTACGTGTGTTAGATGGTGCAGTTGCCGTGTTCTGTGCGGTAGGTGGCGTAGAGCCGCAGTCTGAAACTGTGTGGCGTCAGGCAAATAAATATCAGGTGCCGCGAATGGCATTTGTTAACAAGATGGATCGCTCCGGCGCAGATTTTTTGCGCGTTGTTGAGCAGATGAAAGAGCGTCTTGGTGCAAATCCGGTTCCAATGCAGTTGCCAATTGGTGCGGAAGAAAACTTTGAAGGTGTCGTTGATTTAATCAAAATGAGGGCCATTCACTGGAATCCCGATGATTTAGGGGTGACCTATGAAGAGTCTGAGATACCGGCAGCGATGCTAGCAGATTGTGAGTCATGGCGTGAGCAGATGATTGAGTCTGCGGCTGAGGCCAATGAAGAGTTAATGGATAAGTACCTTGAAGAAGGTGAGTTATCCACAGAAGAGATAAAGCAGGGTATACGAATTCGTACTCTGGCAAATGAAATTGTTCCAGCATTCTGTGGTTCGGCCTTTAAAAATAAAGGCGTGCAGGCGATGCTGGATGCGGTTGTAGAATATATGCCGTCGCCATTGGATGTGCCTTCTATCGTAGGTATCAATGACGATGAGTCGGAAGGCGAGCGTCACCCGGGTGATGATGAGCCATTTGCAGCATTGGCGTTTAAAATTGCCACCGATCCATTCGTGGGCAATCTGACGTTCTTCCGGATTTACTCCGGTGTATTGAAATCAGGTGATTCGGTCTACAACCCGGTGAAAGGTAAGAAAGAGCGCATTGGTCGTATTGTACAAATGCATGCCAATAGCCGCGAAGAAGTTAAAGAAGTGCGTGCCGGTGATATCGCTGCGGCGATAGGTTTAAAGATAACCACTACGGGTGACACGCTTTGTGATGAAAAAAAGCGTATTACGCTGGAGCGTATGGAGTTCCCAGAGCCGGTAATATCGGTAGCGGTTGAGCCCAGAACGTTAGCGGATCAGGACAAGATGGCGATAGCGCTATCCAAGCTGGCGCAGGAAGACCCATCGTTTCGGGTGCATCAGGATGAAGAGTCCGGGCAGACGATTATTTCCGGCATGGGTGAATTGCATCTGGAAATTATTGTGGATCGCATGCTGCGTGAATTCAGTGTTGATGCCAATGTGGGTAATCCACAAGTGTCTTATCGTGAAGCGCTAACCGCTACGGTAGAACACGAAGAGATATTTGAGCGTGAAATGGGTGGTCGTGGTCAGTTTGCACACATCTGTTTGCGTTTAGAGCCTAAAGAGCAGGGCTCGGGTTTTGAGTTTGTCAACGATATTGCTGATGGCGCGATTCTAAAAGAATACATTCCGGCAATAGAAAAAGGTGTGCAGGAGCAAATGCTGAATGGCGTGCTCAGTGGGTTCCCGATAGAGGACCTGAAAATCACACTCTATAACGGCTCATACCATGATGTAGATTCAAATGAAATGGCTTTTAAGATTGCGGCATCCATGGGTTTTCGGGATGCGGCGCTGAAGGCTGGGCCGGTTCTGATGGAGCCGGTGATGAATGTAGAAGTGGTAACTCCCGAAGATTATATGGGGGATGTCATGGGTGACCTGAACCGACGCCGCGGCGTGGTGCAGGGGATGGAGGATTGTCCTGCAGGGAAGCAGGTAAAAGCTGAAGTGCCGCTGTCCGAGATGTTTGGTTATTCGACAGACCTGCGTTCAGCGACTCAGGGGCGAGCAACTTATTCAATGGAATTTGCGAAATATGCGCAAGCGCCGAAATCGGTGTCGCAGTCAATCGTAAGTCAGCGAATGGGTTAGCCGAAAAGATTTTATTTATTAATTATGTGGTGACTGTTTAGTGAATCTGGGTGGTCGCAAAAATATTTAGCAGAGGTGACTGTTGTGTCTAAAGAAAAGTTTGAACGTAATAAACCCCACGTCAATGTGGGCACTATCGGTCACGTTGACCATGGTAAAACTACATTAACAGCGGCGCTGACCAAAGTCATGGC
>VAPL010033447.1_pt1 | contig 12732 bp, 6 predicted proteins | sample 3395061 | NCBI WGS metagenome assembly VAPL01 (sample SAMN08290444, study PRJNA428436) | hydrothermal vent metagenome | isolation source: Deep-sea hydrothermal vent chimney 2 | place: Pacific Ocean: Juan De Fuca Ridge | depth 2182 m m
GAGAAAGAGGCACAAATCATCCTTGACCGCATGGAAGAAGGTGTCACTAAGCCCAAGCCAAAAGTTATTTACGAGCCTGGCGAAGTGGTTCGGGTAACAGAAGGTCCATTTGCTGATTTTAATGGGGTCGTTGAAGAAATTGATTATGAAAAAAATAAAATCAAAGTGTCAGTGCTTATTTTTGGACGATCAACGCCTGTTGAATTGAATTTTGATCAAGTACAGAAAAGCTAAAGAATGTACTGAAACATTGTCAATTGTATCGTTAAGAGTTTGTAACTACTCAGATTGCTCCTCTCATGCACAAGAGCAATCTGAGTAGTTAAAATAGCTAAAAATTGTTATAGAACCAGGAGGCTGTTCGAGCATAGAAGCTGTAGCGAGGGAAAGCGGTTTTGAGGTCATTGTTTCGATTAAATGAGGCGAATACTTGCTGTATTGAACGAATTTAATCGGAAAAATGGGCCAAAATCCGCTTTTCCGTAGTAGGTTTCTATGCTCGGGCAGCCTCCTGGTAGTCTTTCAATGTGATATTGACGGATATAGGAAGCTGAGAAGTGGTTAGCCGCTAGGCGCACGAGAGCAGGACTAGCAGGCTAATCCAAACGAGTGCACGCAACGCAGATGACCATTTATCGGCTTTCTATATCCGTTAATATCACATTGAAAGACCACTAGTACTCCGTCAAGGTTGTATTGGCGGGTCTAGGGAGTTAGAAGTAGTCAGCTGCTAGGCGCAACAACGCAGATGGCTGCTTATCAACTTCATATATCCGTCAATATAACCTTGACGGAGCACTAGTATTTACTATCGCTATCTCGGGGAGCCGTAAGGCGCTTGCACCCACAAGAAAAGGAAGACCTCTAATGGCTAAAAAAGTACTTTCGTATATCAAGCTGCAAATTAAAGCAGGTGAAGCAAATCCCAGTCCACCGGTTGGTCCTGCCCTAGGTCAGCATGGTGTCAATATCATGGAGTTTTGTAAAGCGTTTAATGCAAAAACCCAGGAAGTTGAAAAAGGTTTGCCAACACCAGTTGTAATCACGGTTTATGAAGACCGTAGTTTCTCTTTTATAACCAAAACGCCACCTGCAGCTGTTTTATTAAGAAAAGCAGCTGGTATCGCAAAAGGCAGCCCCACTCCCAATTCTGTTAAAGTTGCGAAAGTTACTCGCGACCAGATTGAAGACATTGCCCGCACCAAGGATCCGGATCTTACCGCTGCTAATATGGATGCAGCAGTTCGCACCATTGCTGGAACCGCACGTAGCATGGGTATTGACGTGGAGGGGATATAAAATGGCTAAATTATCGAAAAGATTTAAAGCGATTAATGATCAATATGATCGTAGTCAGGCCTACAGCCTTGATAAGGCGCTAACAATGGCAAAGGATTTTTCCAAAGTCAAATTTGATGAATCTGTTGATGTCAGCGTCAATCTTGGAATTGATGCGCGTAAATCAGATCAAATGATTCGCGGTGCAACTGTGTTGCCGGCTGGCACAGGTAAAACCATGCGTGTTGCTGTGTTTACACAAGGTGACAATGTCGATACTGCAACAGCTGCAGGTGCAGATGTGGTTGGCATGGATGAGTTGGCGCAACAAATGAAAGATGGTGATATTGCTTTTGATGTGGTAATTGCTTCTCCTGATGCGATGCGGGTCGTTGGTCAACTGGGTACGTTGCTTGGACCTCGTGGTTTAATGCCAAACCCTAAAGTTGGTACTGTGACTACAGATGTTGCCAAGGCTGTTACCAATGCTAAAAGCGGTCAGGTTCGCTATCGCACAGATAAAGCTGGTATCTTGCAGTGCACGATTGGTAAAGCAAGTTTTGATGTTGATTCATTAAAAAACAATCTTGATGCATTATTGGCTGACTTATTAAAGGCAAAACCTGCAGCAGCAAAAGGCGTGTTTTTTAAAAAAATTACTATTTCAACAACAATGGGTCCTGGTATTACAGTTGATCAGGCAAGTCTTGAGAAATAAATTTATTGTATAGGAGATGTACGCATATAATTTGAACATATTGCATCTGTATGTATGTAATCAATCAGCTTATATGTGGCAACTTCTTAACCTGAAAGATCAGGGCTAAATCTGGGTTGTCGGGACAAAACCGGCAGCCGTCAGAGACCGCAGGTGCTTTTATGAGCTTAATTTAATGCCTGCGTAGATGGTTGCATATTGCTGATTTTTTTCTGGCATGGTAACTACATGAGTGCATCTTGCTTTATTTTCAAGATGTTGATTATTAAAGGCTATATCAATAGTCTTACTAACCGGAGGTTAATCGTGGCACTGAGACTCGAAGAGAAAAAAGTCGTAGTCACAGAAGTTGCTGAGATTGCCACGCAAGCATTATCTGCTATTGCTGTCAATTATCAGGGCTTGTCAGTTGATGAAATGACCGAGTTTCGTCAACAGGCAAGGAATGCCAATGTTACTGTTCGTGTGATCAAGAATTCTCTTGCACGCAGAGCATTAGCAGGCACCGAGTTTGAATGCATGAGCGAAGGTCTTATTGGTCCTTTAGCTTTTGCATTTTCAATGGATGACCCTGCAGCTGCAGCTCGAATTATCAAAGAGTTTTCAAAAGACCATCCAAAGATGGAGACATCCTTGGTGTCGCTTGGCGGTAAACTTTATGATGCTTCAGAGCTAGAGCGCTTGTCTAAATTACCGACTTACGAACAAGGGTTGGCAATGTTGATGGGTGTCATGAAAGCGCCAATTGAAAAACTTGTACGTACTTTGTCCGAACCGCAGGCCAAACTGGTGCGTACTTTGGCCGCTGTACGTGATCAAAAACAAGCAGCTTAATGTATACTCGGCGCCGCTACAAACTATGAATTCTACTACGCCACATATGCACAATAGCCGCGTTGTAACTTCTCGCCATAGTCACGCTATGACTGGTCGTTACGCCTTGCTCTTGAACAAATGTGACACATTAGCTTTTCACACTATGTAGCGGTGCTGAGTATAGCAAAGCACACTCACTGTTCTGGTTGAAACACCCATACGATATTTAGGAGAGTTATTCTTATGGCACTATCCCAAGAAGATATACTGGAAGCGATTTCCGGTATGAGCGTTATTGAAGTCGTTGATCTGATTTCGGCAATGGAAGAAAAATTTGGTGTATCCGCAGCTGCACCAGTTGCTGTCGCCGCAGTTGCGGCTGGAGATGACAGTGGTTCCGCTGCTGAACAAACTGAGTTTGATGTTGTGATGACCAGCTTTGGTGGAAACAAGGTCTCTGTTATTAAAGCGGTTCGTGCTGCCACAGGCCTTGGTCTTAAAGAAGCAAAAACTGTAGTCGAAAGCGCTCCAGCACCAATCAAAGAAGGTGTTAGCAAAGACGAGGCTGAAGAACTGAAAAAGCAGCTTGAAGAAGCCGGCGCAGAAGTAGAAATCAAGTAATTTGATTTCAACAATTGTTGATGCGTTATGCCTTTCTGGCTGGTAGTCGAATGACTACCAGCCTTTTCTGTTTATCTATAACGGCATTATGAGGAAGTTTCACAACGACTCAGATTGTCCTCTATTTTTAAGAGCAAGTTAAATACGCGGTGAATACTGCTTTATGGGTTTGTGCTGTTTGGTTCGCATGATGTTCTTGCGTCTCAGGCATGTTTTTCGCTGTTGAGAAATACTTCAGGTGTTTGTGACGCAGTGCTAGAAGCCAAGCTACATTAAACAATATTCACACGGAATTTTGTAATTCGCTACGTACAGCAAGATACTGGCAAACTATCAGCGCATATCGCCAGTATTGATGATCATTAATTATACAGATATATTTCTCTCAATTCTCTGCAGGATCCGAATATGACATATTCATTTACTGAAAAAAAACGCATCAGAAAAAGTTTTGGCGTTCGTCCGGAATTTCTTAATGTGCCATATCTGCTTGCATTACAAATTGACTCCTATAAGAAGTTTTTACAGCAAGGAGACAATTCAGACAATATAGGAGATCAGGGCATAGAAGCTGCTTTTAAGTCAGTATTTCCGGTTGTCAGTCATTCTGGATACGCAGTACTGGAATATGTCAGTTCACGTTTGGGTGAACCAGCATTTACAGTGCGTGAATGCAAGCAACGTGGTCTGACTTATGCCGCCCCTATTCGCGTTCTGGTCAGACTCGTGTTATATGATCGAGAAGCGCCTATCAGTAAAAAAGTCGTCAAAGACATCAAAGAGCAGGAAGTCTATATGGGTGAACTGCCATTAATGACTGAAAATGGCACCTTTGTTATTAATGGCACTGAACGCGTTATTGTTTCCCAACTACATCGTTCTCCTGGTGTGTTTTTTGATCATGATAAAGGTAAAACTCATTCATCAGGAAAACTATTATTTAACGCGCGAGTGATTCCGTATCGTGGTTCATGGCTGGATTTTGAATTTGACCATAAGGACATTCTCTACACACGTATTGATCGCAGGCGAAAGCTTCCCGTCACTATTCTATTACGTGCACTGGATTTCTCTGATGAAGATATTATCGATACATATTTCGATAAACACGTTTACAACATTAAAAAGGGCAAAATATTTCTGGAACTAGTGCCAGAGCGCTTGCGTGGTGAAATGGCTTCATTTGACATTTCTATTAAAGGTAATGTCCTGGTTGAACATGATCAACGCATTACAGCACGCCACATCAAGAAACTGAAAGAGGCCAAACTTAAAGCTATTGAAGTTCCTGATGAATATCTGGTTGGTCAAATTCTTGCGCTAAACATTGTTGATGAGTCAACCGGGGAAATGGTTGCAAAAGCCAATGATGAGATTATCACAGAGACTTTGGAAGCATTAAAAGACAACGGTGTTAAAACCTTCACCACGTTATATATCAATGATCTCGATCGTGGTTCTTATATATCCAATACCTTGCGTGTTGACCCTTCAACAAACAAACTTGAGGCGCTGGTTGAAATATACAGAATGATGCGTCCTGGTGAGCCACCAACCAAAGAAGCTGCTGAAAACTTATTTCAAAACCTGTTTTTTTCCAGCGATCGTTACGACTTGTCAGCTGTCGGCAGGATGAAATTTAATCGACGACTGGGACGTGATGCTATTACTGGAGAAGGCGTATTATCATCAGAAGATATTCAGGAAGTTATTAAAACCTTAATTGAAATACGTAACGGTAATGGTGTGATTGATGATATTGATCACCTTGGAAACCGACGCGTGCGCACTGTTGGTGAAATGGTTGAAAATCAGTTTCGCGTTGGTCTGGTTCGTGTCGAGCGTGCTGTAAAAGAGCGGCTAACACTAGCTGATTCAGAAGGTTTGATGCCTCAGGAAATCGTCAATGCAAAACCAGTTTCTGCAGCAATTAAAGAATTCTTTGGTTCCAGCCAGCTATCGCAGTTTATGGATCAAAATAATCCTTTATCTGAAGTCACCCATAAACGCAGAGTTTCTGCACTCGGTCCTGGTGGTCTTGCACGTGAGCGTGCTGGTTTTGAGGTGCGTGACGTTCATCCAACTCATTATGGGCGCGTGTGTCCAATCGAAACACCAGAGGGACCAAATATTGGATTAATTAATTCACTGGCTGTTTATGCACGTACCAATCAATATGGTTTTCTTGAATCTCCATATCGTCGAGTAGTTGACAGGGTTGTTACTGATGAAGTCGATTATCTGTCTGCAATTGAAGAAGGGCAATTTGTGATTGCTCAGACTGGTGTAAACCTCGATGAAAACAATCGAATTGTTGATGATCTGGTGTCATGTCGACATAAAGAAGAGTTTATTTTATCGACTTCCGATAGTGTTCAATATATGGATGTATCGCCTAAGCAAATTGTATCAGTTGCAGCCTCACTGATTCCATTTCTTGAACATGATGATGCTAACAGAGCATTGATGGGCTCAAACATGCAACGTCAAGCTGTGCCAACACTGAGAGCAGAAAAACCGTTAGTCGGAACGGGGATGGAGCGTGCGGTTGCAACCAACTCAGGAGTCACCGTCATTGCCAAACGTGGTGGCGAAATCGTGACTGTTGATGCTGCACGTATAGTTGTCAGAGTCAATGATGATGAGCGTCAGGTTGATGAGCCTGGTGTCGATATATATGATTTGGTTAAGTACACGCGTTCAAATCAGAATACCTGTATCAATCAGAAACCATTGGTTAAACCAGGTGATATTGTCAATAGTGGAGATGTGATGGCTGATGGGCCATCCACAGACTTTGGCGAGCTGGCGCTGGGACAGAATCTACGAGTGGCATTCATGCCATGGCATGGGTATAACTTTGAAGATTCAATTCTGATATCGGAACAGGTTCTTAAAGAAGATCGTTTTACAACAATTCACATAGAAGAAAAAACCTGTGTTGCACGCGACACTAAACTGGGCCGGGAAGAGATTACTTCTGATATCCCCAATGTCAGTGAAGAAGCGTTGTCAAAACTGGATCACTCCGGAATTGCATATATTGGTGCCGTAGTCAAGCCAGGAGATATTCTAGTCGGGAAAGTCAGTCCGAAAGGCGAGTCTCAGTTATCACCAGAAGAAAAATTGTTGCGTGCAATTTTTGGTGAAAAAGCATCGGATGTCAAAGATACATCATTACGTGTTCCTTTTGGTGTTGTTGGAACAGTGATTGATGTCAAGATCTTTACCCGCGATGGTGTAGAGAAAGATGCACGCGCACTTGAAATTGAAGAAATGGAACTCGATCGAGTCAGAAAAAATCTCTATGATCAACGCAAAATCATGGAAGATGAACTGTACTCACGTATAAAAGAAATTGTTATCGGAACAGCTGCTGAGTCCGGACCTGATGGTTTGAAAAAAGGCACTAAAATTGATGATAATTATCTTGATTCACTAGAATTGTCACAACGACTGGCAATTCGTGTCAATGATGAAGATAAAAATATTCAACTGGAAGCGATTGCAGAGCAAATTGAAAAACTGGAAGTTGATTTTGTACATCAGTTTGAAGCGCAGAAAAAGAAAATCACCATGGGTGACGATTTAGCGCCAGGCGTGATAAAAATGGTGAAAGTCTATCTTGCCCTACGCCGATGTATCCAGCCAGGTGACAAAATGGCTGGGCGACATGGTAATAAAGGTGTGATTTCACGGATTGTTCCAGTTGAAGATATGCCATACCTTGAGGATGGAACACCGGTTGACATTGTTTTAAACCCGCTAGGTGTGCCATCACGAATGAATGTAGGTCAGGTACTGGAAACACATTTAGGTTGGGCCGCAAATGGCTTGGGACTTAAGATTGGTAGAATGCTGGAGGCCCAGGCTAAAGTTGACGAAGTACGTGATTTTCTAACTAAAATTTATAACAAATGTGGTAAATCTGAAGATTTGGACTTACTCGATAACAACGAAATTCTTGAGCTTGCTGGAAACCTGAAAAAAGGTGTGCCACTGGCAACACCAGTGTTCGATGGAGCTTCAGAAGAAGATATTAGTTATATGTTAAATCTGGCTGGATTATCTGAAACCGGGCAATCTACACTGTACGATGGACTCACCGGCGAAAAATTCGACCGACCAGTAACAGTCGGTTATATGTATATGTTGAAACTTAACCATCTGGTTGACGACAAAATGCATGCTCGGTCGACCGGCCCTTATAGTCTGGTTACACAGCAACCACTCGGTGGTAAAGCCCAATTTGGTGGTCAACGATTTGGGGAAATGGAAGTTTGGGCATTGGAGGCATATGGAGCAGCGTATACGTTACAAGAAATGCTGACTGTTAAATCAGATGATGTCGCTGGTAGAACCAAAATGTATAAAAACATAGTGGATGGTAATCACACCATGGATCCCGGTATGCCTGAGTCATTTAATGTGTTGATCAAAGAAATCCGATCATTAGCGATTAACATTGAGCTGGAAGAGGATTAATGAATCCAATAGTTAGGATGATATTTACACAATAAGTTTTGTATTCATGTTCCAGGGTCATCAATGTAACGTTATTTGAGACGTTTACATTGATCAGTTAGAACTCATTTTGCAGGGGATAGATCATTGAAAAATCTACTCAACTTTTTTAAGCGCCAGATCAAGAACGAAGAATTTGATGTAATCCAGATTGGACTGGCATCACCCAGTATGATTCGTTCCTGGTCTTATGGCGAAGTTAAAAAGCCGGAGACCATTAATTATCGTACATTCAAACCAGAACGTGATGGCTTGTTTTGTGCTAAAACATTTGGCCCGGTTAGCGATTATGAGTGCTTGTGTGGCAAATATAAACGCCTCAAACATCGTGGTGTCATTTGTGAGAAATGTGGCGTTGAAGTCACACTGTCGAATGTTCGCCGTGAGCGCATGGGGCATATTGACCTTGCCAGTCCCGTCGCACATATCTGGTTTTTGAAATCATTACCATCGAGAATTGCGTTATTACTTGATATGACGCTACGCGAAGTTGAGCGGATACTCTATTTCGAGTCATTTGTCGTCACCGATCCGCACGCTGTTCAAGAGTTGGAAGCCGGGCAATTACTGAAAGAAGAGGAGTATCTCGAAAAAGTCGAGGAATATGGTGATGAATTTACTGCAATGATGGGCGCTGAAGCGGTCTATCATTTGCTCAAGTCAATGGACTTGAAAAAGGAAATGACCACTATACGCGAGGACTTGTCGAATACCAATTCTGAAACCAAACGTAAAAAACTAACCAAACGAATTAAGTTGATTGAATCGCTGGTCAGTTCTAACAACCGGCCTGAATGGATGATTCTGACAGTGTTGCCTGTACTTCCGCCCGAACTCAGACCATTGGTTCCTCTTGATGGAGGACGTTTCGCAACCTCTGACCTGAATGATCTGTATCGTCGGGTGATTAACCGTAACAATCGTTTAAAACGGTTACTGGATTTGAATGCGCCTGACATTATTGTGCGCAACGAAAAACGCATGTTACAAGAATCTGTGGATGCTTTGCTGGATAACGGTCGACGCGGCCGTGCGATTACTGGCACCACCAAGCGACCACTGAAATCCCTGGCAGATATGATTAAAGGCAAGCAAGGTCGTTTTCGCCAAAATCTGTTAGGTAAGCGTGTTGATTATTCTGGACGCTCGGTGATTGTAGTTGGACCGACACTTAAATTACACCAGTGCGGTCTTCCCAAAAAAATGGCGCTGGAATTATTCAAACCTTTTATCTTTAGCAAACTGCAACTCCGTGGCTTGGTGACAACGATTAAAGCTGCAAAAAAAGTAGTTGAACGGGAAGGCCCCGAAGTCTGGGATATTCTCGAAGAAGTTGTTCAAGAACATCCGATTTTATTAAATCGTGCGCCGACATTGCATCGACTTGGTATTCAGGCTTTTGAGCCGATATTGGTTGAAGGCAAAGCGATTCAGTTACACCCGCTGGTTTGTACGGTTTTTAACGCTGATTTCGATGGCGACCAAATGGCGGTTCACGTACCATTATCAGTTGAAGCACAACTAGAAGCGCGTGTGCTGATGATGTCCACCAATAATATTTTGTCATCAGCTAGTGGTGAGCCAGTGATTACGCCAACACAAGATGTAGTGCTTGGCTTGTACTACATGACACGTGAGATAATCGGCGCACTTGGTGAAGGAATGATGTTCACCGATAATCTGGAAATCAATCGGGCAATTGATGCTGGGGTGCTTGATATTCACGCCAATATTGAGGCGCGTATCCAAGAGTCATTGCCAGATGACAAAGGCAATTTACAATCCATCACGCGCAGAGTGAAAACCACTGCAGGGCGAGTTTTGTTGTGGGCAATTGTTCCTGCCGGACTTCCATTTCATTATGTTGATAAAGATATGACCAAAAAGGAAATATCGAATCTACTCAATCAGTGCTACCGGACTCTGGGTGTAAAACAGACAGTGATTTTTGCTGACCAGTTAATGTATATGGGGTTTTCCAATGCGACTCGTTCTGGTATTTCTTTCGGATTGATGGACATGGAAATCCCTGAAGAGAAACAATCAATTATTGCCGGTGCTGAGAGCGAAGTTAAGGAAATCCAGAGTCAATATGCTGGTGGTTTGGTCACCAATGGTGAGCGTTACAACAAGGTTGTTGATATCTGGTCACATGCCAATGAGCAAGTCGCAAAAGTAATGATGGATCGATTGGGCTACGATAAGGTTCAAGATGCAGAAGGCAACACGATTAAACAGAAATCAATGAATTCTGTATTCATGATGGCTGATTCTGGAGCAAGGGGTTCAGCTGCACAGATTCGCCAGCTCTCCGGCATGCGTGGATTGATGGCCAAGCCGGACGGGTCGATTATTGAAACACCCATTACCGCAAATTTTCGAGAAGGGCTTGATGTTCTTCAATATTTTGTTTCAACACATGGTGCACGCAAAGGTTTGGCGGATACAGCTTTAAAAACTGCTAACTCTGGTTATTTAACACGCCGCCTGGTTGATGTTGGACAGGATCTGGTGATTAAAGAAGATGATTGTGGAACTCCAAATGGTCTATTAATGACGCCGTTAATTGAAGGCGGAGATGTTGTAGAACCCTTATCAGAACGCGTACTGGGTCGTGTTGTCGCTGTTGATATTATCGCCCCTGGTAGTAATGAGATGATCGTTGAAGCTGGAATAATGCTCGACGAAGATCTGGTTAAGGTTTTAGATGAGAACAGTGTTGAAAATGTCATCGTGCGTTCAGTGATTACCTGTGAAACACGCTATGGTGTTTGCGCGTCCTGTTATGGTCGAGATCTTGGTCGAGGTCATAAAATTAATATGGGTGAAGCGGTTGGTGTGATTGCTGCGCAATCCATTGGGGAACCAGGAACACAGCTGACCATGCGTACGTTTCATATCGGTGGAGCGGCATCACGATCCGCAGCTATTAGTAGTATCGAAGCAAAATCATCAGGTACGGTGCGTTTGTCTAACCTAAAAACTATCCACAATTCAGAGAATAATCTGGTTGCTGTTTCAAGGTCAGGTGAATTCAGTATAATCGATGAACATGGTCGTGAACGTGAACGCTATAAAATTCCTTATGGTGCCGTTTTATCAATCGCAGATGGGGATTCGATTGTAGCCGGTTCTGTTGCAGTGAATTGGGATCCACATACTCACCCTGTAATCACCGAGGTCGCAGGTCAAATTAAGTTTGTAGATTTTGTTGATGGCGTTACCGTACATCAACAATCAGATGAAATTACTGGAATTAGCTCATTAGTAGTGATTGATCCTGCTCAACGCAGTGGTGCAGGTAAAGAGTTACGTCCAATGATTAAGTTACTTGATGATCAAGGTAATGACTTGTTTTTCCCTGGCACTGATGTTGTCGCACAATACTTTTTGCCGTCTGAAGCACTTGTAACCTGTCAGGATGGTCTGACTGTTGAGATAGGCGATGTGTTGGCAAGAATACCACAAGAGTCCAGTAAAACGCGTGACATTACTGGTGGTTTGCCCAGAGTTGCTGATTTGTTCGAAGCACGCAAAACCAAAGATCCTGCTATTCTTGCTGAAGCAACCGGTACGGTTAGTTTTGGTAAAGAAACCAAAGGTAAACGACGTATCGTTATTACCAACTCTGAAGGTGAATCAAACGAAATTCTGGTTCCAAAATGGCGCCATATTACAGTTTTTGAAGGCGAATCAGTTGAACGCGGCGAAACCATTGCTGAAGGTGAATTAACCTTACACGATATTTTGCGACTTCGTGGGATCGCTGCACTTTCATCGTTTCTTGTTAATGAGATTCAGGAAGTTTATCGATTGCAAGGTGTGAAAATCAATGATAAACATATTGAAGTGATTATTCGCCAAATGTTACGTAAAGTAGAAATTACAGCAGCTGGCGACACCACGTTCCTAAAAGGAGAACAGGTTGAGCGCGCCCGGTTTTATGAAGAAAACGAACGTGTTGAGGCAGAAGGTAAAGTACCGGCAATTGCTGACACTGTGCTGCTAGGAATTACCAAAGCTTCTCTGGCGACTGAGTCATTTATTTCTGCAGCATCTTTTCAGGAAACAACGCGTGTGCTCACCGATGCCGCTGTACGTGGGTTGAAAGATCCTTTGCATGGATTGAAGGAAAATGTAATTGTGGGGCGGTTGATACCAGCGGGAACTGGTCTTGCCTATCATAACGAACGTAAGCGTAAGCGTCAGACAGCAACTCAATTAATCTCTCCAGTAGAAGAGGCAAGCAAGCAAGAAGTTGATAACCAAGACATTGAAGATGCATTAAAGAAAGCTCTGAACCCTTAGGAACGGCATGGAATCTGATAAAACACGAATCAGTCGCAAGTTTGGTTTGTGCCTGATGATGTTTAAGCACTAGTACTCCGACAACTTAGGATTGATGAGTAGGTGGAGTTGAGAAGTGGTTAGCTCAAGGCGCGCGAGCGCAGGACTAGCAAGGCTAATTCAAGCGAGTGCAACGCAGCAGATGGCCGCTTATCGGCTTCACCTATTCATCAATCCTATGTTGACGGAGTACTAGGAGACTGTCCGAGAATAGAAGCCGTAGCGAGGGAAAGCGGTTTTGAGTCCATTGTTTCGATTAAATGAGGCGAATACTTGCTGTATTTAACGAATTTAATCGGGAAAATGGGCCAAAACCCGCTTTTCCGCAGTAGTCTTTCAATGTGATATTGCCGTGTATAGAAAGCCGATAAATGGTCATCTGCGTTGTTGCACTCGTTTGGATTAGCCTGCTAGTCCTGCTCTCGTGC
>VAPL010251565.1_pt1 | contig 12731 bp, 15 predicted proteins | sample 3395061 | NCBI WGS metagenome assembly VAPL01 (sample SAMN08290444, study PRJNA428436) | hydrothermal vent metagenome | isolation source: Deep-sea hydrothermal vent chimney 2 | place: Pacific Ocean: Juan De Fuca Ridge | depth 2182 m m
ATTGACGGTTGATTTCGCAAGAGAGAAACCACTCGATATGCAACAGGATCGATAGATGTTTAGGGCAAACAAGAAGCACTGCGCAAGCGGTGTTTTTTGTTTTATATTTCTGCGTTAAGCTTATGTAAAATGCAAAGTATACATAAATCAAAACATAAAGAAATAACTTTCAGTGATCGTGTACTACGTGTTGCGCTTTCTATACCAAAAGGACATGTGACGACGTATGGTAGGATAGCTCGTGCTTCGGGAGGCGGAGCAATGTCTTCACAAAGTATTACAGGAATACTATCAAAAGCATCAAAAAATAATCCTAACGTTCCATTTCATCGAATAGTGTATGCAGATGGACGGATCTGGGTTAATGATAAATATAAAACAGAACGAATGAAACTTTATAAAAAAGAGGGAATCGAGATAGAGAAAAATAACAAAATAAAGAATTTTAATGAAATCTTGTTTGAGTTTGAGTAGTTGTAGTAGAACAACAAACACTTGACATTTATATTTAGTTATGATATCTTTATGGAGGAACTAAGGGGAGTGTTTGAGGATGCAAATCCAAGAAGGCTTCTCTTGGCGCGTCGGTGAGGACGACGTCTGCCGAGAGAGGTTAATTAAATAACCTTACAGTACAAGTCGAAAAACAAAAAAGAGGTGTGTGTCACCTCGGACAGAGACCACTTGGATTTCTTGAGGATGCGATAGGTTGATACCTTGCCCGTCTTCAAGCCCAAGCTATGCATCCAGTCCATTTGAAAAGGGATCGGGGGTGGAGCCATTGCACTTGAGATGATTGTTTTGTATTTAACATCACAACTTCTGTAAGTATGAGCATCCCCCCCCAATCCATTCCGTCAATCAACAGATTGGCGGTTTTTGTATTTTAAATGATGTATAATATCTGTATATGGCAAAAGGAAGAGATAAACAGAAGAAAGAAAAAAAGAGTGAATCTAAGAAAAACAAGACTAAAAAAGGTCTGCGTCCACACGAAATGCAGTAGATTCCTTAGTGTGATAACACTCTAGGAATCTTGAGTACTCCTTGAGGGTGCAGTAAGTTTTTATTTGTACGAACCGTATTGTTTAAATCACTACAATAACTTGTATGTTTTTCTTTAAAAAAGATTATAAAAAAAATACTAATCCGCAACGCTCTCGCTTGCGAGGTGGACGGGGATTTACACTTATAGAACTTTTGGTTGTGATAGCAATTATTGGATTTCTTACCAGTATTAGTATGGTTATTCTTAGTGATGCACGTGAAAAAAGCCGTGACAGTAGACGTTTTGAAGACCTCCAACAAATAAAGAATGCGTTAGAGCTTTATGGTGCCGACACTAACGGACTTTATCCTCCAGGAGACACGTTCACAGTTCTTACAGATGGAGGTTATATCAGAGTTATGCCCATTGATCCTCTCAATAGGGGTGTTTATTCATACTCATATCAAGGGACAAATTATAATGGAGGTGTGTGCTCGTCAGGGTTGTGTGCAGGATATTTACTTAAAGCAGTTCTTGAACAAATAGAACAAGAAGCACTTGATGTAGACATAGATGGTACTTTTGCTGGAGTAGATTGTACCGATCCTGCATTTTGTATTATTCCTTAAAAAATTAGTTAAATAATATATGAAAACAAAAAATATAATAATAGGGGTTCTTGTAGTAGTTGTACTTTTATTTGGGTGGTATTACTACAATGATGCAGTTACGCCAGGACAGTATGACGAATTTGCACAGTGCTTAACAAATAATAATGTGAAATACTTTGGCGCTTTCTGGTGCCCTAATTGTCAGAAACAGAATGACTTATTTGGAAAGTCTAAGAAGTTTATAGATTACACAGAGTGTTCAACACCAAATGGACAAAACCAACTACAAGTCTGTAAAGACGCTGGTATAACGGCATATCCAACATGGGAGTTTGCAGACGGTAGTAGATTGCTTGGAGTACTTTCTTTTGAGACGTTGTCAGAGAAGACAGGATGTGAAATTACACAATAAATAGATAATAAAATATGTTAGAAATAGTATCACAACTTAATTTTCTTTTAGCACTCGGGGCTCTGTTTATGCAGGTAGCAGTCATAATTCTCCTTATATTATTTTTCTTTAAAAAAGATTCTCCAATTTTAAGTTTTTTAGGAAAATACGGAATTCATATAGTATTTCTATTAACATTAGGTGGCGTGTCTTTCAGTCTTCTGTATTCTGAAATATTTGGCTTTGTACCATGTGGATTGTGTTGGTTGCAGCGTGTAGTTTTATACCCACAGCTTCTTTTAGCGGGAATAGCAATCATTAAGAAGCAGGGTGTGATGGTTTCAGATTATCTTATATCACTATCTGCCATAGGGTCTATTATTGCGCTCTATCAACATTACCTACAAATGGGCGGTACAGAAGTAATAGGGTGCCCTGCGGTTGGAGCTGGTGCAGATTGTGCTAAACGAATTCTGTTTGAGTTTGGATATATCACATTCCCTCTGATGTCATTTTCAATCTTTGCACTTATCATAATTATTATGATGATAGTTGGGAGTTCAAAAAGAGCCTAAACAAGCCATAAAAAATGCCCCAGGTACCTGGGGCATTTTTTATGGCTTGTTTTGGTATACTAACCTAATGAAATTAATATTTCCTAAAGGATTTTACTGGGGGGCATCAACATCCGCCCATCAAGTCGAGGGTAATAACCACAACAGTTGGAGTGAGTGGGAGAAAAAGAACGCTGAACGATTAGCGAGTGAAGCTAAAGACGGCACGGATGTATGGAAAAAATGGGAGTCACGCGATATGAATAGGTTTCCAGAGATGTTTGAGAAAGATAATTATATATCTGGCGACGCCTCGGATCATTATAATAAGTTTAAAGAAGATTTTGATATAGCAAAGACACTTTCCCATAATACGCACCGCTTTTCTATTGAATGGTCTCGTATAGAACCAGAAGAAGGTAAGTTTGATGAAAAGGAGATAGGGCACTACCTAGATGTATTACATGCACTGCGCGAACGAGGTATAGAACCTTTTGTAACATTATGGCACTGGCCTCTTCCTGTATGGCTTGAGGAAAAGGGTGGATGGGAAAATAAGAATATTTACAAATATTTTGAAAAATATGCCAAGAAAATAGCAGATACACTTGGAGATAAAATAACATTCTGGATAACATTAAATGAGCCAGAAGTATTTTCTACACTTTCTTATCTAAAAGGCGTGTGGCCTCCACAAAAGAAAAGTTACTTTTTATACAGACGAGTTATACGTAATCTAGTCAAAGCACATAAGTCTGCATATATAGTAATAAAAGAAAAAACCCCACAAGCGCAGGTATGTGTAGCGAAACATAATGTATATTTCGAAGCGTACGAAAACAGGGTAGTTAACAGGTTATTAAAGTTAGTTTCCGATTGGTGGTGGAACGATTGGTTCTTAAAACAAATCAAGGGATTTCAGGATGTAATAACTCTTAATCATTATCATCACAATCGCATTAATTACGGATTTCATAAAAATGAAAATGAAAAAGTTTCTGATTTAGGCTGGGAGTTATATCCAGAATCACTTGGTAAAATGGCGTCTGAGTTAAGGAAGTATAAACTCCCTATCTATGTTACAGAACATGGTCTGGCAGACGCAGACGACTCAAGACGAGAATGGTTCATATTAGAATCACTCAAGTACTTACATGAAGCTATTTCAAATGGAGCTGATGTACGTGGATATCTACATTGGTCACTGTTTGATAATTTTGAATGGGATAAGGGGTTTTGGCCGAGATTTGGTTTAGTTGAAGTTGATTATAAAACAAAAGAAAGAACAATACGGTCTTCTGCACAGGTGTATAAGAAAATCTGTGAAAGTAACATGTTAGAATTGTAGTATATGTCTTTTGCAATTGTAATCATCGTCATTGCGCAGTTTTTAAATGCAGTAGTAGCACTTATTGATAAATATATAATTAGTACAAGGAAAGTGCCGCACCCTTTGTACTATGCATTCTTTGTAAGTATTTTATCTACACTTTCCGTTTTTGTATTTTTATTTAGTTTTATTAATATTCCTATACCTGAACTGAGTATTCCTTCTATTCAAAATATAGAGTTTCCAACATCTTCAATAATAATTCTATCTATTGCGTCTGGTTTGTCATTTTTCTTTGCACTTTGGTCCTTATTTACCGCACTTCGTGGTACAGATGCGTCAGATGTTATTCCTGTTGTGGGTTCAACATCAGCACTTTTTGCTTTGCCATTAGGGTTTTATATTCTTGGCACAAGACTCAGTCCTGCCTTTTTTTTCGGCATACTGTTGCTAGTCCTAGGAGCTTTAGCTCTTTCTCATTATAGATTCAAAAGGGGGGTATTGCTTATAACAGTTACTTCAGGCCTATTTTTTGCTCTTCATTTTGTTTTAATGAAACTTTTATTTAATATAACTACGTTTGACAATGCTTTTTTTTGGTCCCGAGTAGGGATTGTGATTGTGGCGTTTATATTATTTATCCCAAAATGGAATGATTGCAGAGATTGTTACAAAAGAACTTCAAACAAAAGCAATACACTTATTGTGGGTAATAAAATTCTAGCGGGTATTGCTGGCTTTTTACTACTTAAAGCTGTGGACTTAAGTAGTGTTGCTCTTGTACAAGCGCTTGGTGGGTTACAGTTCGTCTTCTTACTTGTTATCAGTTTGACTATTGGGAAATTCCTTCCTAGAACATGTGGTGAGAATTTAATTGGACGAAATAAAATACAAAAAACCATAGCCATCAGTATCATCGTGACAGGATTTTTGTTTCTATTCCTATAAACATCCCATTATATAAAAACATGAAAGTAATACGAAAACTAATCACATATTTATTTGTAGGTCTTATATTAATACTTGTGGTTATGTTGCTTTTGACTATAAGCGATAAGCCTAAAGAAATTAAATACGGGACTTCATTTAATACTTTATATGCAGAAGAGCTTGAGTTAGATCCTAGAGAAGTCTATATAGCAGTCCTTGACGATTTAGGCGTGAAAAGACTCCGCCTTTCAGCTCATTGGACAATGGTAGAGCCCACAAAGGATAGATTTAATTTTAAAGAACTTGATTTCCAGCTTAAAGAGGCAGAGAGTCGTGGTGTAGATGTAATACTTGGAGTAGGGAGGAGGCTTCCGCGGTGGCCTGAATGTCATGTCCCAGATTGGGCACAGAAGCTTACATGGGAAGAACAAAAAAAAGAAATAAAAGAACTTATAACAGAAATAGTTTTACGATATAAAGACAGCAGGGCAATTACGCATTGGCAAGTCGAAAACGAGCCATTTTTAGAGATTTTTGCTAAAGAAGAGTGTGGGGAACTTGATAAAGAGTTTCTTGCTGAAGAAATAGCACTTGTAAAAGAATTAGACCATTCCAGACCAATATTAATTACTGATAGTGGAAATCTTGGTTCTTGGTTTGGAGCGTATAGATCTGGAGACGTGTTTGGCACGAGCGTCTACATATATTTTTGGAATCCTGAGGTTGGTCAGTTTAAATCTATACTCCCACCTTCTTTTTATCGAGCTAAAAATAATCTAATGCGTATTTTGTACGGGAATAAACAAACATTTTTAATAGAACTTTCTGCTGAACCATGGCTTATGCAACCAATAATAGATACACCAATAGAGACGCAGTTAGAGCGTATGGATATTGAAAAATTTAAAGAAATTATAGAATTCGCTAAAGACACAAGGTTTAGCACTCAGTACTTATGGGGAGCAGAGTGGTGGTATTGGCTTAAAAAACAAGGAGATGAATCTTTCTGGGTTGAGGCAGAGAAACTTTTTGACACTGAGTAATTGAATTGGATTAGTATTATAATTATTATATGAATACCTTTAGAGGCCGTGGTCACATGAGGTATAATCAATGGTATGAATAAAAGCCGAACTAAAATTTATAAAAACATAATTCTACAAGTCGCAAAGATCGCGACTTGCCTCTAACGGGATGAAAAAAGATACACAGACTATTATTATACTTATAGCAATTTCTATAACTTTCATACTTTTAATTGTGTAAATATATGGAGTACGAGAATTTAAAAACATTAGAGACCTTTAATATACATTCTCTCCCAAACTTGGATGTTGTAGTTTTGGGTGCCCTAGAGCGTTTTTCAAAAGAAAAACCTTATACATTAAAGGTGGATAATATCTGCTCGAAACCTCTCGTTGTTGGAAGTGCAAATTCTTACGCTGTTGGGAAGATACTCTTTAAAAATACACAGGCTCGGTATTCTGAAGCAGGAGACTTTGAAGAAAATCTTAATAAGTTTACAGATATAGACTGTGTAGTAATTATATCTGCTTCTGGAGGAAAGCATTCTGTAGATATTGCAAAAAAGATGGCAGAAAGAAAGCTAAACATGTCAACATGGCTTTTAACCAACAATAAAGATGCAGAAGCTAAAAAGTATATAGATGATAGTAATGTAGTTGTTTTTCCTAAGAATCGTGAACCATATACATACAATACATCAACATATCTCTCCATGATTCTTTCTCACACAAGAGAGCGTGCAGAGGATATTTATGAGCATATTGATACTATAAAAAAAAATATACCACATGACTTTGGTAAGTATTCTTCTTTTGTTTTGGTTGTTCCTGTTGAGTTTGATGAAGTGCGCAGTATGTTAAGAACAAAATTCGATGAATTGTTTGGAGGAAATGTAGTTGGTAGAGTGTTTACAAGTGAAGAAGTCAAGCATGCAAAGACCATTATTAAGTCAGATAAAGAATTAATAATTCAATTCACCACCCAATCTCCCAAAAAAGAAGATGTACTGAAAGAATATAAAGGAGACTATTTAAACATTCCCCTAAAAAAGAGAGCTATGTATGGAGAGATGTTATCTGTGGGGTACTTTGTTATAGGTAAGATACAAGAAGCACACCCTGCATACTTTAAAGAAAATATTGTAGAATACACTAAAGACGCATCTGAGATTTTTAATCAAACAATTAATCCAATAGTTGAGTAAAGTATGTATATTCTTTTTGACATAGGAGGAACAAAGATGCGTATTGTGGGAAGTCACGACCTTGTAAAATTTGTTGGTGAGCCTATTGTTGTAAATACGCCTGTCGATTTCAATGAAGGAATGAGTGTACTTAAAGAAAAGATAAAGGTTATTTCTACAGGAGAAAATATTGAAATGATATGCGGAGGTATCGCTGGACCTTTTGGTAAAGGAGTCTGTAGCCTTCTTGGAAGTCCTAATCTTAAAAATTGGATAGGGCGCTCTCTATGTGATGAATTAACAAAAGAGTTTAACGTACCTGTTCATATAGAGAATGATTCTGCCGTAGTAGGGCTTGGAGAAATGCACTATGGCGCAGGAGCAAAGGAGGGGATTGGGGTATACATTACGGTGAGTACAGGAGTTGGGGGTGCGCGATTTATTGACGGGTTTATTGATAGTAAAGTTGTTGGTTTTGAACCAGGACAGCAGATAATTGATGCTGGTAAAGCGCTTTGTTCAGATTGTGATGGAATAACTCTTGGAAATTACATATCAGGTAGAGCAACTGAAAGACGAACAGGAAAGAAACCATATGAAATTAAAGACGAAGAATTTTGGGATACATATGCAAGATATCTTGCATATGGATTAAATAACACAATAGTTCACTGGTCACCGAACGTAGTTGTGCTTGGGGGTTCAATGATGGTTGGTGACCCTAGAATTCCACTTGATCATACAATAGAATGTTTGAAAGGAATATTAAAAATATTCCCAGAATTGCCCGAAATAAAGTTAGCACAGCTAGGCTCGCTTGGTGGGTTATATGGAGCGATGGTATTATCTGATCAGTATAAAAAGAAACAATAATTATATAAAAAAGTTTACCCCATGAAATGTTCCTACATTTCATGGGGTATAAGTTCAGGTTCCTGCTCCAGGTGCTCCGCAAGCGGGGGGACAAGTACCACCACCACCTACGGCAGTAGCAACGGGATTTGAAGAGTTTGCACTTCGCCCAGTCGCCCATTTTGGAAGCCACTTAGGTTGCGCAACTCGGATAATCACAATTGTTGCAACTACAGCAACTTGTTGCCAGTCGATCTTAATTTCGACACCGTTTGGTGACAGTAAGACACAGTTATCATCGCTCCAACATTGCTGACCGACAATAGAATCGAGTTTGAAAAACTCGAACCATCGTGTATCATCAATAACGTAAGGTTGGAGTGTACTTCCGTCGGGAAGTGTCACAACATCTCCTGTCGGAGACATGGTTACGTCTATAGATCCTGCTGCAGCTTTCAGAGTACCAGCGGTATAAAGAAAAAGGGAGAGAAGGGTGATAAAAAAGATTTTCATTTTTCCTACTCCTTCGCTTTTTCTTGTATGCACACTGGTGTGCATACGAAGTCAAACGTGATCCTACGTTTTGTAAACGTTGGAATCATACCTATGATAAGGCTTGGTTTCTCGTATACAACAGACACGTGTCCGTTGTCTTTATCTATTACCTCAATGCTAGTACATGCACCGAGAACAAGAAGTGTGGCGACCAGCGCCACTTTTTTAAAAGTTCGCATAGGGTCGTCTCCTTTAAAAAACTGTTTTATACCAAATTTGTAATTCGATATTTCTAACACAAGTTTAACACGAAAATATAGCCATTGTCAAGTCTTTGTCTCGTGCTCAATAACCAACATACATAAGTTTCTTTGAAGAAGAAATGATGTTACGCTTAAGTAAATATATTTATTAAGGTAATTTTATTTTCTATGAAAGAATTGAATCGAAATGAAAACATAGCGGTGGCTGTAGCTATTACTGTCGTTGGGGTCATTTTATTAATTGGCATTTTAAATACTTTATTCAGTAACTCAACCCAAAGGGAGAGTGTTGTAATTGAGGGAAATACAGAGCAAATATTAGGATCAGGACTTATTATTGAAGATATAATTCTAGGTCAAGGAGAAGAGGCTGTTGATGGTCTTAGGGTAACAGCTCATTATGTAGGTACACTCGACGATGGTACTGTGTTTGATAGCTCTGTCGATAGAGGTGTACCATTTTCTTTCACACTTGGAATTGGTCAAGTAATAAAAGGGTGGGATTTAGGAATAGTTGGTATGAAAGTTGGTGGAAAGCGAAAGTTAACTATCCCAGCTAATCTCGCATATGGAAACCGTGCTATTGGAGTAATTCCAGCTAACTCCACACTGCACTTCGAAGTAGAATTAATACAAGTTTTAAACCCTTAATAATTATGGAATTAACACAAATACTATATTTCCTTACTGGAGTTCTTGCACTTGGCACTGCTTACGCATGGTATCAATTTGCTCAAGTAGTGTTGAATAATTGCGATACATGTTCTACTGGGCTGCATCAAAGTCCATTCCACTCAAAATGTTTCGTAGGAGCTGTATTTTTTACACTAGCTCTACTGCTTGCTGTATATGCTACATGTAGTGTAGTTCGATAGTCTGACACGTTTCTAGGATACTTTTAGTATGTCGACTATTTCATTTAAAATTGAAAAACAAATCAAAGGACAGCTTGGACGTGCTGGCGTAATAGATACTCCTCATGGAAAGATAGAAACTCCAGCTTTTACTGTGGTTGGCACTAAAGCCACAGTGAAGTCTGTTACCCCAGAACAGTTGAGAGATTACGTTGGGGTTCAAGCAGTGCTTGCAAATACATATCATCTGTATCTTGAACCTGGTGAAAATATAGTTAAAGAGTCTGGTGGGTTGAATAAGTTTATGAATTGGGGAGGTCCAACACTAACTGACTCTGGTGGGTTTCAGGTATTTTCACTTGGAGATGCATATGATAGTAATGTAAGTAAATTTGCTCATGATATTCAGGATAGTACATCGCCAGTAATATACGACAAGAACTTTAGTCTAGAGTAAGCTCGACTTGCACGTATTGACGAAGAGGGTGTGACGTTTACGTCACATTTAGATGGAAGTACACACAGATTTAGTGCAGAATGTTCTATTGAGATACAACACAATATAGGTGCAGATATTATGTTTGCATTTGATGAATGTACGTCACCGACTGCTCCTTATGAGTATCAAAAAGAAGCTATGGACAGAACACATCGTTGGGCAGACAGAAGTTTAAAAGCTCACTTGGGAAATATAGAAGCAAGCGGGAAGCAAGGGTTGTATGGAGTCATACAAGGTGGTCGCCATGAAGACTTGCGTAGAGAGAGTGCTGAGACGTTAGCGAAAATGAGTTTTGACGGGTACGGCATTGGTGGTTCGTTTACTAAAAAAGATCTAGATGCCACATTAAAGTTAGTGAATAGTATCTTACCTAAAGAAAAACCTAGACATCTTCTTGGTATTGGAGACCCACTTAATATTTTTGACGGTATAGAGAAGGGGATTGATACATTTGATTGTGTTACTCCAACGCGTATAGCAAGGAATGGGATGCTATACACAAAAAGTGGTCTTATAAACATTTTAAATAGTAAATATAGGAATGACTTCTCAACGATTGACGATGATACACCTAGTTACACCTCAAAGAATTATAAAAAGGCGTATCTAGCACATTTATTTCGCTCTAAAGAAATGCTTGGTGCAACACTCGCGTCGATCCATAATCTTTATTTTATTGTAAATTTAGTTAAAGACTTAAGACAGTCAATTCTTGACGATAAATTTTATGAGTTTAAGGCCGAGTTTCTTGATAAGTACTTAGTGTAAAATGATTGCTTTTTTATAATTAAATGGTATTCTTGGCTGTAGATGATCTTTCCTCCACTTTTTTGAGGTCATCGCCTCCCTGTTAAACTTGCCGGTTCCTTCGGGAATCGGCTTTTTTTCTTGCCTATGCCCCATTGATGCAATAGTATGTAGTTTACAAACAATGAATAAATTTAAAATCTCATCTGGATTCAAGCCAGATGGAGACCAACCAAAAGCAATAAAAGCTCTTATAAAAGGAGTTGAATCAGGTAAGCGACACCAGACTCTTTTAGGTGTGACTGGGTCAGGAAAAACGTTTACCGTAGCAAATGTAATAGAAAAGATTCAGAAACCAACACTTGTGATTGCACACAATAAAACACTCGCAGCTCAACTTGCACAAGAATATAGAGAATTTTTTCCAAACAATGCTGTGCATTATTTTGTCTCATACTATGACTACTACCAGCCAGAAGCATACATGCCAACTTCGGATACTTATATTGAGAAAGAGGCACAAATCAATGAAGAAATAGATAGGCTAAGGCACGCCTCAACACAAGCACTCTTAACACGAAGTGATGTGATAATAGTCGCATCCGTTTCATGTATTTATGGTTTAGGAAGCCCAGAGAGATATGAGGGAGTGCATCTCAAAGTTGCTGTCGGGGACAATCTTTCACGCTCTGGTTTTATACGAAAACTTATTGATATATATTTTGAAAGAACAAATGCTGATTTGAAGCCAGGTATGTTTCGTGCACTAGGTAACTTTATTGAAATAATGCCAACAAGCGAAAGGATTATTTATCGTATTGGACTTTCTTCAGGCACAGTAACAGAAGTAATTACACTCGATTATATTTCCAGACAAATTATTGAAAAGAAAATTGATATGTTCTTGTTTCCAGCAAAACATTATGTAACTCCAGAACATGAACGCAAAGAAGCGATAGAAGATATAAAAGACGAGCTTAAAGAACAGTTAAAGAAGTTTGATAAAGAAGGGAATATACTAGAGTTAGAGCGTTTACGACGCAGGACCACTCAAGACATGGCTCTTATGCGTGAGATAGGTTATTGCAACGGTATAGAAAACTATTCACTACATTTTGATAGAAGAAAGGTTGGAGAACCACCATATACTCTTCTTTCTTATTTTCCACATAAAAAAGATGGAACACCTGATTTTTTGACAATTATAGATGAGTCTCACGTTACTATTCCTCAGATAGGTGGTATGTATGCTGGAGACCAGTCACGTAAACGTACGTTAATAGATTATGGATTTCGACTCCCATCAGCACTAGATAACCGCCCACTTAATTTCAAGGAATTTGAGCAACGAGTAGGAGAGTCTATATACACTTCAGCGACTCCAGGCGTGTATGAGTTTGAACATACCGATAAACCAATAGAGCAAATTATTCGCCCAACAGGACTTATTGATCCTCAGATTGAGATAAGGCCAGTTGTTGAAAGTAATGACGGAAAATACAAAGGACAGGTTGCAGACTTTATAGCAGAAACAGGCAAGACAGTTAAGAAAGGCGGGCGTGTACTAGTTACAACACTTACAAAGAAAATGGCAGAAGACTTTAGTGAGTATCTAAAAGATAAAGATATAAAAGCAGAGTATTTACATAGTGATATAAAGACACTAGATCGTATCATTATCTTAACTGATTTTAGAAAAGGTAAGTTCGATGTGCTTGTTGGAGTGAATCTTTTACGAGAAGGGCTTGACCTACCTGAAGTAACGCTTGTCGGGATTCTTGATGCAGATAAAGAAGGTTTCCTTCGTTCAGAGACTTCACTTATTCAAACAATAGGACGAGCTGCGAGAAACGTAGAGGGCCGCGCTGTGCTTTATGCAGACAACATAACTGGCTCAATGCAAAAAGCAATCTCTGAGACTAATCGCAGGCGTGAGATTCAGATTGCACACAATAAAAAGTACAACATAACACCAAAGACAATTAAGAAAAATATTAAAGACATCACA
>VAPL010162855.1_pt1 | contig 12730 bp, 10 predicted proteins | sample 3395061 | NCBI WGS metagenome assembly VAPL01 (sample SAMN08290444, study PRJNA428436) | hydrothermal vent metagenome | isolation source: Deep-sea hydrothermal vent chimney 2 | place: Pacific Ocean: Juan De Fuca Ridge | depth 2182 m m
AAAAGTAGTTTGTCTGGAAAACGTGATCTTAATTCTCTAACAAGATTGACACCGTTATGCTTGATGCAAGGCGTGCCAATTTCAAAAATATCAACATAAGGTGCTACTTGCTCCGCAAGTCCTACTGTTGCATCAAAATCTAATGAATCTAACGCCATTTGAATTAATGGTTTTGCCATGATATCTACTCCAGTTGTTTTCGTTTTTGATTACTTTAATATTTACAGATCGAACTTTAAAACAGAAAGTGGGCTTATGTCAATCCCTTCCTTGGTTGTACATTAAGATAGATACATCGGAAATTTAGTAAGAAAAATCACCTAATATTGATTGTATTATCCTGATAATACATTGACTTAGGGAGATAATTTAAATCCTACTTAAACAATTATTTGAGTAAAACACATATTGAGTTAAATTAACAAAGTCCGGGAAATATAACAGTTATAAATCCTGCTAATACTCTAGCCGCTCCGATCAGGATCATCTTATATTGATCATTAGCACATCAAGATAACCTTTGACCAATACCACGATCTATTGCTTTACCCTGCTTTTCCTGGACAATATTAACATTCATTTGCATGGCAAACAGGTAGCATAATGAATACTTTCGTCGGACTTTGAATATGAAAGCGGACATTATTAATATTCCAAGCTGTAAAAAAATTTAATACTGCATATTACTCTAAATGGAACAACTAATAATGACCAAACGGATATAAATATCCTGTTAAACTATTGCCTGCATACTTTGTAATAACTAAGTCAAGAAAAACAAAATTCACGAGAACATTTTTTATGGAGCAATTTAGCAATATTCAAGCGTTGATCATAGATATGGATGGAGTATTATGGCAAGGAGACCAGCCCCTCCCGGGATTAACTGATTTTTTCCAAACATTACGCGAAAGGCAGATCCCGTTTATTCTTGCAACCAATAACGCCAGCCTTACTCAAGATCAATATGTAAAAAAATTTGCGCGCATGGGTGTTAAAGTAAAATCAAAAGAAGTTCTTACATCAGCCATGGCAACAGCGTCATATCTTGCCGAGCATAATGATCCATCGACCACCCGTGTATATGTAGTTGGTGAAGCCGGAGCCCGCCAACCGCTAGTTGAACAAGGTTTTACTTTGACGGGACTATATGAGCTTAATGATAGCAACGATAACTCTAGTAGAGGAGCGGATATAGTTGTCTGCGGCAAGGATGAAACTTTGACATGGGATAAATTGGCCACTGCCACCCTTAATATACGCGCCGGGGCAAAATTCATTGGCACCAACGCAGATGTTACATTGCCAACAGAACGGGGACTTACCCATGGAAATGGTGCAATTCTGGCTGCTTTACAGTCAGCTACGGGGATTATACCGACTATCATCGGCAAACCAGAGCCTATTATTTACCAACAAGCTCTCTCACTCCTGGGTGTTGATGCTACAGGGGCAATTGCTATCGGTGACCGCCTGGACACAGATATTCTAGGGGCTGTTCGTGCCAACATCCGCAGCCTAATGGTATTAACGGGTGTGTCTACTAAGGAAGATTTGAGCACTTCAGATTATCAGCCTACCTGGGTTATGCAAGATCTCATCGCAGTTACACAAGCATTGCAAAGCTAACCCGGAAGATTTTCGGGAAAACTATATTTAAACTGATAGCCAGCCAACTTTTGGACTTATGCCTTTTTCTTGAACACATTCATCATGAAGTAACACCTCGACCACAACCGGACCAGCCACAATGAAAAAATTCATCGATAATATCGACAATATGCTCGAAACCAGCCTGGAAGGCTTCGCCAAAGCTCACTCTGACATCATTCAACTCCACTCTCAACCGCATTTTATCAGTCGTGTAGATTCAACTACTTCCGGGAAAGTCTCTTTAATTTCAGGAGGTGGTTCTGGTCATGAACCTTTACACTCCGGTTTCGTGGGCAAAGGCATGTTAGCCGCAGCCTGTCCAGGCCAAATATTTACCTCCCCCACTCCTGATCAAATGTTAGCCGCCGCACAATCTGTGCATAATGAAGACGGAATTCTATTCATAGTTAAAAACTATGCCGGTGATGTTATGAACTTCGAAATCGCAGCAGAAATGCTGGATTGCCCACATCAGACCGTACTGGTAAGTGACGATATTTCCTTACCCAAAGACCATAGCACTGGCAGACGCGGAGTAGCGGGGGCTCTGATTATTGAGAAAATGGTAGGTGCGGCTGCTGAGCATGGTGAAGACCTGGATAGCTGCAAGGCCCTAGGTGATCGCATCAACTCTAATACCGCATCAATTGGTGTTGCCTTAAGCAGCTGCACAGTTCCAGCTCTGGGCAACCCAACTTTCGATCTTGGCTCTGAAGAAATGGAAATGGGTGTCGGCATTCATGGAGAGCATGGACGCGAAACAATGGCGTTAACCAGCGCCACTGAGATTGTTGAGTATATGTCTGGCGCCATAGAAAATGAACTAAAGCCAAAAAAAGGCCAACAGGTATTACTACACGTAAATGGCTTTGGCGCAACACCCTTGATGGAGCTTTATCTAATTTATGATCTGGCTGTTCGCTTCTGGGAACAACGCGGCATCACCATAAGCCGCTCATTAGTCGGAAACTACACAACCTCGCTGGACATGGCAGGTTGCTCGATAACCATAAGCCTGCTAGACGATGAATTGTTAAGATTATGGGACGCCCCCGTGCACACAGCCAACCTACGTTGGGGCTGTTGAATCATCCAATACATCAACAATGGCACAAATCATTAATTGGCTGGTTTTTGCTCCGGCATCAATATGGCCAATTGTACGTTCCCCCAAAAATGAAGCCCGACCTTTGGTAGCAAGCATATCACGCGTTGACTCCACACCCGATTCCGCCACACTAATAACATTTTCATACACTTTAGCAAGAGGTGAAGAATTAGTCGCATCCTGGCGCAAACTTTCAGCCACAGGAACTAGAACATCAAGCATAGTTTTTTCGCCAACATCAGCCTTACCCCTGCTTTTTACCGCTTCCACACCTTGTGAATAAATATCGGCAAAAGACTGTAAATTTAAAGTTTGATTGCTGGCTGCCTTGCTCATACTAATAAACAATGTACCGAACAGGGAACCTGAGGCGCCCCCCATCGTAGTTAACAATGTCATACCAATTTTCTGCCAGGCGGCGCTCCACTCAAGCTGACTTAGCTCCGTAGTTTGCAGCAGAAGTGCATCCAAACCTCGCTGCAAATTTATTACATGGTCGCCATCGCCTATGGCCTGATCCAGTTTAGTTACTGTATCGGCATTTATTTCAATTGTGCCAGCAACAGCCTGGATCAGGCTTGGCAATAATTTAGGAACATTATGCATGGGTACCTCCCAGCCATTATGTATTTCACATTCTTACTATCACTTATCACGACAAAATCATGTACTTCAGAGACTATCCGAGAATAATTTTGACACAATAAAATATCGGACAGTCTCATGAAAAGTCCAGCTTAACCGGCGTTTTCATCGGTCAACTTTGCACTCAGTGTGGCTGACCACTTGCCAAAACCAGCACCAACTGCGATGGAGAAAGACACCAAAATCAAAGGATTGCCAATATCAACACCTAACAACACATCTTTACTAAGTATATCAGGTGTTTGCAGTACATAAGCAAACATTGATGCATAACCAAATACACTAGCAGGTATTGCAGCAAGAGCCGGTTTATTCGCAGCCAGACACAAAACCAGAAGAGTAGCCGCGACAACTATAGCCGCCCAGATAGGAAGACCCAAGGCTTCTGTGAGCGCAGCGTTAGTGAGCAATATTGAACCTAACCATGCCATAAATGCACCAAAAGAACCGCAAATGATCGTGTTCTTAAGAGCATCATCATCGGCGCCAAGAGCAAAATAAGCTCCCCAAGCAGTGGTTGCAGCCCAAATCAAATAGAAGCCGCTAGCAGGCCCCACAGCCAAAAACGTTGCCAACCCCCCCAGGACGCTTATGCTTAAAGAAAGCGCTGTAAGACTTTTCATATTTTTATCTCCACAATTTCCACCTCTCTGGTATTGTTTAGTTTGAGTTTATATGGAGGTGATCTACAAAACCAAACTTAATCATCATTGATATAGTGTACAAATATCTTCAAGAAAATGCGATTGTATATTTACGCTCTGACGAAATCTAGCTTACAGAACTCCGCAGATTTTAGTGTTATTTATTGTTACTACAAAGAAACCAAAATTGAATACCTTCTACGTTTAACCAGGTTGAAAAATCGTTAATATCATGCTATTAACTATCTTTTTCCATAACCCCAGCCATAATAATGACATGTTTTCTATACGGCCACCACTACATATCAGCATTTATGATCATCAACATCCTGTTTACAATTAAATTTTCAACTCTATAAACAATTACTTATCAGGGCATTTACAGAATCTTGCTTGAGTCGTAAATAACATCACCCCTTAAACTTAAAAAATATTGCTTTTTATCTTGATAAAATTTTGAATATTGTTATCTTCTGCACTGAGTGATCGCACCTTAGAGACCTTAAATATTAAGTTGATTCAAAAAAAGCATGCCTATAGAGCTATTTTTTTCTATAATTCAATATAATAATAACTCTTCCACCTCGGTATCAACATGCAGAATGTAAATACAATGGAGGCTCCCTCTTTTTCTAAATTTATTAGAATGCATCTTTGTGTGAACCCGAAAGGCGCTGCACTTTTGATTCTTATTCTTTTACTAATTTTTATAGGTTCTTCGCTATGGAAAAATACAGACTGGAATCAAGTTGAAACAAATATCAATTTAAACAGCCTTTACCGATTTTATACAGATCCCTCGGATACACTTGAGGCTAAAGACCTTTTACAAATACCACTGCAAGAGTGGCAACTACCGGCCAATGAGAAATTAAATTTTGGCTTTGATCCAGTGACTTACTGGTTAAAAGCTGATTTTACTGCTCCTGAGTCCGGCGATTTTATTCTGGAAATTCCGCATTCATTACTCAAGTCTTTAGAGCTTTTTGTTTATGTTAACGGAAGACTAAGTCAGCATTTTAAAACAGGTGTTAATCAAGGTTTCAAAAGCCGCCCTATTGCTCATCGAAACTTTCTGTTTCCAATTGATCTTAAGCAAAACCAGCAGGTCTCGATTTTATTGAAAGTAAAATCGGATGGTCTTCTAAGAATGTCATCCAGACTTTGGTCGCAAGCAGATTTCTATAAAAAAGATCAGATCATCAATTTAGTGCAAGGGGCTTATTATGGCACTATCATTGTTGTCCTGGTCTACAATGTACTGGCACTACTTATACTTTTTAATGCCACTCAATTCTGGTTTGTAATCTACGGCACTTTTTTTATTGCTTTCCAAGCCAGCATGCAAGGATTTGGCCATCAGTTTTTTTGGCCGGAATCAATCCAGTACCAGAACTTAAGTATTTGCATAACATTGATAGTCGGTTGCTTAATCAGCTGCTTATTTGCACATGCATTCCTGGAAATAAAGCCCCATAATGTCAAAATTAACTCCCTGTTTGCCATTTTAGGCATAAGTATGTTGACATTATTATTTGCCTATCCATTTTTTCCTTACACGCATATTGTGCGTTTGCAAATATTCATCAATCTCATTCTGTGCGTTGTTTTCATCATCATAGGCATCAGGCATCGACAAAAAGGCAATATCGAAACTGATATTTTTATTCTTGCATGGTTATTGCTTGTGGTAACGTTGTTGTTAGACGGCCTGGAAAAAATAGGCGTGATTAACAATGTAGCAGACTTATTGTATCTATCCGGTGATATTGACATTTTGCAATTAGCTTCAGTGATAATTGTTATTTTGTTGTCCTTTGCGCTGGGCGATAAAATCAGCCAGGAACGAAAAAAGAATTTGCTCGCCCAACAGGAACTACTCCGAATAAAATCAGAACAAACCCAATTGCTGGAATTTAACGTTAACAAGCGTACCCAGGAATTACAGGACGCTATCACAGAACTGGCTAAAGTTAACGAAAAACTCAACACTCAAAACAACACAGACCCACTAACAGGTACGTTCAACAGACACTTTTTTATACAATATTTTGAAACCTGGGTAGATGAGCATAATAAAAATGAATTGCCTTTTTCCTTAATATTATTTGATGTCGACCATTTCAAAAAAATTAATGATACCAATGGCCATTTATTTGGCGACCACTGCCTGAAGGCAATAGCCAATAGAATGAAAAATAACTTACGCGAAAATCACAGTGACTATTTATGTCGTTATGGTGGCGAAGAATTTGCCTTGCTATTACCTAACACAGACTCCGATACAGCACTGGAAATCGCCGAAAGATTACGCCAGGCAATTGAAGACCAACCTGTTGAATGTGACAATATAAAGTCGATAGTTACCGTGAGTGCTGGCGTGGCAACAACACCTATAAATGAATATAAAGAGGGCAAATGGCTGTTTGAAATGTGCGACCAGGCATTATATAGAGCTAAAGAAGCAGGACGAAATAAGATTGTAGTAAGCTTGGTATAATAACTTGACTCTCAACGAGGCATTTCCGGCTGGCATCTATCGTTAAAAGTCAGTATAGCTAATCTTACCTATCAGTACGCATCCTGGTAATCATTGATTGGCCCAAAAGCCACACTTTTGTCATATTCTACTTAAAGGAATATTAAGACTTCTAAAAGTCTGATTAATTTAATGGAAATCTCAGTGAACATTAAATTTTCAAGATTTTAAACGTGCCCCTTTTTTGACGTTTGCGCTAACAATCGTGATAGCACAATGAAAAAATACCATACGTTTTGTAAAAAAATCAGCGACATTACGGAAAAAGAAAAAAATCTAATAGTTGAGCTTTATTTAAACTACTATGCGGGCAGTAGTAAAAAACAAGTATTGACTGATCTGGAAAAAAAATCTGAAATCATCTTGATGTACTTTGGTGAAGCCATAGTCGGTTTTACTATCCTACAATTCTATCAAACACAATGGCATAAAAGACCGGTTCGTATTGTGTATTCCGGAGATACGATTGTAGAAAAAGCTCACTGGGGACAACAGTCATTGACCTTTTCCTGCATCAACAGAATGGGAATGCATAAAAAGGAACAACCGGAAATACCGTTATACTGGTTTTTAATTGTTAAAGGACATAGAACCTACAAATATCTCCCCGCATTCGTCAAATCATTTTATCCCCATTGGCAAGATCAACAGCCTGGCTTAAAAGCCTTAGCAGATTTTCTGGCATATGAAAAGTTCACTGATGATTTCAATCTGCTCACGGGTGTAGTTGAATTCACGCAACCGCAGGGATATTTAAAACAACAATATGCCTTTCCTTCCGAGCAAGAAAAAGCTAAACCTGCAGTAAAATATTTTCTCCAAAAAAACCCCAACTATACATTGGGCCATGAACTGGTGTGCTTATGTGAATTAACCTACCAGAATTTGAAACCTTTAACCCAGCGTGTATTTACTCGAGAGCTGCATTGAAAAACGCCTGGAAAAATTTAACTGAGATGGGGCATACACTTAACCCCCGGACAAGTTTGATGACACAGCAAAAAAACTGGTTGTCAGAATGTATTTACAGGAATAAAAAAACCAGCTACGGCTCTCTATATCAATTTCATAAGATCAAAAATATTAATGATTTTCGTAATAAAGTTCCCATTGTCAATTATGAAAACTTAAGATCCTGGATAGAAACAACAGCCAATGGTGAAAAAGATATATTATTTGCAGACTCTGCTCTAGCCTTTGAAAAAACCAGTGGCAGTACTCTGGAAACTAGACTTATCCCCTACAGTGAGCATAGTCTCCATGATTTTCAAAAAGCAATAATACCCTGGCTTGCCAGTCTGACAAAAAAATATAACTTATATGATGGATACGCTTATTGGTCGATAAGTCCAGTGCTGAGAAAGCAGCAGTTCACCCCCTCAGGTATAAAAATTGGTATGGCTGATGGTGCCTACCTGGGAAAGGCAAATTCGATCATCACCCAACTATCTGCTGTCCCACAAAACCTAGAGCGTGTATCGATTTTAGCTGATTGGCAATTGATAACGCTTTATTGGCTTATCCGTAGAAATAATCTTGAATTGATTTCCGTCTGGAGTCCAACATTTTTCCTAATGCTTATTGAGACCCTTGATAACATGATGGAAAATCTTATTGCCATCCTCGCCAATGGTACTGCAATCGGAGGGCTATCATTGGCAGCAGATAAGCCTGCTTGCCAGCGTCTGATACAATTTTCTCAGTGCAAGGACTTTTCGTTACTCTGGCCAGAGTTAAAATTAGTAAGTTGCTGGGGAGATGGTGTTTCGGAAAAGTTTTACCAACAACTTCAACATTACCTGCCTTTTACAGCTTTTCAAAAAAAAGGACTTTTATCTACAGAAGGTGTAGTCACAATACCTGATTGTGATAATGATCCCGTTTTAGCTGGTAACAGCGGTTTTTACGAATTTTTAGCAACAGATGGAAATTTATATCTAGCGGATGAGTTAAAAGAAAATTGTCACTACGAAGTGATAATGACGACCTCAGGTGGATTGTACCGTTATAAAACCGGCGATTGTGTGACCTGTGAAAAACACAAAACAAGCGCTGTAACAAAAGACCGCATCCCTGTTTTACGCTTTATTGGTAGACTTGGATTAGTAAGTGATATGGTCGGTGAAAAGCTAACTGAAGCCTTTGTGGCAGAATGTCTAAAATCAATCCCCTGCTTTGCTATGTTAATTCCTCAAATAAAACAGAAAGCCGGATATATTCTGGTTTTGGATCAACAGTTTATTGATTATCAAGAAGTTCAACAAAATGTAGAAAAAGCGCTTTGGCGAAATCTACAATATGCCTATGCAAGAAAAATAGGACAACTAGAAAAGTTATCAATACAGCTTGTAGCAAAACCTCTAGACAAGTATATTCATTATAAATCCGCTACGGGTACCAAGGTGGGTGACATTAAAATTCCTGCGCTGAGCAAAGATAATCACTGGCTTGTACAAGTACTTGAGTTAGATCAAGAACATTATGAAGATCGTATTAATTTCTCCTAAAGGCCCCCTGTATAGAAATAAGGGTGGCATCTTTAAAAAATCATTGCGTTATCAACCCTTAACTTTAACGACACTGGCTGCATTAATTCCTGATGAGTTGCAGATTGAACTGGAGTTAATTGATGAAGGGATTACCGATGTGCCGCAAACATTGCAGGCTGATTTAATTGGCTTTACAGTAATCACCGGCACAGCCAATCGTGCCTACGAATTATCACAACGCTTTCGCCAACAGGGAATCACAACAGTTATGGGTGGTCCGCATGTGACCCTAATGCCGGACGAGGCACAGACCCACGCTGATTGTATATGTCTTGGATATGCTGAGCAAACCTGGCCGCAATTATTACGTGACTTTGCAAAAGGTCAATTAAAAAATCGCTATAAACAAGCAGCAGATTTTGCTCTTAAAAATGAACCCTTCCCCAAAAGAGAGCTATTCAATAAAAAAGATTTTTTAACTCAAGCAGTCTTTGAAGCAACCCGCTCCTGCCAGCATGATTGCGAATTTTGTACAGCACCCGCCGCCTGGGGAAGAAAACAGTATCAAAAGCCCATATCCTGGATCGTTGAAGATATCCGCAGATTCGGCCAAAAAAAAATCATTTTTATTGATTTGAATCTAGTCTCCGATACTAACTATGCCAAGGAGCTGTTCAGACAACTCATTCCACTGAATATACAATGGTATGGATTATCGACTGTATTGATTGCCCATGACCCGGAGTTGATTGAACTGATAGCAAGAAGTGGCTGCAAAGGTTTGCTGTTAGGACTGGAAACCGTTTCGCAACAAAGCCTTAAAGATGCCAATAAACGTTTTAATGCCTCGGTAGAATATCGGGATATTATTCGTGAATTACATTATCTCGATATTGCCGTACAAGGTTGTTTTGTATTTGGTCTTGATCATGACACCCCTGACGTTTTTCAAACCACCGTGGAGTTTGCCATTGAAACGGGTATAGATTTGCCAAGATTTTCTGTGTTGACCCCTTTTCCGGGCACTCCCTTGTATCAAAGACTAGAAAAACAGAATCGCATTATTACTCAGGACTGGGAACTTTATGATGGCCAACATGTGGTTTTTCAACCCAAACAGATGAGCATCCAGCAACTTGCTGAAGGCCATGAGCACGCATGGAAACTGGTTTACCAGTGGCGTGCGATTAGCAAACGTTTGTGGCGAGCAAAAAACTTCAAACCATTAGCAATCAGCGCCAATATGGGTTATCGTTTTTACGCCCACAATCTGCATCGCTTTTATAATTGTGACTGGCCCATTAACCCGGTTTTGCCAAAGCTTATGACCTTGCCAAAAAATGTCAGTCAATCGTCTGTTGTTAAAGGACTTGAAATTGAAAAAGATGCCACTCAATCAAAGCATAGAATCGTATGCGGATAACCATTATTCATCCTGCCATTGGTCATAAAAAAGATGAGAAATATATCCGCTCCTGGCAAATGGAACCATTATCTGCCGCCGCTATAGCTGGTTTAACACCCAAGGATATCGACATTCGCTTTTATGATGATAGGATGGAAAAAATACCCTATGATGAAAGCACCGACGCGGTGGTTATCTCCATTGAAACCTATACCGCAAAACGCGCCTATCAAATCGCCAGCGAATACCGTAAGCGCCATATTCCAGTAATTGTCGGTGGTTTTCATCCCACCTTGCAAACGGAGGAAGCACAACGCTATGCCGAAGCTGTGGTTATTGGAGAAGCGGAAGGAATTTGGGCCGAAGTCATTGATGATTTGCGCCATGGAACATTAAAAAAATGTTACCAAAATAGCAGCCCCCCTGCACTGGGCCAGATAAATATCGACCGAAGCTTCCTGGCCAATAAACGTTATCTACCAATCAGACTGATTGAGACGGGCCGTGGTTGCAAATTTCCCTGTGAGTTTTGCGCCATTCAATCTTTTTTTGACCGTACTCACCGGATACGGCCTATTGAAAAAATTGTTTCTGAATTGAAGGCCTTAAAAGACCACACTAAGATTTTTTTCTTTGTCGATGATAATTTTGCAGGAAATTTAGCCGCTGCCAAAGAACTATTAAAAGCTCTGGCTCCCTTAAAAATTCGTTGGGTAACACAAATGAGTATTAATGCAGCTCACGATGATGAATTTTTATCTTTACTGGTCAAAAGTGGTTGCATGGGAGTATTGATAGGTTTTGAAACTTTGGATGAAGGTAATCTTAAAATAATAAAAAAGAATTTTAATATGATGAAGGGAGGTTATTCTCAGGCACTGAAAAACTTACGACGTCACAATATTTTGGTCTATGCGACGTTTGTTTTCGGGTTTGAGAATGACACTGTTGAATCTTTTGATAATGCGGTAAATTTTGCGATTGAGCAACGTTTTTATATCTGCGCCTTTAATCATCTGACCCCGTTTCCGGGAACGCCCCTATACCAAAAGTTACAAAAACAAGGGCGTTTACGATTTGATGCCTGGTGGCTGGATGATAACTACCGTTATAACGATGTGCCTTTTTATCCTAAACAATTAACTCCGGAGGAAGTCACCCAGCATTGTGTAGCATCACGCAGACGTTTTTACGGGTGGTCCAGTATCTTAACAAGAGGGTTTAGCCCTGTAACCAGACAAAATGCCTTTATGTTCCGTAATTTTTTTCCGATAAATTTCATGCACAGGAGTGATGTGGAAAATCGTAATGGCTATCCTTTAGGTGATGAAACCTGGAAAGGTCAATTACTAGAGGCTCGCTATTAGTGGTGGAGACTGAGCGATATCAGAGCGGCGATGTAATCTTCAGGCATGCTACTGAGGCTGATGACAACGACTTAAAGACCCTCCTGCGTGACAATGAAATGGATAGCTGGATTAGGTTAAGCTTCGAACGTGAACCTTGCTTTTTTAAAGCCACAGGATTAATGGGGGATTCTTATACGGTGATAGTGAAAAAAGCTGATTTGCCGGATAAAGTCATGGGCATGTATGTTTGTGAATTTTTACCCGTGCATATCAACGGCAAAAAAGAGATCATTGGTTATCTTGCTTGTTTGCGAGTGGCTAAAGCATATCGAAACAAGATTCGGTTTATTAAAAGTGGTTATGCTTCTATCCCCAGACTTATACCCAAAAAAGCCAGCCTGGCCAATTGGTTTACCAGTATAGCTATTGATAATTATGCAGCAAGGACTCTTCTGGAAGCAGGTTTAAAAGACTTACCAAACTATACACCTGTACAGCAGATGTCTACTCTGGCGATTTCTACAATGCAGGCCCAGAAAACAAATGTTTTACAAAAAATCGAACGCCAGGATATTTCTGCATTAGTCACTTTCTATAATCAGCAGATTTCGTCCTATCAGTTTTCACCGGTACTGACAGAACATTGGTTATTTAATTTAGAGGGAGAAAAAGGCTTGTCTCTGGATGATTTTTATTTAATAAAAGAAAATGAAAAAATCATTGCTTGTCTTGCCCTTTGGGATCAACGAGCCTATAAACAAACGGTAGTTAAAGCTTATCGCTTTCCCATAAATAAAATGCGCACAATGATCAATTTTTTTGCCGCATTAACACGACGTTTTCCGTTGCCAAAAGAGAACGATAAGCTGGAACTAATTTATCTAGCATTTTTAGCTAT
>VAPL010237189.1_pt1 | contig 12730 bp, 9 predicted proteins | sample 3395061 | NCBI WGS metagenome assembly VAPL01 (sample SAMN08290444, study PRJNA428436) | hydrothermal vent metagenome | isolation source: Deep-sea hydrothermal vent chimney 2 | place: Pacific Ocean: Juan De Fuca Ridge | depth 2182 m m
GAATTAAATGATGATATATTTGCGCCAATATTCGGATCGTCATTCGGGTTATCGAAATCGGATACATCTAATTTAAATTGAACGAACTTATACGACAGTCCAAAAGAAATATACTGGTTGTTGGCATCATTTATGGTTAAGTGATGAGCAAAAGTTAATTGCCCTCCAATTTGGGAAGTATTCCCATTTGAATCTCGATATAAAATACCACCCACACCAGATTTTTCTAGTATATGTGCATCATATGACAAAGTTTGTGTATTTGGCGCATTGGACAATCCAACCCATTGAAATACACCGGTCATCCTCAATCTATTCATTTCATCACTACCTGCATAGGCCGGTGATATAACAAACGGATTCTCAACTAAGTACTGGGTATATGGTGTCAATTTAAACTCCTGGGCTCCAGTAATTCCTGTGATCAATAAAACTATAATTAAAGCTATTTTTTTCATCGCAATATTTATCTAACTAAACTGAAATTTCCTTTAAACTCTCTGTTATCAATTGCATCGTTTAATCTAACAATGTACCAATAGTCTCCTGTGGGAAGTGGATTTCCTTTGTAATTACCATCCCATGAATATTGATTTCCTTTATATGTGGCTAAAAGTCTTTGGTAACGATCAAATACTTGAACCGATATATTTGGATATATTTCTATATTGATAGGATACCAGGTATCATTAATACCATCGGCTTGTGGTGTAAAGAAATCAGGGATCTCAATATCCAAGAATTCTAAATATATGGTTTGTTCTACAACACAACCTCTTTCGTCTCTCACATAGAAAACATAATCTCTTGATTCTCTCGTTGCTCTTAGGTTCAAGATATTATTAGAACTAAAATCATCGGGTGAATCAAAACTGTATTCATAACCCGGATTTCCCCCAGATGCAACTACCTCATACTCGTTTACATCAATCTCTACAACTTCAAAAGTTATTGGTATATATTCCTCAACCATTACTTGTACCGGTGTATCATTACACCCATATTGATTGTGTTTTACTGTAACTGTATGCATTCCTTTACCAACTTTTTCGAAAATTCCGGAAGTTTGGCTAAGATTTCCATCTAATATATAGGTAACATCATTTTGATAAATTGGATCAACCTGTGCAATAATCATATTACTGGCTCCTTCACAAGAAAAATCTGTTTCGGCACTTAATTGTAAAAATATAAGTTGATCAATTTCTACCGTTTTTTGTGTTTCACAAGTGTTAAACCCATTTTCCTTTTTGATCCATAAGTCATAGCTACCAACGGCTAATCCTCCAAAATTCGGACTTGCTTGATAAGTTGTTCCGTCTAAACTATAAGTAACATTGTAACCTTGATCATTTGTAAGATTAATATTTATCTTACCATCTGTATCACCAACACAAATAATATCTTCCTTGGTAATTTCATACTCAATTTCCTGATCAAAAGGAACAAATACACTGGTTGTAATTACACACCCATTTGCATCTTTTACTTTTATATCGTAAGTTTTTTCTGAACTTACAGAGAAGCTATCCTCATCTTGATAAGTGGTTCCTCCATCAATACTGTATTGATAAGGAGGTGTACCTCCACTTCCTGACGCCTGAACACTACCATTTAAAATAGACCCATTACAAGTAGTCACATTCCATAACTTTACAGATGTAGCTTGTAAGGATGTTGGTTGAGCCACCGAAAAAGGAGTAATATCGAAACAGCCATTGGCATTAGTAGATTTTACTTCATAATTTCCAATATCAAGATCGAAAAAAGTATGGGTATCTGATGACGTACCGTTTTTTGAGGCAATCAAGTTGCCATTTTTATATAGTTCATAGCTATAAGAAGCCGATGCTTCATTTACAGTAATGTCAACATTACCATTTTGAGCATCTTTACACAATACATCACTTGGAGTTACGGTAACATCTAAGCCTAAAACAGTAACTGTTCTAATTGTTTCTGTACAACCTGTTCTTCTTTGAGTTGCGGTATAAACACCTGCTCCTGTTACAGTGATTTCTTTTGTATTTCCAATTACATCGCCATTCTCATTGGTCCAAATATAAGTATCATAACCATCATCTCCTTGAAAGGTCAATGTATTGTTACAGAAAAATAATTCGGTGTCAAAAGAACAAGAACTAGTATCAACAAACAAATCCATAGATCCAACACTACCTAAACCACATCCGTTTATACCATTCAATCCAGGTTGCCCACTTATATTCTGACCTGAAGTTTCACCATCATAGTAAGAAGTTATGCTGTTTTCCAGTAAATTGGTACAAGCGTCACTATAATCGAAACAATCATTAGATGCTGTAACCTGATATCTAATATCATGTGAAGTTGATAAGGTTTCTCTTTCAACCAGTGAGTTATCAATATCAAATCGAAGTTCTCTAGTAGCAATATTATATGTATATGTAACTCCTGTTGGAAGTATTATTGAACTTTCATCGAGAACAACATTTATTGGTAACGTGTTTAAGATATATGTATTTTGAGCATTATCTGTTCCTACATTTTTAAAGTTGATATTGTACCAAACCGTTGATCCCAGTGGCACAGGTGAATTGAGTGTAATAGGGTTGTTTGAAGTATCTTCTACACTTGTAATTACCTGTAAATTAGGTTCAATAATGTTAATTGCAAAAGTGTTTAAAAAAGTATAAATCCAGTCACCTCCAACATTATTTGTAACTCTTACTGTTGCTCCTGTTTCACCATTTCCTATTAAACTATTTCCAGGATTTAGATCGGTTAAATTCAATAATTTTTGATCCCAACCTAAAGTGTTAGTACTATTTAGGTTTCTATTTGTTACCTGAGCTCCATCTTTTGTTATCTTACTGTTAAAGAAATTATTAACATCGTTCTCGGCATCGAAAAGTGGTGTAAATGCGGCGTTTCCATCTGCTTTAAATAGCATTTGGTCACCAAACCACCCTAGATCGCCTTCTAATGCTGCTACTCCTACTCTTCCTTCTACCGGACCTGATGGAGGTGTTACGAATCCACTATAATTAAAATCAACCTGGTTATTCGGACTATTTCTAACAGCAGAAAAACCATCAAATGTAGAAATGTATTTTCTCGATTCTGTGGCATCTTCATAAACTATTACAAGAGACCATCCTGCCGCAGAGCTTCTTCCTTCCGAAGAACTGATATTGGCAACAAAATATTCCCCACTTACGTTTGATGTTGCAACCATATTGGTTACATCTTTATAATAGATCAAATCAATTGTAGCTTCTGCAGTTACATCTTGATAACCCTTACCGGGTACTTTAAACTTTACTATATCTGGCTCTAAATTGGTTGGTGCCGAAATAGCGCCCCAATACAATCCTGCATAAACAACTCTATTACAGTTGTTCGTTGAAAAATTTGCACTACTTGAATTAAATGTATTTGCATTATTATCAATATCGACAAAAACCATATCGATAAAATTATTTTGTGTAGTACCATTATATGGTGTATCACTGGAATCTCCTAAAATAGAATTCCCAATAATGGTTAAGTCACCATTGATACCAGAGGTTTCATATCTCTTTACGAATGGTGTCGTAGTTTGTGCATGCAAAATGCCAAAGCTTAAAAATAGCATTAAGAAAGTAATCTTAAATAAATGAGTGTAGTAATCTGTTTTCATGATAATAAAATTTAACGATACCGATAAAAATTGATTAATGATAAAACAGGGAGAAGAAATATATCATTATAATATAACAACCCAATAACCATATAAATTGAAAAAAATTGTATTCAACAGTAATTATTTTAAAAAAAAATAGTCTACTTACTTAAAAAGTATAAGACCTTGATATATTTTTCTATTTGAAATTATGCTAAATTTGAAAACAAATAATCTTTAAATAACAATTTTATGAAAACAAGAAACATTACCAAATTTCAATTGCTTATATTCTTTTTAAGTGTCGGTATCCCAATGGCAATGACTGCACAGGTTGGAGGCTGGAAAGCCGATCTAATAGAGGATTCCCAAAAAGCAATGGATAATATGATCGAGCAAAAACCCAAATTGCAATCTTTTAAAGATAAATCATATGGTTATGCAGTGTTTCCTAGAATTACAAAAGGAGCTGTAGGTATTGGTGGTGCAGGTGGAAAAGGGATTGTATTTAAAAATCATATTCCTACAGGACAATCTACTATGTCTCAAGCTACTATAGGTTTTCAACTTGGTGGTCAGCAATATGTAGAAATTATATTTTTTGAGAATAAAGCTGCCTATGACAAATTTACTAATAAAAAAGTAAAATTTAGCGGGCAAGCGTCTGCTGTAGCAATCAAACCAGGTGTTTCTGTAGATGTGGCTTTTAAAAATGGTATGGCAGTATTCACCCAAACAAAAGGTGGGTTAATGTATGAAGCTTCGGTTGGCGGGCAACATTTTTCATATAAATCAAAAGATTAATTAAACTAATTTAAATTATTAAAATAGAGCTATTTATTAAATTAAATAGCTCTATTTTTTTTTATCGTATTTTCATAAATAGAAATCAAGACATAAAGAATAATAACCATGGGTATGGCAGCAGTTTGCAAAAGCCCAAGTAAAATTATTGTCAATATTAAAAAAATATATTTTACATAATTATCTTTCCATAAATAATTCTTAAATTTTAAAGAGAACAATGGAATTTCTGCATTGAGTAAATAGCTTCCGATTAGGGTAATTGCAATAAGAAAGTATTTATTTTGAACGATATCAACAAAAAATTGTAAATCCGAATAGTATAATATTAAAGGAAGAGATAAAACAAATATAGAAAAGGCTGGTGTGGGTAAACCTATAAAAGAATTAGATTGTCTTTCATCAATATTGAATTTTGCCAATCGAAAGGCTGCCGCTAGTGGGATAATTAATCCAATAAATGGTAGATAATAGTAAAAGGTTTCGTCATAGTTTCGCCAATCTCCTACTTCACAAGATAATTGCATAAACCATTCTTGTTTGACAGCGTATAAAATTAATTGAAACATAACTAAACCCGGTACAACTCCAGAGGTTACCATATCTGCCAAAGAATCTAACTGCTTCCCAAATTCACCTTGTACGTTGAATTTTCTAGCAAAAAAACCATCAAAAAAATCGAAAAAGATACCTATAAAAACAAAAATAGCCGCTTCTACCAATTTATCGGATACAGCCATTAAAATAGCAATAAGTCCGGATAGTAAATTTAGTAAAGTAAAGATGTTTGGTATTTGTTTTTTAATCATAATCCAGTTTTAAATGCAGGTAAAATTAACAAATTAAAATCAATGTAATTTATTAATTAGTGTGTTAATAAAAAATCAACTTTCAATTTTATTTTTTCCGCTTAATTATTACTTTAGCAACGCTGCACAATCCTAAATTTTTAATGTCAAATAAAAATACATATACAGAAGATAATATCCGGTCCTTAGACTGGAAAGAACATATACGGATGAGACCTGGTATGTATATAGGTAAATTGGGAGATGGCTCAGCACCCGATGATGGTATTTATATTCTTATTAAAGAGGTTTTAGACAATTCTATTGACGAATATGTAATGGGTGCCGGTAAAACTATTGACATTTCTGTTAAAAAAGATTTGGTTACCATTCGTGATTACGGTAGAGGGATTCCTCTTGGCAAGGTAGTAGATGTTGTTTCTAAAATGAATACAGGTGGAAAATACGATTCTAAGGCGTTTAAAAAATCTGTTGGATTAAATGGAGTAGGAACAAAAGCAGTTAATGCATTATCCTCCTTTTTTAGGGTTCAATCTATAAGAGATAATAAATCTAAAGTTGCCGAATTTGAAAAAGGTGAACTCGTAAATGATCCATCAATAGAAGATTCGAGTTCAAGAAAAGGTACGAAAGTCACATTTTCACCAGATTCGAGTATTTTTCCGCATTTTAAATTCAGAAATGAATATGTGGTAAAAATGATTAGAAATTACACTTATCTCAACACAGGGCTGACCGTAATTTTTAATGGAGAAAAGTATAAGTCTGAAAATGGTTTAAGAGACCTGTTAGATGAAAATATAGCCGAAGAATCTAAGCTTTTTCCAATAATTCATTTAATGGAAGAAGACATAGAAATTGCCTTAACCTACAGTAAATCACAGTATAGTGAAGAATTTCATTCTTTTGTAAACGGACAACATACCACGCAAGGTGGAACACATCAAAATGCATTTAGGGAGGCAGTAGTTAAAACAATACGTGAATTTTTTGGAAAAAATTACGACGCTTCAGATATTCGTAAATCTATTGTTTCGGCAATTAGTATAAAAGTTATGGAACCTATTTTTGAAAGCCAAACCAAAACTAAACTTGGATCTACAGAAATGGGTGGTGGATTACCTACTGTGAGAACATTTATTCACGATTTTGTTAAAAGAAGATTGGATAATTATTTACATAGAAACCCGGCATCTGCAGAAAAAATACAAAGAAAGATCTTGCAAGCCGAAAAAGAAAGAAAAGAGCTTTCAGGTATAAGAAAAATTGCAAGAGAAAGAGCCAAAAAAGCGAATTTACACAACAAAAAATTAAGAGATTGCAGGGTTCATTTAAGCGATATGAAAAAAGACAATCGCCTAGATAGTACTCTTTTTATTACAGAAGGAGATTCGGCTAGTGGTTCGATAACTAAATCGCGAAATGTAAATACCCAAGCCGTATTTAGCCTAAAGGGCAAGCCATTGAATTCATATGGATTAAGTAAAAAAATTGTATATGAAAATGAAGAATTTAATCTGTTACAAGCAGCATTAAATATTGAAGATGGAATTGAAAATTTGAGGTATAATAATATTGTAATTGCAACTGATGCCGATGTTGATGGGATGCATATTCGCTTATTATTGATTACTTTTTTCTTACAATTTTTTCCTGAAGTGATCAAGGAAGGGCATTTATACATTTTAGAAACACCCTTATTTAGAGTAAGAGATAAAAAAGAAACCTTTTATTGTTATTCGGTAATTGAAAAAACAAATGCAATAAATAAATTAAAAGGTAAACCAGAAATAACCAGATTTAAAGGCTTAGGAGAAATTTCTCCAAATGAATTTATACATTTTATCGGTAAAGATATTAGACTAGACCCTGTGATGTTAGACAGAGAACTCTCTGTTGACAAACTATTAGAATTTTATATGGGTAAGAATACACCAGACAGACAGAAATTTATAATAGAAAATCTCAAAGTAGAATTAGATCTTATAGAAGAAAATTAGCAATTAAGTTGATACTTTTGAAATGAAAAATGAACCAAATTGATAAAATTATCATTTCAAAAATAAATTTCCTTGAATAAAAAGGATTGGGAATGCAAGAAGAGAATGAAAATATAGAAAATAATAGCCCACAAGGTCAAGATACCATTACCAAGGTATCCGGTATGTATCAAGATTGGTTTTTAGATTATGCATCTTATGTAATACTAGAACGCGCTGTACCGGGAATAGACGATGGATTCAAACCGGTACAAAGGCGTATTATGCAATCTATGAAAGACCTCGATGATGGTAGATATAATAAGGTTGCAAATCTGGTAGGTCATACCATGCAATATCACCCTCATGGAGATGCCAGTATAGCAGATGCCATGGTGCAACTTGGTCAAAAAGAGCTACTTATCGATATGCAGGGTAACTGGGGTAATATTTTTACCGGTGATCGAGCCGCTGCATCCAGGTATATAGAAGCAAGACTTTCAAAATTTGCTTTATCAGTAGTTTTTAACCCAAAAACAACCAAATGGCAATCTTCATATGACGGGCGAAGAAAAGAACCTGTTGACCTCCCTGTGAAATTTCCTTTACTTCTTGCACAAGGTGCAGAAGGAATAGCAGTTGGGCTTTCAACAAAAATATTACCGCATAATTTTAATGAATTGATAGACGCCTCTATTAAAATATTAAAAGGAAGGAGTTTTAAAATTTATCCGGATTTTTTAACTGGTGGAATTATTGATATTTCGAATTACAATAATGGTAAAAGAGGTGGAAAAGTAAGAGTAAGAGCAAAAATTTCTCAACAAGATAAAACAACGCTTGTTATCAATGAAATACCGTTTAGTACGAACACATCTTCGTTAATAGATTCAATTCTAAAAGCAAATGAAAAAGGTAAGATCAAGATCAAAAAAATTGAAGATAATACAGCTAAAAATGTAGAGATCCTGATTCATTTGCACTCTGGTATTTCGCCCGATAAAACTATTGATGCACTCTACGCTTTTTCCAATTGCGAAGTTTCAATTTCGCCACTATGCTGCATTATACAAAACAAAAAACCTGTTTTTATAGGTGTTGATGATTCCTTGGTACATTCAACTAACCACACAGTAGACCTCTTAAAGGCGGAACTCAATATTCAATTGAATGAATTGGAAGAACAATGGCATTTTTCTTCTTTGGAAAGGATCTTTATTGAAAACAGGATCTATCGCGATATTGAAGATGAAGAAACATGGGATGGTGTAATTAATGCAATTGATAAAGGCTTAAAGCCCTTCACAAAACATTTGAAAAGAGCTGTAACTAAGGAAGATATTCTCCGTTTAACGGAAATAAGAATCAAAAAAATATCCAAATTCGACATCGATAAAGCCAAACAATTTATTGAGGGATTGGAAGATAAAATTGCACAGGTTAAAGATCATTTAGAAAATATTATTGAATATACTATTGCGTATTTTAAAGATCTAAAGTTGAAATACGGCAAAGGCAAGGAAAGAAAAACAGAAATACGAATATTCGAAGATATAATAGCTACAAAGGTTGTGATGCGCAATGCAAAACTATTTGTAAATCGGGCTGAAGGATTTATAGGTACATCTTTGAAAAAAGATGAATTTGTATCGGAATGTGCTGATATTGATGATGTTATTATTTTTAAAAACGATGGCAAAATGATAGTAACCAAGGTTGGGGCAAAAACCTTTGTTGGGAAAAATATAATTCATGTAGCTGTTTTTAAGAAGAAAGATAAACGTACAGTTTATAATATGGTGTATACCGATGGAAAAGGAGGAACAACCTACATGAAAAGATTTTCTGTTACAGCTGTTACAAGAGATAAAGAATACGATCTAACCACGGGTAAAAAAGGATCTAAATTATTATACTTCTCGGCTAACCCTAATGGTGAAGCAGAAGTAATAACCATAAATCTAAGAGCAGTAGGCAGTATTAAAAAATTAAAATGGGATATAGACTTTGCCGATTTGGCTATTAAAGGAAGAGGTAGTCGAGGAAATACCATTACAAAAAATACTGTTAAAAAGATTGAATTAAAAGAAAAAGGAGTATCTACTCTTAAACCGCGTAAAATCTGGTTTGATGAAACTGTACAGCGGCTCAATGTCGACGAAAGAGGTGACCTAATTGGTGAATTTACAGCCGAAGACAGGTTATTGGTTATCAACCAAAAAGGTGAAGTGAAAACCATAATTCCGAATTTAAATTCACATTTTGAAAACGATATGATCGTTCTTGAAAAATGGGAACCCAATAAGCCCATCTCAGCCGTATATTTTGATGGAGAGCGAGAACGTTATTATTTAAAGAGGTTTATGATAGAGCAACCAGATAAGGAAGAATCATTTATTTCGGATCACTCCAATTCAAAACTACAAATTGTCGCTCTGGATTATCGGCCAATGGCAGAGATTGTGTTTTCAAAAAGAAGCCTGGAAAATGAAAAAGTAAATTTTGAAGAATTTATTGCGATAAAAGGTATTAAAGCCCTAGGAAACCAATTAACTACAGAAAAAATAAAACACATTAATTTATTGGACCCACTACCCTATGTACCCCCTAAAATAAATGATGTGGAAGTGGTTGAAGAAGAGATAGTAGAAAATGGTATTGAACAGCATAATTCTGAGGACAAGGATGATGATGAAGGTCAGATTACTTTGTTCTAATAGTTAGAGTGGTATTAGGTAGCAGCAGGTAGCAGGTAGCAGGTAAAATAGCTTTTTGATTTTTGTGATTTCTGATTTACAAATTGTCAAACCTTTCCTCTCCTGTTAATATTTTATACATTTTTCTATATCTTTTTCTCTATTTTTTTGAACTTTAGAAATGAATATACTATTGGAATAATAGTTATAATTCCTGTAATAATCATAAACAAGATAAAGTTCGATTGCTTGTCAAGTATTAGGCTAGATATTACTACAATAATTCCGCCGATAAACCACATTTTCCCTCCTAATTTGTGAGTTTCTTTCCAAACTGTTTCATTTTCTAATGTCCAAGGAGTTCTAATTCCTATAAAGTAATTCGCTTTTATTGTCTTGAAATAATTACCAAAAAATATGTATAAAATACCAATAGTTAGTACTATATAATTTGGATTGGCAAAAGATTGGTTTTTTGCAGCATAAATTATAAATAATGCTAAAATTGACATAAAAATAGTAAGTAACATTCTGATATGATGGTACTTTTCCCCCATTTTAGAGATTTTATTTTTGGGATCTATTTTAGGCACAATAAGAAATATTAAATAAGTCAATAATGGAAGTAAAATTGGTATCAATAACAATTCAGACTTATCGCCATACCTATCAATTTCTCCCTTAATATTCCAGTGCATTGGCACTTCTAAAGGGAGATCTTTCCATATATACAATAAATATATAAATGGAAGTAATACAATAATTATTAATGGTATTTCTTTTTTTAATTTCATGTGTTTATATTTATTGTTTTTTAACGAATACATGCTGTTCGCTATTAATCATTTCTTTGGATGATAAACTTTTTAGCATGCTCGTTTCATGATTTATCTTTTTAATGTTAATACCCAAGTCATTAAGTCCTCTAAAATTGTTGTGTTTAACGCATATTCAATGAATTGTCCTTTCTTTTCACTTGTAACTAAGTTTGCTCTTTTGAGAATATCTAGATGATGTGAAATGCTCGGCTTTGATATCTTGAATTTATCAGAAATTTCTCCAGCATTCATATCATTATCTTTCAATAGTTCTATTATTTTTCTTCTCGTTTCATCGTTAAGTGCTTTAAATAACGAATTCATATTTATTATTTATATATTTAGGTAAATATCTAAATATTATTTCAATTGAACTAATATATTTATGTTTTCATGATAGATTCTCTTAAAAAACGATAAATTTAACTTCAATTCAATACTCAATTCACAATAGCATTTTCAATTTATCTTTTGTCTACCATCTCAAAACTAAACCCATTTATTTTTTCTTCTCTATTTTCTCTGCTCTAACTTACACTAAACCTGCAATTTTAAAAACGCAACCAGTTTTTTAACTGCTAAACCTCGATGAGAAATCTTTGCTTTTTCATCTAAACTCATTTCCGCAAAGGTCTTATCAAAACCTTCAGGTCTAAAAATAGGGTCATAACCAAACCCCAATTCCCCACTTTTTTCTTCTAATATTTCCCCTTTACAAACACCTTCAAACAAATACTGTTTCCCTTTTAAATTAAGGGCTATAACTGTTCTAAATTGTGCTTTCCTATTTATTTTACCATTCATTTCAATCAACATTTTATTCACATTATCCGAATAGCTAACATTTTTACCTGCATATCTAGCAGAATAAACCCCCGGTGCACCATTCAAAGCTTCAACTTCCAAACCTGTATCATCTGCAAAACAATCATACCTATAAGTTTTAGTAATATAGTCTGCCTTCAATTTGGCATTACCTTTTAAGGTGTTTTCGGTTTCAAGAATTTCTTCTTTACAGCCAATATCTATTAAATTAAGAATTTTAATCTCATTATTCAATTGAGATTCAATTTCCTTTATTTTGTCTTTGTTATTACTAGCAAATACCAGTTCCATACATTTATCTTTAATACTCCAAATTACCGAATATTATCTCAATTAATTCGAATGAGGCCAGTTAAATAAATAAATTTAAACTATGTGTTTTTACAATAAATGAATTTTAGAATATTATGCCTAAATTGAAATGAAGATTAATTTAGTTTGTTAGTTTAACCCCATTCTTTTAATTAAATTTGATTATTATAAGCTATGGAAAAACAAAAAAAAGAAATCAAAGCTTGGTTGATAAAGCTTTTACCAAACCTTCCTATTAGTGGTATTGATGCTTTACTTGAAATATCTTTCTATGAATTAAAAGATAATAAGAAAATTATATCATTAAGTGGAAACCATACTAAAAAAGCCTTTTTAATATTGAAAGGATCTGTATGAGGCTACCTTATTAAAGAAGATGGTACTGAAAAAAACATATTACTTCGATCTGTAGGTATTTTTATTGCAGACTCAACTGGTGTATTTAAAAATAAACCTCAGAAATATACTTTTGAAACTATAGGAAAAACAGAACTTTTGACATTTAAATTTCAAGATTTTGAGGCTTTAGCCAATAAAAACCCAATTATACTAAAACTGTATTTAAACATCCTAAAAGAGGCAATTATAAGGTTAACATATAGAGTTGATTCTTTAATTACTAAATCAAATGAAAAGAGATATCTAGACTTGGTTGAATTAGACCCTGTTTTTTTACGTTCGGCTTATTCTAAACATGTTGCCAATTACTTGGGTATGACTGCTGTTTCTTTATCAAGAATCATGAAAAGAATAAAAGATAAAAACCTTAACAATTGATCTTATTTGTATAAAATATTCCTCATACTTTTCTATCCATTTTATTCTATTTATATTTACTCCATAA
>VAPL011009340.1_pt1 | contig 12729 bp, 8 predicted proteins | sample 3395061 | NCBI WGS metagenome assembly VAPL01 (sample SAMN08290444, study PRJNA428436) | hydrothermal vent metagenome | isolation source: Deep-sea hydrothermal vent chimney 2 | place: Pacific Ocean: Juan De Fuca Ridge | depth 2182 m m
ACGGTTTTTGTGCCCACGAGTTACTTTGTTTTTGGGTATTAATAAGTTGAAACGGAGCCTTGAATTCCCCGCGTGGGCACGAAAATCGTGCCCACCCTACAAAGGCGACATAAAGTGCCAGGAATGAGAAGAGAAAATGAGGCCAGGTTATTTAACTGTAACCATAGCCCCTTTGAGGGGCTTTCATCATACCATCCGCTCTGCGGGTGGTTGTTGATTCTGTGCTCTGTTGCTTGCCTGCCCTGGCGATAACGGTCAGGGCAAGCCGGTGAATCGACCGAAAGCAGCAAGTACCATATTCTGGTCGTATCCAAATTAAGTTACTAATCGGCGCTAACAATGGATGTAAGGTAGCTATGGCGATTAAGAAACTAAAAATATTATTGCGTATACCGGTACTGCTTTTAAGCGGGCTGTTGTTCAGCACCCAACCCGCATATTCAGCACCAGTTGCACTTGAAGATGGTGTGATGGATCAGGTGACAGCTGGAACTACAGACAGCGGTGGAATCGTTGTCGGGCAGAATTCTGAGACTGCCGTCAACCGTACAACAGGACTCGACTTAAGCGGTGAGGCGCAGGGTAGCGCCAATGGGTTAAACATCGTAAACAGTACTGAGTCCGCTGTAGCCAATGTTGCCAATATCTGGGATGGCAGCGGTGTTACTGCAGCAGATGAAGACAGTAATGTAAAAACTGAGCTTAAGATTAACCAGGTTAACAATGTCACTCAAGAACAGGCTCACTCTGCTATGGTCTCCGGCTACATAAGACCTGAGGCAGAGAAAATGGAGATATTTAAACGTTCCGGCAATGAAAGCCATATGAGTAAGGTTGTTAACAGTAACAATACGACCGACATTTTCGAAGAAACACATATATCGAAAACGGTAAGCTCTGCTGAGGTCAATACCCTCCTGGAATTCAATCTTGGTAAGAAGATAAACTTTTCAGGAAACCTCGGGCTGGGTATGGCTGTAGCCGGTCATACTGAGACCACCTTCGATGGCGGTTCTGCTGATATTGCTGTGGCGGTTAAAGGAGATGTCTCGGCTGCCACTGACGGCATGCCTCTTGTTGCCGATGGCAAGCTTGTACTGGTTACCCGGGTGGATTTACCGAATATTCAGCTCGTTATGGATGGCGTTGGCTGTGTTGTGGCGATGGGTTCGTGCAAAGCCGATAGCACATATATGGAAATCACAAATACATATTCGGACAATTCCACACTCGATATCATAGAAAATCACCAGTCAGGGCAGAGTTCCTTTTCAGAAACACAAACAAGTATCCATCGTTCGCCCTTTGAGCTGAAAAGCGCCAGGGCCGAATATATTGTGATCGACGACTCGACTCTTGAACTCAACTCCGACGTCACGTTGAAACTTTCAGATTCTGCCCAGAAAGATACAAAGGGAATGAATATCGTTAATGCCATCGGTAGTAACGTGGCAAACGGCACAAACCTCTCTCGCACCAGAAGGTTTGAAGGTGGCAGGTCGAAATTGGTGCTCGACCAGTTAAATATAGTTCACCATGGTTACTAACGCTATATAACGTCGGTTTGCTGCTCTTGCGATAATTTAATCAGCATTATCAAGTCGGACAAGTGTAATAAACTTATGCAACATCTCTTCATAACAGCATTAACCTCGATGGGCCTCTTATACTCAGGTTATGCTATGTCTGCAACCACACTCTCTGACACCGAGCTTGCTGATGTTAGCGGAGGTGGGATCGACCCGCACCTTGAGGGGCAGAGTCTACCCCAGGATCAGCAACAACCGGAAAGCAACAACCCCGGCTATATGCCGCCTTTGCAATCGCAGAACAGTGATGGCATGGACTTGACTCCTGAGCTTTTTGCTGTTTTACAGAGTCGAATCGATATGGAGCGTGAAAGAAAACTTCTGCTTAATGGAACGACCCAGCAGAGCGCAATTGCGCTCAATCTCGAAAATACACTCTCGAGCGATATTGTATCAACCAATAATATTTTTGATGGTGATTCCATCTCTCCTGATGATGTAACATCAGAAATTGAGATTAACCAACTCAACAGCCTGAGCCAACGACACTCTACTCAGGGCAGCCTGACCTCATCCATTGCAGGATACAGCTATGAAAAGAGCGTAGAAAATCGATCCGGCAGCGAAAGTTATGAGTATCATGCTTATTCCTATATTGATCAGAGTCGCATCAACGACTACCAGAGCATCTATACGCGTAACAACCACGTAAATATAGGAGATCGTTTTACTTCGCTGGAGGATATGAAGGACGGGGGGATCATCAATAATTTACAACTGGCTGGCCTGAACCTCCTGAAATTTCAGCTCAAGGAGCTAAATCTCGGCACTGGTCTTGCCATTAAGGGAAGTGGCTCTGTTATTGCCGACTCCGGAAAATTTAACCTCGGCGGATATGCTAATGTTAAAATCTGTTTTATTTGGTGCGTTAATATAAAAGTCAAACTGATCACGGTAAATAAGGAACTGAAAGTTCTGGATTCCACTAACATTGTCCCTGGAGACACCGGCAATACCGTTGATACGGCAGATCGAGATAACAATCTTATAGAGGAGCATAAGGCGATAGACGTCGCCGAGAGCAGATTCAATGAATCGTACGAACACTCGGTCTTTACAGGCGGTCAAATGGCAGGCGCTATGACCGAGCTTCTTGCCCTGAGTGAAGGTACACTTTCCGTGGATAACAGCAGTATCGTATCACTTACCGAGAGTGCTCAGCAGAATACGCGAGTTTTTAACATGGTGAATGCGGCTTCATCCATCGCAGCAAATGCACAAAATATAAGTAGACTACCAACTATTTCGACTGGATCAGCTGCTGTATTACCGACGTCCCTTCGTCAGCACAACCGTTTTGTCCAGCAACGTTAGGTATTTTTGTGGAGGAGATTATGAATAAAAAAAATATTATCTTCATACTCTTACTCCCGGTATTTCTTCTTTCTAACCCGGCCTGGGGTTTTGAACCATTAACTGACCAGGAACTCAATGCGGTCACCGCCGGCACTGCTGTTACAGGCCATGAGAGCCTGGAGGCTCTAAGCCGAATTCCATTCCATTATAGCAGCGACAAGGCCAGCGTGGATGGTGAGATTATTGTGCTCCCGATGACTAGCTACAATCAAACGGCAACACTGCAATTGACGGACAATGCCCAGTCTAATCTTAACTCACTCATCAACATCAATGCGGTTAGTTCGCCAATAAATATTTTGATGAACCTGAATATTAACGTGAATTCCACAATAGGGAAATTGAATCAATTAAATTATCTAATATCTAAATAAAGTCAAAAAAGTGAGAAAAATAATTTCATATCTTCACGTTTCTTTGCCACTCATTATTTTTACCTTTTGTCTTCCTGCCCACTCCCCTTCTGCCAGCCCGGTCAATATACATTTTGGAAACATACATTTTAATGGCAATGTCAGGAGCCTGTCCGAGCTTCGTTGGAATAAACTCACCCGTCAGGGCTGGGACATGAGCTGTGGCGCTGCCGCTCTTTCCACATTGCTAACTTACCACAATGGCCGTCCTTTTTCGGAGATGGCTATTACCTTGACAATATTAAAGAACAGCGATCCTGCCCTGGTGAGAAAGCGGGGAGGATTTTCTCTTTACGACCTTAAACGCTTCGTTCGAGCCATTGGTTTTGAAGGGCTTGGTTATGGTGACATGAGTCTGGACGACCTTGATGCTTTTAATCTTCCGGCCATTCTACCTATACGCATCAATGGCTTTGATCACTTTGTGGTATTTCGAAAGCGCCTTGGAAATCATGTCATTGTTGGCGACCCTGCCTTTGGTAATACCTCTCTGACCGTCGGCCATTTTAAGAGAATGTGGAAAAGTAAGATTGCTTTTTATGTTGTTAGCAAGGAAGAAAAACAGCTTTTATCAAAACGGGAGAAAGTCACTTCAATAAGCCCTCTTTCGCCAGAAGCAATAGAGATTACCATCCCCAGCGCTCACTATGGCTCACGCATTCTTGGTCGGATTCCTACCATTCCTATTACAAGGCGAATGATGGTATATTCTCCTTGATATGATCTTTAGAAGATTGCTGTTCTCCCTGTTATTGCTACTAAGCAGCCCTGTCGCCTGGGCCGATGACCAATCCACAGCTGTGCGTAATGAGGTGCTGGAGCAGGATGTACTTCAACTCAAACAAGCCAACAAGGCACTTGAACAGGTCATCAAAAATCTGATTCAACGTATCGAACATCTTGAAAATTCAACTCAGGATCAAACAGATGCGATCCTACCCAGGGTACAGCAGACCGAAAAGCCTATAGATTCAGAACTGAAGGCTCGGCTGGAAAAGGAAAGCGCAGAAAACTACAAACTTATCCAGTCTGCCTTTGAGCAGCGATTGAGCAAGGAAGGCGGGATGCTCCTGGGGCGTTACCAGTTCATCTATGAACCCAGTTTGTCATATTCTCACTCGTCTTATGACAAGATTTTGGTTGACGGTTTTACCATCTTCCCTGTCCTGGTTGTAGGTGATATTGTATCAGAGCGTGTTAGACGCGATATTGTCATCAATAACCACTATTTTCGGCTCGGGCTTGGTCGGGATATACAGGTGGATCTTGTTATTCCCCTTGGCTATGAGGAAGAGAATTCATTCCGCGGTGATGGTACTCAAAGTTCCAGGAAAACCTCTGGGCTTGGCGATGTCTCTATTGGCCTAAGTTACCAGCTTATCAAATCCCAGCAGTCCTGGCCGGACACCGTGTTGGCGCTTAATTGGAAGACTGCCACAGGAAACGACCCCTATCGTTTGGTGACTGCTGATGAACTTGCGCTTGGAACTGGTTTTAATACCCTCGGACTATCTCTGATCTCCATGACCAATTCTGACCCAATTATTCTTTTTGGCGGTTTATCCGCTGCATATACACAAAGCAGAATAAAGGCAATAGGCCATCTCAAGCCTGGGGCCAGCTATGGTCTTAATCTTGGTACGGCACTCGCACTTAATTTTGATACGTCACTAAGCTTCAACTTTCAGTATCGCTATACAGGGAAAACAGAGATCGACGGACAAAAAATCAGTGGCTCAGAGATAACAACATCCATTTTTTCTATAGGATTGTCCAGGGCAAAAGGTGAGCTTTATGCTGTTGATATTGACCTGGGTATTGGCTTGACTGCAGATACCCCTGATTTCCAGTTAACTGTTTCTTTTCCATTCGAATTCTCTTTTCTTTGAAATTTGGTCTTCAGGAAAATTTGAGTAAATAGGTAAATAAAATTGCTCCTTCTGGTATATCAAATGTATCTCTATGCTAATGAAATACCTCGATAGTTTCATGAATATTATCTGAAACTGTTGTTGTATCTATAGAATGCAAATATGATAAGTGTTGTTAATTTATCTTATTGATAACATGATTAAATAAGATGAATATCTTTACAATTTAATCGCAGGTGCTAATAATCGTGCTGTCGGACAGGCCTAGTAGGATGCGATCGCCTGCGTGAATCATGTCATGTTCGGCAATGGCCCGGCCAATGGGTCGCATTAATGCTTTGAGCATTTTAATCAGTTTTTGCATGGGCCAAGTGTAACGTGAGACGTGCATCATTCAAAGATGCCGGATGATGCATAAAACAGAGTTTATTGTTTTGCCAGCAGGGTTCTAATGCAGTCGAGCAGGGCCTGCAGGGTGAGAGGTTTGCTGAGAAAGGCCTGGATACCAGTATTCCTTTCCTGGATTTCATTTATATGCGCACTGTAACCGCTGCAGAGTATGACGGGTAATTCCGCTTTCAGGGCGAGAATTCTCTGTGCCAGTTCATCGCCGTTGATAATGGGCATGGTTTGATCTGTTATGACCAGATCAATGCTGTCGTGGTTGGCGCGAAAGTAATCCCAGGCTTCCTGGCCGTTATGACGCAGCGTGATTTGATAGCCCTGGCTTTCCAGCAGTTCGGCAATAAAGCGGGCAATGGATTCATCATCATCTACCACCAGGATATGTGCCGGGCCGGGGGCGGCAATTTTTGCCGGGCTGTGTTCCTGTACCACCAGGCTTCGATTCTCCATTTCTGCGGCTACCGGCAGGAAAATACGAAAGCGAGCACCGCCTGTGGGTGAATCCTGTACCAGAATATGGCCGTTGTTTTTATGCACAATGCCATGCACCGTAGGCAGGCCCATACCGGTTCCCTTGCCAATATCCTTGGTGGTGAAAAAAGGATCAAAAATATAGGGAACAATATCATGCTTGATACCGCCTCCCGTGTCCTCGATTGAGAGTTCGACAAAATGGCCGTTGATATAGCCGTGACAGGACATACATTGGCAGTCGCTGATCATGCTGCGTTGCAGGTGGATATGGATCTGGCCGTGTTTCTGGATAGCGTCACGGGCATTGATGCACAGATTCATAATGATCTGATGTAATTGAACGGGATCGATAATAATTCGCGGCAGCTTGTTTTCAACCTCGGTGGTGATGCGGATATCGGAAGGCAGGGTGGCGCTTAGCATTCTGATAACTTCGTCCACCAGCGGCGGCAAGGACAGCAGTTTTGTTTCACCACCGCTGTTGCGACTGAAGGCCAGCATCTGTGCCACCAGATCCCGCGCTCTTTCTCCAGCCTGATAAACTTCTTGCAAATACTGGCCCAGTTTACTGTTGCGGTCTTCGACATAGCGATCCAGGGCAAGACTGGTATAACCCATAATCGAGGCCAGAATGTTGTTGAAATCATGTGCGATACCGCCGGTAAGATGACCAATGGCTTCCATTCTTTGCGCCTGTTGCAACTGGCGTTGAGTATTCTGATATTCTTTCTGATTGCGCAGGGTAACAATGCCAAAGGCTATATCATCGGCCAGTTCCTGCAACAGCAGAATCTCATCGTCATCAAAGGCTTCAATTTCAGACGAATAGATGTTGAGGGCGCCAAATGTCGCACTGTCATGGCGTAAGGGCAGGGCCGTGGACGACTGATAACCCTGTTTGAGTGCGGCTTCGCGCCAGGGTTGATAACGGGGATCATGCAAAATATTGCGGATAGTGCAGGCCTGACCGGAGCGAATTGCCGTGCCGGTAGGACCCTGCCCATATTTATTATCTCCCCAGCTTGTTTGCAGTGAGTCCAGGTAGCCATCGTTAAAGCCGGCCTGGGCGGTTGCGATTACATGCTTGCCGTGATCATGCTCGGCAAAGCCGACCCAGGCAAAAAGATAATTACCATCTTCGATGATAATCCGGCAGATTTCCTGTAACAGTTCTTTTTCATCACTGGTGCGTACCAGTAACTGATTAGCGTTACTCAGTACCTGCAGGGCGCGGTTGGCCTTGCGCAGCGCCTGTTCCGCCTGTTTGCTTTCCTCGATGGCAATCCGCAGAGAGTGTGTGGTTCGCTGTAATCTTGCCAGTACGTAAAGCAAATAGAAAAGCAGGAGCATGGAAAACAGGTAAAGCGCCAGCCGGTAGCGGTCGACATGCGCCAGTCTTTTCTGATGGTAGTGGTTATAGACATTGCTGAGTGTGTCCAGATTCCGGGATACAGGCAGGAGTATGGTGGCCTGGAGTAGATCGTCCACCTGTTTTTTCTGTTGCAGCAGCAGGCGTGCGTGGTTGAGCAGATTGTTGATGGCCGGCTGTAACGAGGAGGGATAGGCGCCTATGTTTTTTATGAACCACTGCATGTAGCGCCGGGCCTGTTGCTGGGTGGAGAGATTGCCATTGAGGTTATAAATCAGGATGTAATTGAGCAATTTGTCAAGCAGGCTGCGCAGGTAGGGAGATGCCTGGCGAGCCTTTAGTTGCCGCTTTATATCGGCAACGGCGCGGGGGAAATAGGCACGGGAATTTTTCAGCAGGGCGATCATGGAAATCAGATCCTGAAGCTGACGGTTTTTGTCATCAAGAGAACGTTGCAGGATGGTCAGTGGCAGAATGATATTTTTTTCGCCGTTGCTAAAGGAGTGCAATTCCTGTGACAAATGCTGGAAGCGTTGTTTTATCTGGGAGCTGATCTGAGACAGGGGATCGTAATAATTGAGAACGCCGTAATTCACTTCCATCAGCTTCCGGTTAAGCAGCGAATTCAGATGGGCGACATTGCGGATGTCTTCGGCAACATGGCGTGACTGTTCGATTTCAAAGGTGCGGGTCTTGAAATAGATAAAGCTCAGCCCGGCCAGCAGAAGCAGGCCAAGCAGCAGATAGATGATGACGGCACGACTCATGGCGCGATCGCCTGTGTGAGCCGTCGGCCCTTATATTTACCGGTCAGGGTTTTCAGAAAGGTGATAAGGCTCTGAATATCAGCTTCAGGAATAGTCCGGCCAAGTTGATAGCGGGCGACCAGGTGAATGGCGTCGCGTAGCGTATTGACCGAGCCATCGTGAAAATAAGGGGCGGTAACCGCCACATTGCGCAATGAGGGAACGCGGAATACATGGCGGTCCTGTTTTCGTCCAGTAACATTAAAACGGCCATAATCTGCCAGCTGAATTTCATCCCGGTGTTCGAAGTAGTCAGCAAAAACACCTACTTTCTGGAACAGGTTGCCACCGATATTGACCCCCTGATGGCAGGCGGTACAGCCATAGGCCTTGAATAGCTGGTAGCCTTTTTTCTCTTTTGCATTCAGCGCCTGGTCGTCGCCCTGCAACCAGCGATCAAAAGGGGCGTCGGGCGTGAGCAGGGTCTGTTCAAAGACGCTGATGGCCTTGCGTATATTCTCGGCGCTAATGCCGTCGGCGTAGAGTTTGCGAAATTCACGCCGGTAAGTTGAATCGTCTTTGAGGCGACGGATAATGATCGGCCAGCTGTTGGCCATTTCGCGGGGATTTTCGATGACCTGATTGATCTGTTCTTTCAACGAATGGGCGCGACCGTCCCAGAATTGCCAGGGGTTGAGGGCGGCGTTGAATACGCTCGGCGTATTCACGGCCAGCGGGGTGTTGTCATGTCCGCGTGAGCGGACCTGATAATCGGCGCCGTTGCTGCTGAGATCGTGGCAACTTGCGCAACTGAGTTTTTGGTCGGTAGACAAACGAACGTCGAAGAACAGTTTTCGTCCCAGCTCAACTTCTCGTGGATTGAGTTCGGCTATAGCGGGCAGGGGGCGGATCGGTTCTTCTGCACGATAAGCGGGAGCCATAATTGTGCTGACAAAGGGAACATGCTCGGCAAGGCTTATGCCGGGGAGACTGGCGGCAAGCAGGCAGCACAGACCTGGCCAACTGTTTTTGTGGTTTATCCTGTGGATGAGTGGCGCTATAGCTATCAAGGAGATTAATTTCATAATGTCAGGCCCATACCCGGGTGGTCAATTGCGGAATCCAGGATTATGCGGACGGCCTCGGCTCGCCTGTTTTTATGCCATCACCCAGTCCGAGCAGGATCAACAGTGTATCGGTGTCCAGCGGCTTGGCCATGCAGGCTTCAGCGCCGGCGTTAAGAATACGCTCGACATTTTCCGGCGTGTGGTAGCCGGTCATGGTGATGATTCGGGTGGCTCGGGTGGCGGGGTTGCTTTTTATATGGTGGCAAACGTCGAAGCCATTGAGGCCGGGCATCATTAAATCCAGCAATAGGATGTGCGGTTGCCAAGTCTGGATTTTCCCACCGGCGTCAAAGCCATCATAAGCAGTTTCAATTTCAATGCTATTGTCGAGACCGGATAATAGTTCTCGCAGATAGCCGGAAAGCTGTAAATCGTCGTCTACGATCAAAATACGTGTGCAGTTGTCGTCATCATGGGTCAGGGTCAGGCCTCGTTCGTGGGCAAAATATTCCAGATCATGATAGAGAAAACGGTATAGACCGTCCGAGGTACTATGCGATTTGATCCAGCCGTTCAGCGCCCACTGACGCAGGGTGGCCGGCGATACCCTGAGCAGTTTAGCCGCTTCGTTCTGTGTCAAATACATTTTTTTGGTCATGCAGGGCACGTCCATTTTTTTATTGAACCCGGAATTATTCTAAATCCGTAGTGATATATTAATACAAGATATAGAATAAGTCACAAAATATCGAATAAATCGTTTTAATCGTTTTAATCGTTATCAGGGAGAAAAATAAAAACTTGAGCCTGGCTGAGCATTTGGCATGAAAATACCCCATCCAGGAACAGCGTGCTAAAATTCGGCGTTTTACGATGACGGCGGCGTGATGAAAACACTCGAACAGGTACTCAAAGAAAGGATTCTGGTTCTCGATGGCGCGATGGGTACCATGATCCAGAGCTACAGGCTGGAAGAGGCGGATTACCGTGGTGAGCGTTTTGCTGACTGGGACAGTGATCTCAAGGGCAATAACGACCTGCTGTCCCTGACCCAGGCGCAGATCATCGGTGATATCCATCGGGCCTATCTTGAAGCCGGGGCCGATATCGTCGAGACTAACACCTTTAACGCCAATTCAGTGTCGATGGCGGATTACCAGATGGAATCCCTGGCCTACGAGTTGAACTACGAATCGGCGCGGTTGGCGCGCGCCGCCTGTGATGCGTTCGCCAGCGAAGACAAGCCGCGCTTTGTCGCCGGCGTGATTGGTCCGACCAACCGCACCGCCAGTATTTCCCCCGATGTAAACAATCCCGGTTTTCGCAATATCGACTTCGATACGCTGAAAGTTTCCTACCTTGAAGCCATTCACGGTCTGGTGGAAGGCGGCAGCGACATTCTGCTGGTGGAAACCATTTTTGACACCTTGAACGCCAAGGCCGCGCTGTTTGCGATAGAAACCTATTTTGCCGAACACGATCTGAAACTGCCGGTGATGATCTCCGGCACCATTACCGATGCCTCCGGGCGTACATTGTCCGGGCAGACGGCTGAGGCCTTCTGGAATTCGCTGTGCCATGTGAACCCCATCAGCTTCGGTTTCAACTGCGCCCTGGGTGCGAAAGAACTGCGTCAATATGTCGAAGAACTGGCCGGGCTGGCTAATTGTCACATCAACACCCATCCCAACGCCGGGTTGCCGAATGAATTTGGCGAGTACGACGAGACGCCTGCGCAGATGGCCGCCGAGATCGAAGAATGGGCAAGCAAGGGTTTTCTGAATATCATCGGCGGTTGCTGCGGCACCACCCCGGCGCATATTCGAGCCATCCATGATGCGGTGAGCAAATACCCGCCGAGGCAGATCCCCGAAATCGAAGTGAAAACCCGCCTCAGCGGTCTCGAACCCTGCAACATAGGTGAGGACTCACTCTTTGTTAATGTAGGCGAGCGCACCAATGTTACCGGCTCGGCGCGTTTCAAGCGGCTGATTATCGAAGAGGATTATGATGAAGCCCTGAGCGTGGCCCGGGAGCAGGTGGAAAACGGCGCCCAGATCATCGACATCAACATGGATGAAGGCATGCTCGATGGTGATAAGGCGATGGTGACCTTTCTCAACCTGATCGCCTCGGAACCGGATATTGCCCGGGTGCCGATCATGATCGATTCTTCCAAGTGGTTCATCATCGAGTCCGGACTCAAGTGTATTCAGGGCAAGGGCATCGTCAACTCCATTTCGCTCAAGGAAGGCGAGGAAAACTTTCTGCAGCAGGCGCGCCTGTGCCGTCAGTACGGCGCGGCGATCATCCTCATGGCTTTTGATGAAGAAGGCCAGGCGGATACCCGCGAGCGCAAGGTCGAGATCTGTACTCGCGCCTATATTTTATTACGCGAGAAACTGGATTTTCCGCCCGAAGACATTATTTTCGATCCCAACATCTTCGCCGTGGCCACAGGCATCGAGGAACACAATAATTATGGCGTGGATTTTATCGAAGCCACGCGTACGATTAAACAGACCCTGCCCCACGCGCTGATCAGCGGCGGGGTGTCCAATGTTTCCTTTTCCTTTCGCGGTAACAACCCGGTGCGCGAAGCTATCCATGCGGTGTTTCTGTATCACGCGATTCAGGCGGGCATGGATATGGGTATCGTTAATGCCGGGCAGCTTGCCGTGTATGATGATCTGCCGAAAGAGTTGCGTGAACGGGTAGAAGACGTGGTGCTCAACCGGCGTGATGACGCCACCGAGCGCCTGCTGGAGATTGCTGATCAATATCGTGGTGATGGCAGTACGGGCAAAAAAGTCGAAGATCTGGAGTGGCGCAGCCTGCCCGTAGCAAAGCGTATCGAGCATGCGCTGGTCAAAGGCATCGACAGTTTTATTAATGAAGATACCGAAGAGGCGCGGTTACAGTTCGACCGACCGATTGAGGTGATCGAAGGCCCGCTGATGGATGGCATGAACACCGTGGGTGATTTGTTTGGCGCCGGGAAAATGTTCCTGCCCCAGGTGGTTAAGTCGGCACGGGTGATGAAGAAAGCCGTGGCCTGGCTACTGCCCTTTATTGAAGAAGAAAAAGACGGTGGTGGCAGCCAGAGCAATGGCAGGATCCTCATGGCTACGGTCAAGGGTGATGTGCATGACATCGGTAAGAATATCGTCGGCGTGGTGCTGCAGTGCAACAACTTTGAAGTCATCGACATGGGTGTGATGGTGGCGGCCAATAAAATTATGGATGCGGCCAAAGAGCAGGATGTGGATATCATCGGCCTGAGCGGACTGATTACGCCATCGCTGGATGAAATGGTGCATGTGGCAAAGGAAATGGAACGCCTGGGTTTTGATATCCCATTGATGATCGGCGGCGCGACCACCTCGAAAGCGCATACAGCGGTAAAAATTGAGCAGCACTACCACGAAGCTACGGTCTG
>VAPL010192847.1_pt1 | contig 12724 bp, 9 predicted proteins | sample 3395061 | NCBI WGS metagenome assembly VAPL01 (sample SAMN08290444, study PRJNA428436) | hydrothermal vent metagenome | isolation source: Deep-sea hydrothermal vent chimney 2 | place: Pacific Ocean: Juan De Fuca Ridge | depth 2182 m m
CCCTATTTATAAAACCCGTTAGAACATCTGTATCACCAGGTGTATTTATTTTTTCTGCAACAGGTATACCTACAGAAAACATACTTGTGCTGTTTATAGTATCGAATTTATGATATAAACTAAATGGTACGCCCGTAGTACGAATATTATATTTTTTAATAAACGATTCGATTTTGCTTTTTAATTCTTGGTACTTATTTCCAATTTGTTCTATCTTACTTGAACTGGTTAAATACAAATAATAACCTCCACTTAAGTCAACAACTCCATTTGTTTCAATGCTATATTTCTTTATTTTCTTTAACAAATTCTTATCAAAAAGCTCCAATCCCCTTTCTTCCATGGGTCCCATCTGTTCTTCCATATTATCGGCCATCCAACGGGTAAAAAAACTCATTTCTCCTTTTATCCCCCAAGTTAGATTTGTCCCTTTTTCCACTTTTTCTAAAATCCAGTATACATCCGATTTCATATCCCCGAAAGGGGTTTTAAAAATAATTTCCTGCTCGATACTTTTCGGTCTATCAACTTTTAAAGTTTGCATAGAACCATCTCCTTCTTTGCCTGTCCATGTATATGACCCTCCCTCTCCAATGGTGTTTTCTGCATATTTAACTTCTATTGACGGGTCTTCTTCATACCACGGACCCCAATCTTTCCAATTTTTATAATCATTCAGATCATTAAAAATAACTTCCGGTTGAGCCTTAATTATTCTCGAACGCTTAATATCATAGGTTCCATCTAATGTTGCCAAATAAATGGAGCCAATTACTATAGCGATTAAAATAAAAAGTAAAATGTATTTTAAGGTTTTCACAGTGCTTGTTTTTATAAATAACAATCAAATATAACAATTCTAAATGAGTAATATATAAGCTTTGTTTGTTTGGTAAAGCCTAAGGATTTATCTAAATTTGAACAATCAAAATTTAAAATAAAATAGAATGAAACTAAAATATTTTTTCAGCCTTTTTCTTATGGCTGTTCTTGTTTTTTCTTACCAAGAAATCCAAAAAGAATCCGATGTACTTCTCGTTAAAAAAGAAAGTCAAGATTTTAACTATTTAGCAGAACAATTTGCAGATATTAAAATATTAAGATATCAAATACCTGGTTTTGACCAACTTAGCCTACAGCAAAAAAAATATGTTTATTTTTTAACCCAAGCAGGATTGGCAGGAAGAGACATTATGTACGATCAAAATTATCGTCACAATTTAAAAATTCGACGAGCCCTTGAAAATATCTACCAAAATTATAAGGGAGATAAAAATTCTGACAATTGGAAAAATTTTGAGACCTATTTAAAACGAGTGTCGTTTGCTAACGGTATTCATCATCACTATGCCAATGATAAGTTTAAACCAAGCTTTTCTAAAAATTATTTCGACACTTTATTAAAAGAAACCAAGACCAAATTAGCAGGTGAGGCATACGACGTTATTTTTAATGATGCCGACACTAAGAAAGTAAACTTAAATCCTGATAAAGGATTAGTAAAAGGATCGGCTATCAACTTCTATTCACCAAACATTACTGAAGAAGATGTAGATAGTTTTTATTCTAAAATGAAATCAGATAAAGAAAAACCGATTGAAAAAGGATTAAACAGTAAATTGGTAAAAAAGGATGGGAAAGTAGTTGAGCAGGTATGGAAAAGTGGAGGCATGTATGGTGCATCTATAGATAAGATCATTTTTTGGTTAGAAAAAGCAAAAAATGTAGCTGAGAATAAAACACAAGCTAAAGGACTTGGATTACTTATTAAATACTACCAAACAGGTGACTTAAAAGTTTGGGATGATTACAATATTGTTTGGGCCAAATCTACAGATGGAGATATTGACTATATCAATGGATTTATTGAAGTATATAACGACCCTAAAGGCTATAGAGGATCGTATGAATCTGTGGTTCAAATCAAAGATTTTGACATGTCTAAAAAAATGGCAGCTCTTGCAGATAATGCGCAGTGGTTTGAAGACAATTCAACCTTACAAAAAGAACATAAAAAGAAAAATGTTGTTGGGGTTTCCTATAAAACAGTAAATGTAGCAGGGGAAGCAGGCGACTCATCACCATCAACACCAATAGGAATTAATTTACCTAATAACAATTGGATTAGAGAACAACACGGATCAAAATCGGTTTCGCTTGGAAACATTATAAATGCATACAACAATGCTTCTGGAAGTGGAAGACTAAAAGAGTTTGCATATAGCAAGGAAGAAGTGGAGTTTGAAGAAGAATATGGCCAGATAGCAGACAAATTGCATACAGCTCTACATGAGGTAATTGGTCATGCGAGTGGAAAATTAAATGAAGGTGTTGGTACACCTAAAGAGACCATGAAAAATTATGCTTCGACTTTAGAAGAAGCAAGAGCCGATCTGGTTGGTTTGTACTATTTACCTGATGAAAAATTAGTTGAAATAGGTATTTCACCTGATGCCAATGGAGTTGGTAGAGCTGCATTTGATAGTTATATCAGAAACGGATTATTGACCCAATTAATAAGGTTGAATTTAGGCGATGATATTGAAGAAGCACATATGAGAAACAGACAACTGGTTGCAGCCTGGGCAATGGAAAAAGGAGTCAAAGAAAAAGTTATTGAAAAGGTGACTAAAGATGGTAAAACCTATTTTGTAATAAACGATTATAAAAAATTACGTGCTTTATTTGGAGAGCTATTACGCGAAATACAAAGAATTAAATCGGAAGGTGATTTTGAAGCTGGAAAAGCCTTAGTAGAAACATATGGAGTGAAGGTTGATCAAGACTTACACAAAGAGGTTTTAGAAAGAAACAAACGGTTTAAATCGGCTCCTTATAGTGGTTTTATCAACCCAGTTTTGGTTCTGGTTTCTGAAGGAGATAAAATTACAAATATTAAAGTGGTTCAACCTGTTAGTTTTGCAGAACAAATGCTGCAATACGCAAAAGACTACACCACCTTACCAGATGAAAATTAAGTAAAAAGTAAATAGATTTAAAGACCTAAGACGAAATTAAAATTTAGTCTTAGGTCTTTATTTTAATACAAATTAAGTAAATAAATGACAGGTATTGTTACAAAATCTACAGGTAGCTGGTATTGGGTTAGAACCCAAGATCACCAACAATACCAGTGTCGCATTCGTGGAAAATTTCGATTAAAAGGAATCAAAAGTACCAATCCGGTAACAGTTGGTGACCATGTAGATTTTAAATTAGAGGAAAACACCAATAATGGAATAATTACAAATATTCACCAAAGAAAAAATTATATTGTACGTAAATCGGTTAATTTATCAAAACAAACACATATAATTGCCTCCAATATAGATCTTGCTTTTTTAATGGTAACCGTTGCTAATCCACCCACTTTCACTTCGTTTATCGATCGTTTTCTCGCTACTGCGGAAGCCTATGATATTGAGGTTATTTTACTTTTTAATAAAATGGATCTGAACGATGAAAAATTAAGTAAAATCAAAGATAACTTAATTAATATATACACCAATATTGGTTATAATTGTTTAGAAATATCCGCTACAGAAAAGATTAATATTCAAAAAGTTAAAGAATTGATGATTGGCAAAGTAAGTATGTTTTCCGGTCATTCGGGTGTGGGTAAGTCAACTTTGATCAATGCCATCGCACCTAATTTAAAATTAAAAACAGCAGAAATCTCTTTACAACATAAACAGGGACAACATACCACCACCTTTGCCGAAATGTTCACCATAGAAACAGAACCAGAAAGTTATATTATAGATACACCAGGTATAAAAGGGTTTGGTGTTGTAGATTTTGAAACTAATGAAATAGGTGATTACTTCCGTGAATTTTTTAAATTAAAACCCAACTGCAAATTCAACAATTGTTTACATGTAAATGAACCAGATTGTGCTGTAAAGAAAGCTTTAGACAATAATTTGATCGCTAATTCGAGATACAAAAGTTATTTGCAACTGCTACATGGCGAAGATGAAAATTATCGAACGAATATATATTCGGAATAAATTTTCTGAATCAATTGTCATTCTAAACAAAAATACTGTCCTATATTATTTTATATTTAAATTTTATTTCTTTTATTTGATTACTGTATTTTCCCCTGAATGCATAAAATCATTACTTATGAAAGCAGTAATTCAAAGAGTTACACATGCTTCGGTTATAGTTGAGGGGAAAACGATTAGTGAAATTAAAAAAGGTATTTTAATTTTGCTTGGTATTACAGACAATGATACTTCCGAAGACATCAAATGGCTGTCTAATAAAATAACAAATCTTCGCATTTTTAATGACGAAAATGGTGTGATGAATATATCTATCCGTCAAGCGGATGGAGAGATTATAGTAGTGAGTCAATTCACTTTATTAGCGAGTACCAAAAAAGGAAACAGGCCTTCTTATATAAAGGCAGCTAAACCTGAAATTGCAATTCCAATATATAAGCAATTCATTCAACAAATTGAAAATGATCTTGCTAAAAAAGTTGGTACAGGAATTTTTGGAGCAGAAATGAAAATAAACCTGCAAAATGACGGTCCGGTTACTATACTAATTGACACCAAAAATAAACAATAATTAAATTTTGAAACCGTTGTATATAGCATTCTAACAACCGTTAACATGAAAAAGAATTATTTAAGCATAATTTTCTTACTGTTTTTTATCCTTCCCATACTTTCTCAAAATTTTGAATTGAGTTATTTAACAATTCCAGACAGCTTAAAAACAGATGCAAATGCGGTTATTAGATTTGAAAATACCGATATCAACATTATATCTTCTTCCAAAATGACGATCCAAAAAGAAATGGAAGTTACAGTATTAAACAAATTAGGTGATGGTGATGGGTACATCTATTTGTATTATGACAATCACCAAAAAATAAAAAGCGTTCACGCCAAGATATATGATGCTTTTGGCAAGGAGATAAAAAAAATAAAACAAAGTGATTTTAAAGATGTGTCTGCTGTAGGTAATGGATCTTTATATAGTGATGATAAAGTGTTGTACTATAAGCATATAGCCAAATCATACCCATATACGATTAAATATGATTATGAAATATCTACGTCGAACACCGCCTTTATTCCAAATTGGATACCCCTTAAACATTATTATGCCAGTACAATAAAAAGTATTTATAGTATTACATATCCAGAAGATATAACATTAAATTTTAAGGAATTTAACCTAAATGGATACCATGTTCAAAATAATAGTTTAGATAACAAAATTTCCTACACCTTAGAAAATGCACAAGCCATAGAATATGAATCTTTAAGTCCAAATTTTTATTATTACGGGCCCCATGTGAAATTCGCTGCAAATAAATTCTACTTGGCAGGTGTTTATGGTGAAGCAAACAATTGGAAAGAATTTGGCAAATGGATGAATGATAAACTTCTAGCCGGAAGGAGTGAAATTTCTGAATCGACAAAAACAGAAATTAAAAATTTAGTGAAAGGCGTTGAAGACCCGGTTGAAAAAGCTCGAATAGTTTATGAATATATGCAAGACAAAACGAGATACATAAGTGTTCAAATTGGCATTGGGGGCTGGAAACCCATGTTGGCTGGTGAGGTAGAAAAATTAGGATATGGAGACTGTAAAGCTCTAACAAATTATACTTATTCACTATTAAAAACAGTCGATGTAGATTCTTACTACACCATTCTTTATGCCAAAGAAAGAAGAAACATAGACAAAGATCTGGCCTCAATACAAGGAAATCATGCTATTTTAATGGTGCCCACAAAGAAAGATACGGTCTGGTTAGAATGTACTAGTCAGAAGGTTCCTTTTGGTTATTTAGGAAGTTTTACAGATGATCGGGATGTTTTAATTGTAACTCCCGAAGGTGGAAAAATAGTGCACACAAAAACTTATTCCAATACAGAGAACAAGCAGTTGACCACAGGAGAAATTGATTTAGATGATAACGGGAAAATTACAGCCAAAATTAAAATTTTGAGTTCTGGTGTTCAGTACGATGATAACTATCCAATTGCTGATTTTGATGCAAAAGAAAAAGACACTTATTATAAAGATTATTTTGACCATATAAATAATATCCATCTAGATAAGATTCAGGTTAAAAGTGATGAAAAATATGCTGTTTTTGAAGAGAATATAGAATTTACCGCTACGAATTATTCTGTAAACAGTGGCGATAAAATGCTATTTCGTGTAAATACGATCAATGTAAATGACAATATTCCTAAACGGTTTAGAAATAGAAAATTACCTCTTGAAATACAATATGGATTTTTAGATTTAGACAGCATTACTATCAACTTACCTAAAAATTTCCAAATTGAAGCCATGTCAAATGGAAAAGATTTAGAATCAAAATTTGGAACATATAAAATAAAAATTGAAAAACTAAGTGAACATCAAATCCAATATACGCGTGAGTTATTGATAAAACAGGGTATCTATTCTGTTGCCGATTATGCATTGTACAGAAAATTCTTAAAAAAAATCAATCAACTAGATAACTCTAAAATCGTATTAAGCAAAACCTAAAAACTATGAAAAATTTAACCATCTTTCTCTTTGTTTCTATAATATTTGCAACATCAATTGGTAAGGCCCAAGAGGTAAAATACGGGAAAGTAACAAAAAAGGAACTTGAAGAAAAGTTCTATTCCCAAGACACATCTGCTAACGCAGTGGTTCTATACAAAAAAAGACGTACTTATTACGAATACACTGGCACGTCTGGCTGGAGTTTAGTAACCGTAGTACATGAGCGGATTAAATTATACAATAAAGACGGCTTCGAAAACGCCACAAAAAAAGTACCCATTTATTCAAGAGGTGGTAAAAGTGAATCACTTGGTATAAAAGCCTATACCTATAATTTAAATGGAGGAAAAGTTGAAAAAACCAAATTGAGTAAAAGCGAAATTTTTGATGAAGAAATAACTGAAAATTGGAGTAGCAGAAACTTTACTATGCCTAATTTAAAAGAGGGAAGTATTGTTGAATGGAAATACACTATTAATTCACCATATTATTCAAATATCAATGATATTATTTGTCAATATGATATACCAATAAAGTATATGGAATTCAAAATAAAGATTCCGGAGTACTTTGTTTTTAAATATTTACCAAGTAGATATTATCCTATAAAAGTGAACCAATCAAATTCACTAAGAAAACTAAATTTTAGTTACAGAACCAATGACGGTGATAACCTTGTCGTAAAAACAACTTTAAACAATGAAACCATTGATATAAATGAAAAGGTTTTTTCTGCTGTGGCAAAAGATATTCCGGCATTGACAGAAGAACCTTATGTGAATAATATAAATAATTACAGAGCCATAGTAAATCTTGAAATGACCGCTTACATTCCCAAATATGGTTCTCATGAATATTTTAATAATTCGTGGAAAGATGTTACCAAAACGATTTATGAAAGTAGCAATTTTGGAGATCAATTAAAGAAAAAAAGTTATTTTAGTGATGATCTTGCGCAATTAACAGGAAATTTAAAATTGCCTGATGAAAAAATGATGGCCATATTTCAATTTGTAAAAACCAAAATTAAATGGAATAAAAATTACGGTAAATATTGTTCTTCAAAAGGTGTTAAAAATGCCTATAAAGAAGGTATTGGAAATGTTGCAGACATAAACCTAACTTTGATAGCCATGTTGAGAGAGGCAGGATTAAATGCCAACCCTATTTTGGTTAGTACACGTTCAAATGGAATTAAATTATTTCCAACTACAGAAGGGTTTAATTATGTGATTGCAGGTGTAGAAAAAAATGGAGAAGTTGTTCTTTTAGATGCAACGGAAAAATACAGTTCTCCAAATATTTTACCTCTTCGTGACCTGAATTGGGAAGGTAGACTCATTAGAGAACATGGTTCGTCTACTCCAATTAGCCTATATCCAAAAAAATACAATATAAAAAATACAAAACTCTCAACAAAAATTGATGGAGAAGGTATGATCACAGGTACAATGATAACCAGCTATAGTAATTTAAATGCTCTTCAATATAGGGATGCCTATAATGCATTAGATGAAGAAGAATTGATAAGTAAAATAGAAGAAGAAAATAATGACATCGAAATTGAAAATTTTAGATTGAATAACAAAACAAATTTAGCAAGGCCTATAGTTGAAATGATTAAATTTTCTAGTGACGGTCAAGTTGATGTTATAGGTGATAAAATGTATATTTCACCCTTGCTTTTTTTAACGGTCAGTGAAAATCCTTTTAAACAAGAAGATAGGCTTTACCCAATAGATTATGGATCTGCCTGGAAAAACGAAATTATTGTTGCCATTCAAATACCTGAAGGATTTAGTGTTGAATCCAGACCAGAAGACTTTGCTCTCGAACTACCAAATAATTTAGGTACTTATAAGTTAAAAACTGAAGTTGTAAATAACAAGATAAACGTAATTTCTCAAACGAAAATTAATTCAGCTATAATAGGCGCCAATCATTATAAAATCTTAAAAGATCTATACAAACAAGCTATAGATCAACAATTAGAAAAAATTGTTTTGGTTCAAAGCAAACCCTAATCTAAAAAATATTATGGGTTTCATTCTTAAAGAGACCCCAGTTATTTTAAATAGATCTAACATTTACAATCGGTATCGCAATCGCCTTTTTTCTTTTTTGGTTTAAAGATATATTTTCTTACCAAAAAGAATATTGCTATTCCAAGTGCTATATAAACTAATATTTCCTGCATAAAATCATTTATGATAATAAAGTATAAGTTAGAAAAGATGCAATATATGCTAAGATACCCATTCCAAATAATTGTAATAGGGGCCATTTCCAGGTATTGGTTTCTTTTTTTACAATTGCCAGAGTACTAATACATTGCATGGCAAAAGCATAAAACACCAATAATGACATTCCAACCGGGAAATTAAATAATTTTTCTCCTGTGTCGGTATTTATCTCGGCTGCCATTCGATTTTTAATAGTTGTGTTATTTTCATCATCATTACCCACACTATAAATCGTAGCTAAAGTACCTACAAATACCTCTCTGGCAGCAAAAGATGAGATAAGAGCTATCCCAATTTTCCAGTCATAGCCCAAGGGTTTAATAGCAGGTTCTATTGTTTTACCCATTATTCCGATATAAGATTGTTCCAATTTATAGGAAGCCAGTTGCTCATTGTATTGTTCAGAACTTAGATCTATATTTCTCTCTATATTTTTAAAGTTTGTTTCGGCATTCTTAAAATTCTTCGGACCGTTAGATGCCAAAAACCATAAAATTATGGAAATGGCTAAGATTATTCTTCCAGCTCCAAAGACAAATGCCTTTGTTTTTTCTACAACAGTAAAGAAAACATTTTTCAAAGATGGTAACTTGTAATTAGGCATTTCTATGATAAATAAATTTTTACCTTTTACCTTTAGAACATGATGTAACAGATAACCCGATGCCAACGCCGATCCAAAACCTACTAGATATAGTGCTAATAAGGTAAGACCTTGTAAACTAAAAATACCTAATACACGCTGTTGCGGAATAATAAGTGCAATTATAATCGCATATACCGGTAGCCTGGCAGAACAGGTTGTAAATGGTGTAACCAAAATTGTTATTAATCTTTCTTTCCATCCACTAATATTTCTTGCGGCCATTATTGCCGGTATGGCACATGCTGTTCCCGAAATAAGAGGTACAACACTTTTACCACTCATACCAAAGCGACGCATTATTTTATCCATTAAAAAAACAACTCTGCTCATATAACCAGTCTCTTCCAAAACCGCAACAAATAAAAACAGGATTGCAATTTGTGGTATAAAAATAACTATACCTCCTATCCCGGGAATTACACCTTCAGAAATTAAACTGGTAAATTTTCCTGGGGGTAAATATGCTTTGGCATTGGCACTTAAATTGGCGAAAAACTGGTCGATCCAATCCATTGGTAGACTGGCCCAATCGAAAATAGATTGAAAAATTATTAATAAAATAAGTGCAAAAATAACATAACCCCAAATCTTATGAATCAGTATTTTATCTAATTTAGACCTTAAATCTTTTGCTTTTGATTTATCAATATGATAGGTTTTTTTTAATATACTATTAATTTGCTGGTATCGGTAAATGGTTTCTTTATGTTGGTATTTTTTTAATTTTTCTGTATCTGATTTGAATAATTTCAAATCTTTCTTTTCCTGTTCATTTAATTCTTCGAAATCTTCAATTTGGGTTATATATAGCCATGTTTTATACAAAGGAAAATTTGGAAAAGATTTTTTTAATATATCAAAATAATCGGTATCAATTCTCTTTGATATATCAGCTAAAGAAGCTGTATTCAACGATTTATAATCTACAATTACTTCCTTTAATTTATCAATCCCTTCATTTTTCCTGGCACTGGTTAAAACCACTTCCGATTTTAATTCTTTTTTTAGAAGATCAATATTGATTTCAATACCTTTCCTTTTAATTTGATCTGCCATATTAATAACCAATACCGTAGGAATCTGCAGATCCTTTATTTGAGAATACAATAAAAGATTTCTTTTAATATTTTCTATATCGGCTACAACCACAATGATATCCGGAAAGTCTTCATGAGAAGTTTTCATCAAGGTATGCATGACAATATTTTCATCTAAAGTAGTAGGATTAATACTGTAGGTACCAGGAAGATCAATTATACTGGCAATTTGATTTTTCGAAAGTTGGCAAGTTCCTACTTTCTTTTCTACTGTAATACCAGGGTAATTTCCTACTTTTTGATTTAGACCGGTAAGTTGATTGAACAATGAAGTTTTACCAGTATTCGGATTACCAACTAAAGCAACTTTTATGGCTTTATTTTTAGACATTAATTATGTTTTGGTAATCAATATTTGATTTGCAGTTTCCTTTCTTATAGCTAAATGACTTCCATTTACTCGAATATATAAAGGGTCTTGCAAGGGAGCAATTTGTAGTAATTCAACATTTTCACCTGGCATACAACCCATTTCTAAAAGCGATAATGGAATATTTTCTAATGAAACTTCCTTTATCACTCCTGTTTCTCCTACCTTTAAACTTGCAATGGTTGTACTCAATTTTTATTTAGATTGATTATAAATACTGTGCGAATTTACATAAAAAAAAATTCAAAAAAGTGATTTTTGTCATATTCTACTAAATTTAGATTAGTTTAACAGAACTTTATTTAAGGCAGCAAAATTTTACAATTAATATATTTTGACAAAATCTGTACTACAAATCTATTATTACAAACATCAAATAGAAGTAACCTGATTAATTTTCCTTCTTTAAAATCTCAATATCTTTAATAATTCTTTGCATTTCCGACTTATCTGTACCATCATAAAAACCTCTTATTTGTTTCTTTTTATCGACTAATACAAATTGCTCTGTATGAATAAAGTCCTGCTCTCCTCCATCACCCTCATCTAATACAGCAAAATACGATTTTCGAGCCAATTCATAAATAAGCTTTTTATCTCCTGTAGTAATTTCCCATTTTCCATCAATTGCTTGATTCTTATTGGCGTATACTCTCAATACACTTACACTATCTATTTCTGGTGTTACAGAGAGTGATAAAAACTTTACCTCCTTGTCATTTTCATAATAGGTTTGTAATTCATTTATATTAATTGCCATAATCGGACAAATGGTTTGACATCTAGTAAAGAAAAAATCTGCTATATAAATTTTATTTTCAAAATCGCTTTGTGTAATTATATTACCATTTTGATTGGTCAATTCAAAATTTGCCACTTTGTGATTTCTGCTAACATGCTTCATAGCATCATCAACTAATCTTGGATTAACATCTACAGGGTTATATACCGGTAACTCAATTTTAGGTTTTACTAAAAAATAAAGAATTGGTACAAAAAGAATCGAGAAAAAAAATATAAAAAGTAGGGTGGATTTTGATTTTTTAAAAAATTCAATCAAATACATTTTTCGTACATTTTAAATATCAATTAAAACAACAAATTTAAATTATATCAAGTACTTTCATGTCTTATAACCCTAATAATTTACATTTAATGAAATTAAATCACTGGTTTCACAATATTTTTTCTTAAATTTAACCTACACGAATCTATTTTCAGTGCGATTTTTCCTTCTAATTTGCATGTGAAAAATAATGAATTTTTTAGTTAATTAATACATGCAAGTTTTCAAATAAATCGAATTAGATGAACGATTTTTTGGATGTTAATGAAGCATAATAAAAACAAATCCGAGAAATCGGAATAAACTTATGAAAAAATTAATTCTAATTGTATTTATTTTTTATTCAATTGTTGGGTTTTCACAAACAAAGGAATTAAAGTTAATATCAGATATTTGGCCTCCTTTTACAAATGTTGAAACTGAAGATTCTTTTGCAATAGACCTTGTTAAAGAGGCCTTAAAGAGAATAGATATCAATTCCATACAAGAAATATCTAATTTTAAAGACCTGCTATCCTCCTTAAATTCAGGTAAATATGATGGAAGCGCAGCTTTGTGGTTTAATAAAGATCGTCAAAAGAGATTTGCTTATTCCAAACCTTATTTACAAAATCAATTGGTTTTGGTTGGTCATAAAGGCGCTGATGTAAGTGCCAAATCTTTCTCAGATATTAAAGGAAAACGGATAGGGATTATAGAAAATTATGCATATGGTGAAGAATTATTCGGCATTAAAGAACTTGAAATAATCAAAGGAAAAAACAATCA
>VAPL010297238.1_pt1 | contig 12724 bp, 8 predicted proteins | sample 3395061 | NCBI WGS metagenome assembly VAPL01 (sample SAMN08290444, study PRJNA428436) | hydrothermal vent metagenome | isolation source: Deep-sea hydrothermal vent chimney 2 | place: Pacific Ocean: Juan De Fuca Ridge | depth 2182 m m
GATCATCTCAATTGAACCTTCTAATACTGTCCCAACGATACCTTGAATATCTCCGCCACAGTTTCCGTCACAAATTTGAAGAATATAATGTGTACCGCGAACGCCCATAGTTGCAACGGGTGTTCTTACTTTGTATTTATCGCGTGCTGATTTACCGATTAAACCGGTGACACTACGCATGCCACCTTTTAGTAAACTTAGTACGGCACTTTTGTTTTTATCTTTTTTATCTTTGAACTTGTATTCATCAATACGGAATACCGTGTTTTCTTTAAGAACGATTAATTGATTATCAATAAATCGAAGTTGTAGACGTGATTTCTTGCCCACTTTAATCGTATCGCCTTCAAATACTTTACCACGGCGTTTTAATTTTTTTTCTTTACCGTCTTTGCCTGTTGTAAATACTTTACCAATACTAATAATCGCTTTACCCACACCTGTTGCTGCCTGCGCCGAGGCACCAAAAAATGACATGCAGAGTAATACTGCAACAACAAAAATCTTTAATTTATTTATGTTCATACTATTAACTCAACCTCATACTTTAAAACAATAGCAACTACCATCACTAAAAAGTATAACGTGCGCTTACTTGTGTTAAGGTTTTATCGTAGTCCGTCAAGACTGTATTTGAATCATTACGTGTATAATAAATCCCTGCACCTAAACTCCAGTTATCATCAATAATATAACGACCTGTTAATGATGCTTGATACAGCTGATCATTTCGGGTTTTACCCGTTAATATATTTTCACCCTCATAATGACTGGTTTCAGCAGACACAGAAGCAGAAACACTCATGCGAGATGTTGGAATAACCTGCGCCGCAAACCTAAGGCCTATAAACTTACGTTGAGCCGCTGAACGTCCTATTTCCGTATCCGTTCTTGCAAACTCTTTTCCAATGTATGTACTAGCAGAAATTGTAGGTTGCCACTTCATTGCATATTGATGTGTTAAGCCTGTACCCACTATAAATAATGTGGAGTCACGTATATTTTGGCTAGGGTAACCAATTTGTGCCGCTTGAAGTTGAGTAGACCAGGTTGTTTGTTTATTCAAACGACGCTCCCAACTACCCGACAAACTCACCAAGCTACGGTTATCAACGTCTGCTAATTCAAACTCTTGAACTTGAGCGGTGATGCCAAACTTATCTTTTCCTTGACGCCATTTAACACCAGCATAAATATTCCAGTTTTCTGTTTCAAAAGCATCATCATCAGCATTAAATCTTGCCGATACATCGACACCCATCAGTAACTGCTTTCCTGGTTCAAAAGGATGTAATAACTTACCGCCGGTTGTTATTTTTAAAAATTCATCACTTTGTTCAAGCCCGCCACCCGCCAGTGTCAACGAACCTAAAATTGGGCTAAAAAAGGTGGCGTCAGCAGGCGCACTATTAATATTGGTATCATAACCCAGTGCAACTTCAACATATGCAGTACCGGTTGAACGATATTCAGATTCTCGCAAACGAATAATTCGTAAAAATTTCTTTACATTAGCGACAACACCGGATGGTGGTTTTCTTTTTAAGACTATTTCAAATTCCTGTCTTGAACGCGTGTCTTCTTTTAATAGAAAATATGCACGGGCTAATTCAAGGTGTGCCAGTGTATTTTTAGGGGTAGTCAGAACAACTCGCTCCAGTGCCAAAACACCTTCACTTAGCTTACCTGCATCAATCGCCGCCATGCCATAAGCAAAATCATACTTAGGCTCACCTTCAAGATCATTACGATATTTGAGTGCTAATTCGTAAGCCTGCTTGGCTTTTCCCTGTTTGCGTAATTCATCAACTTGAGCAGCATTAAACGTATCAGCGGCTATTGTTGGGGCAATCAACACCATACAAAGCGCCAACACTGCACTATTTTTTTTTATTCTAGGTTTCATTCTTCCCATCTCTCATTACTGTATATAGACACCCTCAACAGTATATGATGGCGTGAAATTCTCTCTTTAACAAGGTAAATATTGTAGGTATTTCTAAGTATGCAGGTTTTTATTGTTTATGGGACAATAACAAACTATTTTTCAACATTAACTCTTTTATCTATCTTAAAAAGAAGCAATAAGTATAATAAAAACAATTATTTATATGAAAATACTGTCTCCTAAACAACTCGTTGCTTTCCTTAATAATCTGTCAGAAAAGACCGGTAGAACTATTGCTTGGTTAACGCTTTTCATGGTTATTACCCAATTTAGCGTCGTTATCTTACGTTATCTATTTAATATTGGCTGGATCGCCATGCAAGAATCTATTTTATACATGCACGCCTTAGTCTTCATGCTCGGTGCAGCCTATACACTTAAACATGATGGACACGTCCGTGTTGATATTTTTTATCATAAAATGACCGTACGCGGAAAAGCCTGGGTCGATGTACTGGGTACATTATTACTACTGCTGCCTGTTTGCATATTTATCATTACCTATAGTTGGGAATACGTTGCAAATTCATGGGCATTACACGAAGGTTCGCGTGAAGCAGGGGGCTTAGCCGGTTTATTCATACTCAAAACAAGTATTGTATTGCTACCGACCTTACTTATTCTGCAGGGTATCTCTTTATTCATAAAAAATCTTATGACCATTTTCAATCTCAATGACGAGATCGATCATGTCTGAATATCTTGCTCTATTTATGTTTTTATCTGTTTGCCTTGTGCTGCTCTCAGGCTATCCGGTTGCGTTTAGTCTTGCCGGTACTGCATTGCTGTTTGCCTTTATCGGTTCCTCAAGCGGTTATTTTGATAGCGATTTTCTTGAAGCCTTACCAAACCGTTTATATGGCATCATGGAAAATGAAACCCTCATCGCTGTGCCCCTGTTTGTATTTATGGGCATTATGCTTGAACGCTCGAAAGTTGCCGAAGGCTTACTTGAAACCATGGCTTCCTTATTCGGTTCACTACGAGGTGGACTCGGTATCTCGGTAACGATTGTCGGCATGTTACTCGCTGCGAGTACCGGTATTATTGGTGCCACCGTTGTGACTATGGGTTTACTCGCCTTACCGACCATGCTTAAGCGCGGTTACGATCCTGCTCTTTCTGCTGGGACTATTTGTGCCTCTGGAACGCTGGGACAAATTATTCCACCCTCAATTGTTTTAGTCTTACTTGGTGATGTATTGTCGTCGGCTTACCAACAAGCTCAGCTTGATATCGGGATCTTTTCTCCTGAAACGATATCAGTCGGTGATCTATTTGCAGGAGCCTTGCTACCCGGTTTGATGCTAGTTGGACTCTATCTACTTTATATTCTTGGTATGGCGTGGCTTAAACCATCGAGTATGCCAAGCCTTCCTGATTCAGAGCAACAACTTGAAACAGGTTTACTTATTCGTATCTTTAAAGTCTTATTACCGCCCTTACTATTAATTGTTGCTGTCTTGGGTTCTATCATGGCGGGTCTTGCCACGCCCACTGAAGCAGCCTCTGTTGGTGCGATGGGCGCTATTTTACTTGCTATTTTAAGTGGTGAATTTACTTACCCGCGTTTACTTGAAGTAATGCAAAATACCACCCGCGTTACCAGTATGGTATTTTTAATTTTTATTGGCGCATCTGTTTTTTCACTGGTATTTAGGGGCTTTGGGGGCGATGACATTGTTGCCGATCTTCTTAACAACTTACCCGGTGGCGTATTCACGGCAATGTTTGTTGTGATGTTATTAATGTTTTTACTCGGTTTTATTCTCGACTTTATAGAAATTACCTTTGTCGTTGTACCTATTGTCGGACCAATATTATTAGCCATGGGGCTTGATCCCGTTTGGCTAGGTGTGATGATTGCTATTAATTTACAAACATCCTTTTTAACACCCCCATTTGGTTTTGCACTATTTTACTTACGGGGTGTTGCCCCCAAAGAAGTAACCACCATGCATATTTATAAAGGGGTGATGCCGTTTATTGCAATTCAACTTATCGGTCTTGGTTTAATTGCCTATTGGCCAAGTATTGCTACATGGTTGCCATCCCAAATATATGGTTAACCTCGCGCATCAAGGTAAGCACGCTCAGAGACATTGTGCCATTTTGTTACTTGGTCACGGAAATGTTTAAACGATTCATAGACCTTCTTGGTAAGCTTATCTTTGGCACCCACTTCCGCTACTACTTCATCAGATAAGGTCTTTAATTTCTTCAATACATCATCAGGGTAGCGACGTAAATCGACTTTATGTTTATTTACCAAGGTGTCCAGCGCCTGATTATTTTTCGCTGTGTATTCAGACAACATATCTTGATTTGCAACGCGTGCTGCGTTAATAACAATAGACTGTAAATCAGCCGGTAATGATGCCAATGCTTTCTTGTTAACAAAGCTTTCCAGTGTTGTACCCGGCTCATGCCAACCAGGGTAATAGTAATGTTTTGCTGCTTTATATAAGCCAAAAGCCAGATCATTATACGGGCCGACAAATTCACTCGCATCAATGGCACCTGACTGTAGTGAGGTAAATATCTCACCACCGGGTAAACTCACTGGGGTGCCACCTGCGCGACGTAAGACCTCACCACCCAGACCTGGAATACGCATCTTCAAGCCTTTCAAATCGGCGACAGAGTTAATTTCTTTGTTAAACCAACCACCCATCTGTACGCCAGTGTTACCTGCCGCCATGGGAATTAAACCAAACGGTGCGTACACTTCATGCCATAGCTCCATGCCACCGCCATGATACAACCATGCGTTCATCTCCTGCGCTGTCATACCAAAAGGCACTGCTGCAAAAAATTGTGCTGCCTCAGTTTTTCCCTTCCAATAATAAGCGGCTCCATGTCCCATTTCTGCTACGCCACGTGATACCGCATCAAAAATCTCAAAAGCAGGTACCAGCTCCTTCGCCCCATACACTTTAACCTGTATGCGACCCCCACTCATCTCATTGATAAGGTTGGCAAGATAATTAGCACCCGTTCCCAAGCCAGGGAAATTCTTCGGCCAAGTTGTAACCATTTTCCATTTATATTCGGGCTTTACCTTGGCATAAGCCAGCCCCGGAGCCACGATTGCAGAACCCGCAACAAGGCTACTACCCCCTAATTTCTTAATAAACTCACGCCGTTTCATCTACTAACTTCCTTATTGAACTGGTTTTTTCTAATTATTCGAGTCTATCTGATGCAACCCTGGCGGGCAAACACTTGCATGAAAACCGCTGCTATTCCTGATAGTATCGATCTCATAATAATTATTATTAAGACGAGCTACTTTGTCATCAGACACTGACATCATACAATCTACTCGCTATCGTTTTGCTGCGATTGTTGGTATTAGCTTTATCCTTATGCCCTTACTAAGTCATATGGCAGCCGTCTCATTTCAACTCGTTACCTGGCACGATTTAGCCACTGCCTTAGAACAACCTTTTTTACCACTTTATATAGCCTTTATGTTTCTCTGGAGCACCGCCTATGCATGGCGATTATTAGCGCCAATACAGCAATGGAAAATTAATAATCCAAATGCTCATTATGCGTCTCCTGATATTCACCAAAGATTAAAACGCTTTAGTAGTGATTACTGGGGGTTCTATTTATGCTACGTATTAATTGTTCCACAAATTTATTTTTGGACGACCGCATCAACAAGCAATCTTGATTTAAACCTATTTAGTAAAATTATCTTATTACAATTAGTCGTGGCAATTTTAGTTGGCCTGCCTCTCTACATGTTATCTATGGCGACACTAGGTCGGCTGGTTAAATTTATTGGTATCAGTGCACCACTATTTAGTATTAAAACAAATCTCATGCTAGTGGGCGGTTTTATGCCACTACTAACAAATTCTATCCTCATGTTATATTTTTGGAACGAACAGGGCTTTCAAGCGATTAGTTCACTGCCCGTTTTTGCTTCTCTTGCCGCTATTAGCATTGCGATCACTGTCATCAGTATTTCTACTACTGCTCGAGCTTTACGCCCAGTACAAAAAGTCCTTTATGGGAAAGGCGCAAGTAGCCATGATGAATTAGCAAAGCTACGACCACAATCAACCGATGAAATTGGTTATTTAACCCAAACACTTTCCACTTTATTTCAGCACCTCGGTGATCAACGCTCACACATGCGAGCAATTTTTGATACCACCTCAGAAGGCATTATTGTAACCAATCAACAAACTCTAATTATTTCTTTTAATCCTGCTGCAGAAAGGTTATTTGAATTTCGTGCTGCTGAAATAATTGGTCAACCGATATCACGCTTATTTCCCGATGTGAATATAATGACACTTGCTCAATCTTCACACCCAGAGAAAGAAGTTGAAATTTCACGGCCTGATGGTAATCAATTAGCTGTCGAGCTACGTGTAAGTGAAATGCAACAAAGTAATTTACAAATGTTTGCATGTATCGTTATAGATATATCTGAACGCAAAAACACTGAGAAAAAATTACGTGAAGCTGAGTCTCGTTATCGTGATTTAGTTGAAACAGCACATGATTTAGTCTGGAGTATTGATGCCAAAGGACACTGGATTTATTTAAATCAAGCATGCAAACACATATATGGTTATGAACCTGAAGAAATGTTACACCGACATATTTCTGAATTTGTTAGTCCTGAATACAAGCAACGCGATCACGAAGCTTTTGAAAACTTACTAGCTAATAAAGAAATGCTGCAATATGAAACTATTCATATTGATCGTAATGGGGTAGCGAAACAACTCAGTTTTAATGCCACGGCACTCATTAAAGATGGTAAAATTACACGTATTCGCGGCACTGCTCGCGATATTACTGAACAAAAAGTTTATGAAAAACAACTCAGCTACCAAGCAGAACATGATTCACTCACAGGTTTATATAATAGACATTATTTCCAACAAGAACTAGAACGACTTATCGCCCGCACAGCACGCAGTGGTGCAAATTCTGCTTTATTTTATATCGATCTCGATCAATTCAAATATGTTAACGACACCCTTGGACATGCCTTAGGCGATGAATTGTTACTTGAAACAACTGAACTTTTACAATCACATTCAAGAGAGGGCGATTTACTCGCTCGCTTCGGTGGTGATGAATTTACATTACTTTTGTATAATATCGATATAGAAGATGCCGAGCCTATCGCAGAAAAATTACGCCTCTTATTCGAAAATTATCGTTATAACCGTGCATCCAACAGTTTCAACATCACCTGCAGTATTGGTATCACTATTATTGATAATCACTCATCGTCTGCCGATGAAATTCTTGCTCAAGCAGACCTTGCCTGTAACCTGGCTAAAAGTCATGGGCGTAACCGCATTTATGTTTACGATCCAGAGGATCGAGATAAACTAGGCATGGCTGAAGACATGGGTTGGGCCACTAGAGTACGTGAAGTACTCGACAATGATCGCTTTCAAATTGTTTACCAACCCATTGTCGGTATTAACGATGGTAAAATACACTCCTATGAAGTGTTAATTCGTATGCCATACGATAACGGACAAATCATCTTACCCGGTGGCTTTATGCCTGCTGCAGAACGTTTTGGACTTATTCACAGTATCGATCGGTGGATGGTGACTAAAACTATTCGGACTCTAGCCGGACTACGTGATGAAGGGCACACCTTGCACTTTGGCATTAATCTCTCTGGTCGAGCCTTTGAAGATGCAACCTTACTACCCTTAATCAAAGCCGTGCTTAATGAAACCGGTCTGGATCCTTCTTGGCTAACCTTCGAAATTACAGAAACGGCAGCCATTGCAAATTTAAATGCTGCAATACGATTTATCGAAGCACTACGTGATATAGGTTGCCGCTTCGCACTGGATGACTTTGGCTCTGGCTTCTGTTCCTTTACTTACTTAAAACATTTACCTGTTGATACACTTAAGATAGATGGCTCTTTCGTTCAAAGCCTGCCTAATGCACCGGTAGACCAAGCAATGGTCAGGTCAATGAATGAAGTTGCACATGCCTTAGGTAAAAAAACTATTGCTGAGTCTGTTGAAAATGTTGAAACACTAGAATTATTAAAAGAACTTGGCGTTGATTATGCACAAGGTCATTATTTAGGGAAACCTAGTTCAAAGATTGCTTAAATACCTTACCATCATTGCAAGCAACACGAAGCCATCTCTATAATCTTGCAACTTACTATGGAAATTGCTTCGCGGTACTCGCAATGACAATTTAGTTCAGAATTTGATTCAAGTATCAAAACATACTTTAGACATGACTTTTTATAGCTATTTTATTTAACCTATCAATCTTGTTAATCCTGTCTAATATATTTGTGTGTGTTTCTTACGATAGCGTCTGCAAATTCGCATAAGCAATCACCAGCCACTTACTACCAATGTCATCAAAATTAACTTGCACACGTGCATGCGCACCATCACCTTCACTACTGGTCACTGTGCCTTCACCAAACTTTGCATGCATCACTCTGGAACCTAATTGAAACCCATTGCTCGATGCAGTTTCAATCTGCATCGTAGATGCCTGTGCTGCTTGTCGTTTTATGCGTACTTCTTGTAAATATTCTTTTGGTAATTCACTAATAAAACGAGATGGCTGTGTGTACACTTCATTACCATGTAACCGACGGACATTGGCATAACTGATAGTCAGTTGTTGTTTGGCACGGGTAATACCGACATAACAAAGTCGACGTTCTTCATCAAGCCTTCCTGGTTCATCCATGGACATTCGATGTGGAAATAATCCTTCTTCTAAACCAGTTAAATAAACATGCTCAAACTCTAGGCCTTTGGCTGTATGCAAAGTCATTAGTTGCACTGGATCCTCATATTCTGATGCTTGTCCTTCACCTGCTTCTAATGCGGCATGTGCCAAGAACGAATCAAGCTCTGACAACTCGTCTTCTTCATGCTCAAACTGACGTGCCGCCGTCACTAATTCCGCCAAGTTTTCCACTCGCATTTGAGCTTTTTCACTTTTATCTTTTTCGTAACTGGCGATTAAGGTACTGGTTTTTAACATCGCCTCAGTAATTTCATGCAATGGCATGTCTTTTGTTTCTACTGCCATCTCTTCAATCAAGTACATGAATGCCTGAATAGCATTTCCTGCACGCGCAGTAAATTGTTTGTCATCAAGTAATTGTTGTGCTGCTTGCCAAAGTGTAATGTTATAGGCACGCGCTTGTTCACGAATCATCTGAACAGTTTTTTCACCAACACCTCGCGTTGGGGTATTCACAACCCGTTCAAACGAAGCATCATCATTACGGTTACTGATTAAACGTAAGTAGGCGAGGGCGTGTTTAACTTCCTGACGCTCGAAGAAGCGCATGCCACCATAAACTTTATAGGGGATCGCGCTTCGCAATAAACCTTCTTCAATCACACGTGATTGCGCATTAGAGCGATACAACACTGCAATCTCATTTCGTGGAATACCCTTATCAATACAATTCTTAATACTGTTAACGATGTAACGTGCTTCTTCTAAATCATTAAAGGCTTCATAAAGTAGAATCAGCTCGCCATCACTGCCGTCAGTCCAAAGATTTTTACCAAGGCGATCACTGTTATTTTCAATCAAGGCATTCGCTGCTGACAGAATCGTACCGGTAGAACGATAATTTTGTTCCAAACGCACCGTTCGTGTATTGGGGAAGTCTTTGGTAAAGCGCTGAATATTTTCTATTTTTGCACCACGCCAACCATAGATAGATTGGTCATCATCACCCACGGCAAATAACGGGTTATTATCGCCCGCTAACAAACGTAGCCATGCATACTGAATCGTATTGGTGTCTTGGAATTCGTCTACCAATATATGCTGAAAACGACGCTGATAGTGGTCTAGTAAGTTCTTGTTATGCAATAGAATTTCATGTGCTCGCAGCAATAACTCAGCAAAATCGACGAGACCGCTGCGTTTACAGACTTCTTCGTAAGCAGCATAAATGCGCACCATTTGCTCTTCAAACGGGGCATTGTGGTGATCCACATGATCGGGACGACGACCCTCGTCTTTCTGGCCATTGATGAACCACTGAATCTGCTTCGGTGGCCAACGTGCCTCATCTAATTCCATCTGCTTTAGCAAACGTTTAATGATGCGATGCTGATCATCTGAATCAAGGATTTGAAATGTCTGTGGTAAACCCGCTTCTTGCCAATGCGAACGCAACAAACGATGCGCAATGCCATGAAAAGTGCCTACCCACATTTGCCGAACCGGCATGTCGAGCATCGTTTCAATACGATCACGCATTGATCGTGCGGCTTTATTGGTAAACGTCACCGCAAGAATCCCCTGTGGCGACACTTCACCGGTTCGCACTAAATAGGCAATACGATGTGCCAAAACACGTGTCTTGCCACTGCCTGCTCCAGCAATAACCAATTGGTGTACGGGTGGGGCGGCCACAGCTTCACGCTGTGGCTCATTCAAATTATCAAGTAAATCGCTTATATCCATTCAAGCATTCTACCTTATTCACGCCGCCACATCAGGCTGGTTTCAAACGTCGACGCTGTTCCCATTGATGCATGCTCAAACCCAGAATAATCAAACTGGTGCCAAACCATACAATGGCAGTTACAGCTTCTCCATTCAGAGCTTGCCCAAGCAATAACGCCGTAACCGGTGTAATTAATGTAATCAATCCTACATTAGTCGCACTGACATGACGTAAGGTATAAAAATAGAAAATATACCCTAATACCGATCCAAAAATACCCAAGTAAATAATCGAACCTATCGCATGAGTAGGTGCACTATCTGGAATTGTGCCATCGGCAAAATACCAAACAATTAAATACAAAGGCATTGAGAACAATAAACTGCCTGTCGTCATAGATAGGGCAGACATCTGTTCCCCAAGTTGTTTCACCCAAACCGTACTAACTGAGTGCATTAACATGCCCATGAAAACAGCCAACATGCCGTACAAGCCTTTTTCTGTTAAATGCCCCGCATCACCACCGAGTAACACAATACAAAACAAGCCAGTTAATGCGACAATAATACCTAACAATTTTAAAAGCCCTGGTCGCGATTCCGTTCCCATTGAGACAGAAATAATCGTGATAGCTAATGGCGTTAAACCAAATAACAACGCCACCAATCCTGACTCAATAAATTGCGCACCCCAATACACGCTGAGCATACCGGCAAACACCGCCAATGATCCTGCAAGATAAGCGTATACAGCTTTACGATGCCAAGGCATCGCAACGCGAAATAGCTTCACTAATACCAAACAGATAATTGTTCCAATGATCATTCGACTAGTGACACCCGCAATAAAACTGGGGCCTTCACTGCTCCACTTTATCGCCAGAGGTGTAGTTGACCAAATAACAATGACTGCAAGATACGCTGCAGGGACCGACATGATTTTTACTCCTTTTATTTTACAACAGCCCTAAAAACAAAAAGGCCACGAAACTCTTTAGTTTCCGTGGCCTTTTCAGGATCTTGTTTTGTATTACTTTAACGTTTCAAACTTTAACTCTACAAAACACACGGAAGTACCTGCATCCAGCATGGTGCTCGATGCAGCTTAATCACAACAATGTGTTTGGCTAAATTCAACATGCGCGCATTCTGCGCCTTTGACTAGATTACTGTCAAGGAATTATTTTTAACACCTCATATGCTTGCCTAATTCGTATAAACATTTCCTTGTCACCACCTTTATCAGGATGATATGTTGCGGCTAAGCGGCGATAGCTTTCTGTGATTTGTTCCTTTGCAGCATCTGGAGCAATTTCTAGCATGTCACATGCGGCATTTCGTTCATCTGTTGATACAAAATGTTGCCAAAAATTAGATAGTAATTTATCTACATCGTCTTCATTCGTATCTTCAAAATTTTTCCAGTCTCGATAATATTCGCTTAGTTTCTTTGATTCAGAAATTGCTAAAGCATTGCCTATCTCATTATTTTCTGTAAATATCATTTGTATATTTAATGGCGAGATATCAAGATATACCTGCTCATCCTGCCAAAGCTGATATTGCAATTCATACAAGGAATTCATAATAATAAAGTGTTTCTGGAATAAAACTAATTGAGTTTCTTCAGAAAGATCATTAAAAATCTCATGTTCAGCAAAATATTGCATTATTTCATATTCACTTAAACCTGTTGATTGCTGGCGCAACAACGATAAAATATCAGGAATTAGAGGGTTATGCATAAATAAATTCTAAACGATTAACCCGTACAACTAAAGTGCTTGTACTTAAAAACAGCTTATGAAATAGTGGAACAACAGTCTAACCCATATAAAAAGGTAATAGATTATGAATATAATTTTTAAATCTATCAGCTTGTCTGTATTGCATATTTCACTTATATCATCGCCAATTATGGCAGATGAGAGCATGACCATTAACATCAAGCGACTCAAGATGGACACCGCTTTACGTATTGCACAAGCCGCTATTAAACAATGCCGTAAAGAGGGTGTTCAAATTGCAGTTACCGTTGTTGATCGCGGTGGTCATACTCAAGTTGTTCTTCGAGACACTTTGGCTATGGATATCACCTTACCCATAAGCAAACAAAAAGCTCATACTGCCATGTCTTTCAATGTGCCTCTATCTCAACTCGAAAGCCGTTTCACTAAACCTTTCCAAGTCGCCAAATTAGATGGCTTAATTGTTAGTGCAGGTGGTATACCCATTAATATTGGTGGCAACATTATGGGTGGTATTGGAGTGAGTGGCGCACCATCTGGGAAAACCGATGAAAAGTGTGCCGTTGCTGGC
>VAPL010083424.1_pt1 | contig 12723 bp, 10 predicted proteins | sample 3395061 | NCBI WGS metagenome assembly VAPL01 (sample SAMN08290444, study PRJNA428436) | hydrothermal vent metagenome | isolation source: Deep-sea hydrothermal vent chimney 2 | place: Pacific Ocean: Juan De Fuca Ridge | depth 2182 m m
AGGCTTTGGACCTAAGCACTCTCTTGAGGAGGGTATTAAACGGACGATCAATAATGATTTTAAATAAGAGTGGATCTTATTGACAGTCTCACTTTTTATTATTTAGTTCAATGCATTCATGATAATTTGTAAAGCATTACGGTAGTAATATTTATCCTGAAGTACTTTGATATTTTGTTTAATTGAAATTAGTACTTCAGGAGATTCAATAATTTCTGTTAAGGAATCAACCAGGCTATCGACACTTTTAGCTTTAAAAACCAAGCCGGTTTTATTGTGTTCGATAATTTCAGTGTTGTATTTCCAGTCAGATGCAACTATCGGTAAATTAGCATTTATAGCATCGAGAAAAACACCAGGAAACCCTTCTCCATCATAAAAAGTGGGGAAAATTAGCACATCATAATCCTTAAATGTTTCTTGTATCTTAGCTGGATCGAGAACTCCCTTGTATTGTACATTTGGAATATTTTCAACTTGTTCACAAAAATCAGTAAGTGATGCGTCAATGGGGCCATAAAAATCAACATTTATGCTGTTCTGATACGTATTATTAAGTTCCTTAATTGCATCTAATAATATAAAAATACCCTTCTGTTCAGTGACGCGTGAAATGAACACCCCTTTTAATGGCTTCCTAGTTTGATAATCTGATTTTATTTTTTCGGGTTCGATCAGTTTAAAGTTTGGAAGCATTTCTACATTATTTAAATTCAACTGTAACAATTTGGTTTTCATATGTTCAGTTTCGACCATAATTGAATCAATACGCTTTAAACACCTTAATGCTATAGCTGATCTTTCTGCAAAATCCGGCAACCATCCACCAATAACTATATAGATCAATCTGGTTTTCCTGAATAATGAAAAAAGTAGAGTTAGAGGCACTAATACATATATTGACTTATGAGCCGGCAAAATAATATAAGTCCTATTTGTTGCTAATTTGAAAAATAATTTTGCAAATCCTTTTATCGGATTTCTATTGATAGAGTCGGAGTCCCAAGTATCAATAATAAAATTTTTTTCGAGTTTTAATAACTGGTACAGTTCTCTTGTTTTTTGCGTTTGTCCATTGATTGCAGTGGGGTCAGTATAATTAAAATTCCCCAGGATTAATATTTTGTCATTTTTATTTTTCATTGTAAGTTGGAACAAATAACCCTTTTATTGATTAAATTATGATTTCGCTGTTAGTAGACTTTGGAATAACTGTATGTATTTTTTGCTTGTTGCAGAAATTTGATAGGATTTATTAAAAGTCTGCAAACAATTTTTCCTTATCACTATTAAATCTTCTTGATTTGTTGATAAAAACTCATGGAACTTACTAATTAACGATACTTCATCAATTTTATCTGCAAGAAAACCGTTATATCCATCTTTTATCATGTTTCTTACCCCTCCTGCAGGTGTGCAAATAGGTATACAAGCCGTTTGAAAAGATTCAATTAAGGTAATAGGCATGCCTTCATAAAATGAAGATAGACAAAAGGCATCTGCTTCATAGAGATAATCAATTGGATTTGATTTACTATTCAGTATATAAACCCTGTCATTTTTTATTTTATTAATTTCATTGAAAATACCCTTATCCTCAACTCGTCCTAGTATCAAAAGTACTATATTTTCACCTTCTTTAACTAGTCTATTGAAGACTTTTATTAACAAAAGCTGATTTTTTTGCGCTGTAATTCGAGCAATATTAACAATAACCTTTGTTTCATCTGTTATTCTGTACCCCTGAAAGCTCTTAATAACCTCTTTATGATCTTTGGATTTCTCAACAACAGGCCTACCATTGGTTATCTCTACATTTTCATTGTTACCATAGGCTTGCCTGTAACTTATCGACGAATCTTTTGATATCGTAACGGGTATGCAATGATTAAATCTGAAAAACAACTTACGAACTAATCTGGAAATTTTACCCGGACACTCTTTGAATGCATCATTATGGATTGTATGAACAAATTTGGCCTTACACAGCACCATTAGCGGCAACAAATATTCAAATGCTCTTAGATGGGAGTGGACAATATCCGGTTGCTCCTTTTTAATAAGCTTATATAACTTTGGTATTAAATTAGCATCAAAACCAGGTCTTTTTCCTAATTCAATAAGTCTAATTTTTGTGTTTACCTCACCAACCAAAAAATTTTCTTTTTCATTTCCATAAAACGATACCAAAACTACTTCAATATCGTTCATTTCTGACATTTGATTACTCAAGTCGACTATGAATCTTTCTGCACCACCATCAAATAGAACAGGAATAATTTCAAGAATTTTCAACTGGTTTCAACCCCCTTTGTCCAAATTATGACAAATCCACGTTTGTTCTTAACTTTCATTATTATATCCACAAGAAAGGTTTCCATGATTTATGAAAACACATCATCAATATTTACCGTTCTATAAAATTATTTTAGCGGTATTAAAAGTCCATACATAAAAGCCCTTATTTAAAAGTGGCAAAGTATTTTATTTTAACCAATTTCAATCCTTCAGTGTCTGCTTTTGAAATGCTTTATAAAGTGCTAGGACTTTTAAAGCTAATGCGTAACCCCAAGTCAGGGTGAAATCTGAGTGTATTTTAATGGCAACAAACCACCATTGCCCCATGAAAATTACTATTGAAGAATTATTGGATGTACAATTAAACTAAATACAGAAAATAAATTTATGGTTTATTTCTTTAGTAATTTAGTTGGTGCCTTTTACAAATTTTTATTAACGTTTCCGACCTTATATAAACTTATTAAATAACTTTGTTCTATGAGGTATTTATAGTGTTTGTTCTATTTATTCTACTTATTACACTTGCTGCCAGCCCTAATCCAATGTAGAACCATAGCACAGAGTTTTTGGCTTGAGAAAGGAATAATCCAGCAAAAAGCATAGCAAATAAAGAAACAGCCATGCAAAAACCAAGCCCGTAAGTAGAAAACTCATCCTTATTTGATTTATCAAATCTCAGCAATGATAACAATGGATAATATAAAATAGTTAGGAAAAACATCCCAGAAAATAACCCATTCTCAACGAAAAACTGGAGATACATATTATGCGCGGCATGCGCCTGTCCCTGTTTTTTTATTATTACACCGGTATTAACCCTATCATTTGCTTGTCCAAAATTTCCTGGCCCTACACCTAATAACGGATTATCAGAAAAAATCTTTAAACCATTCACTACAAATTCTGATCGATTTTTAAGTGAGCTACCCCGGTTACTCCCTTTATATAAACTTTCCATCCGATCCCAATAACTGGAAGGAGCCACAAGTACTCCAATTGAAAATATGAAAACACCAATTGCAGCCACATTAAAGGATGGCTTCTTAACAAAAATGATCAACATAATTAATAATAATGCTATAAAGCCTCCTCTAGAACCTGTTAGTACAATTGCCCCAATGATACTGATCATGCATGCAATAAAAAATAGCTTAGCGTACAAAGTCTTTGCATGTGTAAACCAATATACGGTAAGAGGGACACCTGCTAATAACAACATCGCAGTATCATTGGGATCACCTCTTAAACCCGCTACTCGTTGAATATTAACTGTATTGACATCATATTCACCGGTAAAATGTTGTCTGTAAGCTTCATAAACACCATAAATAATTCCAGCTAAACAATAAAGTGTAATTGTTTTAATTTGATCAACATTATTTATCACGCCGCCAATCAATACAGCAAGTAATAGGCCCTTTAAATATAACTTGAATACTTTACTAGAATTATCTGGATCTATACCTGTTAATCCGGATAAAAGCATAAGGACCACCAAACTAAAGATAACAACTGATATACCTGCTGGCAATGCTGACCACTTTCTACGAAATATTATTACTACAGTAGCAAATAAGCCAACATACAGAGGGAAGTGGATAAAGGCGTCGCCAAGCTTATCAACAAGCGCTCCATGAATAATCATAATTGCAAGCCATAAACCTAACAGATGGACTTCAAAATTCATTTAAAAGCGCCTTAAATAATTACATTTCATAAACATCTAATTTAACAAACTAGTACAATGTAAAAAACTTATTATCAATCATTTATTAATATCTTACACAATACACTTTGACTACTTCTCAATATTAAACTGTAAAACATAATATTAAAAACTTGCCTTACAATAGTAATATAGATTAATTAGTGAGTAGCTTTTTAAACGACGACTCCATTCTTTTTAATATATTATTTATTTCTATTTCAGATACCTTGTCACTGTATTTAAAGTCATCCTGAGATAATATATTCTTAATTTTTTCATTAATTCCAGTAATATTTTCTGGCTCACAACTCCAGCCTAAATTATATTTAGAAATTAACAAAGAAGCATCACTATCGACCGACCCAATAAGAAACAATGGTGCGCCTAATTCCACAGTGTCGAATATTTTCCCTTGATATTGAAATTCATAACCTGGTGAAGCAACGACAATCACACCTACTGAATTCGAAATCAGTTGATCAACAGCCTGCTTTGTTAGTAGACCATAGTCAGTACAATAATCATTTATATTAAATTGTGAAATTTCATTGTTAAAAATTTGACTACTAGGACCACAATAAACTAATCCAATTTCATCGGCCGAATAATCTTTGGTCAACATCTGAAAAGCTTTTAGGAATGGAATTAAACTACGCCCATAAGCAAGCGTACCAGCATAAATAAAATATTTACGTTTATCTTTCTTTATCTTTTCTAGCTTTCTTACTGTATACCCTGCCGGATAAAACTCTACCTTATTACTAGTCCTCTTTTTTAATATGCTGCAAATAGTAGGCGATACCCCAATTACCAAACTTGCATCCTGTAAACATAAATCCTCTTCATGCTTGTGTTTATCCAAATGATAGGGGTAATTTTTAGCTAACACTTCATACCAGGGATCACGGTAATCCAAAACCAGTTTGCTCCCTAGCTTTTTTGAAACTGTATGTGCTATAGAAGCAGTTGTAGCGGGTGGATAAGAGCCTAGTACTATATCAAAACTTCGGCCTTTAACAGCCCGTACTGCAAAATAATGCCATCCACCCCATTCATCTAGCTTATTTAGCCGACCTAAATGAGTCATTATTGATTTTTTTATAGACCTTATAACTTGCGCTATGTAGTTACTTTTTTTGGCTATAGGTGATGTATTTTGGCTAGTTGACAATGAACTGTCGTCTACTTCCTTCTTACCCGAATACTCCCCGAAAAGATTTCGCAGTATAACTTTTGGCAGAAATGCTTTTGTCCTGATTAATTCTATATTTTCAGGGGGTATAATACTGCGATCGAAAGGTGGCGTATATTTTTCATCCAGCGTTAACACAGTTACTTCCCATCCAGCCTTTTGCAAGTAACCAGCCATTTTTTCAATGCGTCTTGCTCCAATTCGTGCACATGGTGCGTAATATGCATTTACTATTAAAATACGGCTCATCTTTTATTTATTTTAGACTTAAATTTATTTAAGATTATTTGGCAATCAGGCGATTAGTCTGCATAGCAACCAAAAGATATTTCTCTAACATACTTACCATTTACCAGAGGACGTTTTTGTGAATATCCTTGATCCACCTGATCCATCACTAACAAGAAATTCAGACCCTGCTCGATTGTCCCAACATCATTGCTCCATCATCAATAGTTCATTCCACTAAACCAAGTTAGCAGTATTAAATTAGAAGTAAATTCCCCGGTTATTTATTTGACAGGTTAAATTTATTAGTCTTTTCTCTCTAACATAAGGACACTAGATAGCTATCACTATACAAGGAGAAAGTGTACTGTTTAATTAACATAAAAATTATGTACGGCCCACCTTGTACATAGCTAAACCGATACCTAAGAGCCTGTTTACGTGCTCTAGAAACTAGCTCGAAGTTTTTATAATCCTTGCCTAATTTGTTCCTAACTGTCTATCTCGGTGTTACGAATAATCAGAAAACTCTGGTTCCTAGAATTATTAGCTTTCTTTATGAGTTATGGATGCAAATAATTTGGTTTTCTTTCTTAAATATACTTTACATTTAGTATATTTTTTCTGTAGGCAGTATATGAATTGTAGAAATTATTTACAAAGACCCGTTAATTCCTGTTGTTTCTCATCCCTTTTGTCGCGCTTTGGAGCAATTTCTATATTTGTCTCGTATTTTATGATTGTTCTAATTTGAGCTGCTTCGATAGTTTCCCTTTTGGGGAATGGAAAAACGCCACCTTGTAACTTTTCCTCCACTACATCTAACATTAGCTGCAAATTAATATGTTCTGCCTCTTCGGCAAACCCGTAAACAAGTGCGTAATCGCATAATGTATTGATCAGCCTTGGAATGCCTCCACTATAATAATGCACTACGGCCATGGCATAAATGTCAAAAAGATCAGGCTTCGCACCTGCAACTTCTAATCTGTGCTTGATATAAGCAACAGTATCATTATATTTAAGGTGGGTTAATTTAAAATCTACTAAAACACGCTGAGCCAATTGCCGGAGCTCAGTCCGCTGCATTGTTTGTAATAACTCAGGCTGTCCCACCAGTACTAATTGCAGTACCAGATGTTTATCGGAATTAATATTTGACAATAACCGCAACTCTTCCAAGGTATTAATATCAAGATTTTGAGCTTCATCAATTATTAGAACGGTACGCCTGTTTTGTGAATATTCGTCTATTAAAAATTCAGTAAAAATTTTATACAACGCGGGCTTATCTTTTTTTTCCGTATCAACTCCAAATGCCATTAATACCCATTCCAGTAACTCACCAAAAGCACTATGAGCATTTGAGATTAATCCAACAGTTATATTGGCATCAATATCCTGTAGCATCCTTCTTATTAAGGTTGTTTTTCCTGAACCTACTTCACCACTGATAACTGTCACACCAGCTTTACTTTGCAAGCCATAATTCAGCATTGTTAAAGCCGTACGATGCTGCTTGCTAAAGTATAAAAAAGATGGGTCGGGTGTCAAGGAGAAAGCTTGTTCTTTCATCCCATAAAATTCAGTATACATTTCTCAATTATTGTTAGTTTATGTTTCCAGAAAAAGGGTCATATGTATAAAATCAGGTTTGGCAAATAATAAATAATCGTTCAAAAACATTTGCCTGAGGCAGAAATCAACCGCCTCCTTGATTTAATAATAGTAACCTGGAGCATTATCAGCCGTAGACTTATTCAGGATGCTACCAATAAACTTATTTTCATCAATCAACTTCAAGCTACTTTTCACCTCTTCCGGTGAAGTTTCTCCCTCTGCAATGACTAGTACACAAGCATCAACATTTGGCATATACGCCAAAGCATCATCTGTCTGTAAAATAGGTGGCAGATCAATGACTACTATTCTATTTGGATAACGATCCTTCAATTCTTTTGACAACGCCAGCATTTTTGGGGCAGATAGTAATTCTGATGAATGCCGTACTGGTTTTCCAGCGGGTAATAAAACCAGTGACTCAATACCTGGATGGATCAACAATTCATTTAGCGGCTTATTTTTATGAAAGTGATCGATCAAACCATATTCAGGTTCAAAACCGAACACTTTGTGTAGTTTTGGCCTTCTGAAATCCATATCTGCCAATAACACCGAATAATTTGCATCTTTCGCGATACTTATTGCAAGGTTTGTTGCAGTAAGCGTTTTACCATTGCCTGCTGTTGGGCTGGTAACTGCGAGAACATTCCAGTTGTTCTCTCGCATTTTCTGTATAATTTTAGTTCTTAGAACTTTAAAAACATCACCGGTAGGATCGTGATCTACCCCTGCAACAATTCGGTTTTTTATAAACGTTTCTTTAGGAACTTCAATGTTCTTAGTCTGCTTAAAAGAAATGTCTTCTACAGCAACCGCAACGTTGCCAACATTTCGCTTGCTAACTGAAGCGTTTGTCTGGCGTTGTTCTTTTGCCTTTTCTAGAGCTTTCTGTATTCGTTCCATCTGTAATTCCCGATTGATAATAATTACAAGATTATATGCTGGTAATAACGCTTTCAAGGCGTTTCATGAAATAACAATTTTGTTTTATATAGCCAATTGTAAAGCTATACACTGAACAAAAGAACTGAAAATAAGTATAGTCTAATTATTACCTGGAAAAACCTTGCCAATAGGCTTTCCAGATTAACCAAGGTGTAAACATACCCAGCAATGTGTTTTCGCAATTAAAAAAATGCTAGACTCCTGCTCTCTCGTCCTAATAAACCCCTAACTTTTGCAACAGCATAAACCATACGACATTTAATGGTTTTTTAAAGAAATGTATATATGTAAAAAGTAGCACTACACCTCCAGCAGCCCAATACATTGTATTTTTCAGCTTCCTTTGCCTATCTTCTACATCTTCCCCAGTTTCTATATAGGGTATTACTACTAAAGGTGGTTCACCAGTAATTTCTACTAAATCTCTTGAATTGTTAATTACTGGAAACATATTTTCCTTGATCGTTACGTACGCAAACGATATGCCGGCAGCTAATATTGCTCCCAATAAAATAATTGCAAAACGATTTGGCTTATATGGGTTCATAGGTATTACTGGAGGTTCAATCAAAGTAAAACGCTCCCCTTTACTTCCTTGCTCCATTGCCTGAGACATATCCGCCTGCATTTCTTTGTTTTTTATTTCTTTATATTTATTGGTTGCATTATCGTAATCCCGGGTAAGCTCTTTATATTCTCTTTCAAGACCGGGGGACTGTAACAAACTTTGTTCATACTTCACCAATTTTTCACTCAATTTCGTTCTTGATTGCTGCATTGACCTAAGACTTGCATTTACTGTATGTAATTGTGTTTGCAATTGTATATAAACTGGATTATCAGGCCTGGACACTCTGGTTTTTCTTGGTTTTACTGGCCGTCTTAATTCGTTTTCAAGAATTTCAATTTCCTGGTTAAGTTTTTTAACATCTGGGTGATCCGCAGAATAACGATCAGTCAGCGTTGCAAGCAAAGATTTCTTTTGGTTCAGCTGAGTACGAATTTCAGACCTGTCAACACCGCCTACTTCCCTCTCTAACGCCGCCATTTCCTTGCGAGTCTTAACAACATTTGGGTGTGACGGTGAATAACGGGCTAACAATGAAATATACTCTGCCTGGAGAATTTTTAACCTGTCAACACTTCCATAAATTCGTTCACCTGTAGTAGAAAAGCTATTATTGTTCGGATTAACTTGAGACAATTCAGCCGATAAATACAATTGTCTTTCATTGAGGACACTCATTTGCTTGTCTATTTCAAATATTTGCTGCCCCGTACGATCCAACAACTGCATAATTAATGCTTGATTTTCTGGTAAACTCCCGGCATTCCTTTCTTTAAACTCTTTAAGTTTTAATTCCAATTTAGAAATCTGTTCACGAACCTTATCTCCTTGCAATTTCAGGAACCGGGTTGCATCTTCTGCGGATTGTGTTCTGCGTTTGATATTTTCATCCAGATACAAAGTAACCAGTTCATTGGTAACCTCCTGGGCAATTTTTGGTGATTCATCTTCAAAAGAAATTTGGAAAGCAATTGTTGCTTCAGCCGGACGACCACTCTTGGGATCAATCACTTCTGCACTGATCATTTCCAATTCAATCGCATCCCTCATTTGTTCCATGAAATAAGTATCACCTTTGCTTTTTCTGCCTTCATGATAGAGATCAAATTTCTCGATAATCCGCTTTAAATTATCCGAAGACATAATTCGTTGACTAATTACTTGTATACGTTCTCCCGCATAACTGGTAACAGTAGAGCGAACCAGATCCTCAGGAATCTCTTGTTGTTCAATTAGGACGGTTGCTGATGACTTATAAATGGAAGGTAATAATATCGCAATTAATGTGACGAAGAAGAAAATACCCAAAGCAACCCGTAACATATCCTTTTTGTTACGTTTAACCAACGCAATGTATTCTTGCATCCCCTTGTTATCGTTTTCCATAATGTTCTCTTTAAAAGATTAAGGTTATAAGCGATTTGTTAATTCATTAAGCCTAGCTATTGTTCGAAAATTGTCAAAAAACTCTCTACTCTAACTGACTCCTGAAAACCCTCAACCAGGAGAGTTTTGGTTTGGAATTAAGGAGGATGATTATCTTGTATCCCCATTAATAAGGACTTTCTTATCCCGAAAATGGAGATACTACTGTGTGCTTTGATAAATTTACCAAAACTGGATATATTAATATCCACGCAAGCCCATTTAAAGCTAACTATTATGACATTATTTTAACTTATTGATAATTATATTTTTTTAAAATTAATTATACCTAGCATCAGTTCTGACATAGTAAAAAATCATTTTTTACTCAATTTACTTTAAGTACAAGCAGAGCTATTAACAATTATCCATTCATTTCACCTTGCTCCGAAAAATCAACTTCCCAGAGTTTTTCAAGTTGGTAAAATTCGCGAGTTTGAGCTGTCATTACATGTAAAATGATATCGCCCAGATCAAGTAACACCCACTCTGAGTTTTGTTCACCTTCTATACCCAAGGGTATCAACCCATTTTCTTTCACCTTCTCAACCACATGGCTCGATAAAGATTGAATGTGCCGCTGAGAAGTCCCTGTTGCCAGCACCATGAAATCGGTAATACTGGTTTTATCTTGCACATTAATGGTTTTTATATTTTGACCTTTCCTCTCATCCAGAGTATCCAGGACGATTTTTAACAATTTTTCTTGCATGAAAATACCTTACTTAAAATTCAAAAATGTTTTTCAGCATCGTAAGTACTGTAAAATGTAACCTTATTCGAAATTATTCTACCGAATTACAACACGAGCATTACTTCTAGTATCTATGATTGTTCTTTATACAATTTGTTCACCCTTATGAATTCAATTATCTGATCTGGTAATAAAAACCCCGGATTTTTGTTACTCGCTATAAGCTGCCTTATCTGTGTTGCAGATATTGCCAATGGGGTCACATCCTTAAAAAACAAGGCTCCACAAGGACTATTTTCCAAATCGACTACTGAAGCTGAGCAGCGGCTGGAAAAGAAATCATCTTCTGTTGCAGAATAATTTAATTCATCCGGCCTGCTCATGACAACAATATGCGCAAAATCAAACAACCTCTCCCATTGAAACCAGCTGCTTAAATGCTTAAAGCCATCAGCACCTATAATAAGAAGTAATGGCTCTTCTGCCACTTCTGCGCGAATGGATTCCAAGGTATCCACCATGTATGACGGACCTTCTCTGGTAATCTCCCTGGTATCAACAACAAAATCAGATTCTTTTGATATGGCTAACCTGAGCATTTGCACCCGCATATCTGCTGATGCCATGGGTGCATCACGATGAGGTGGACGCGAACAGGGAATCAGTCTCAGCTCATCGAGAGAAAAAAATTCACACACTTCTAAAGCTGTTCGCAAATGTCCGAAATGCACAGGATCAAAGGTCCCGCCATATACACCTATCATGATTCGCTAATGCTATTTACCTAAAAAATAATTGCTTCATGAAATCACTGCCGGACATGTCCATCACCCAAAACAACATATTTCAAGGAAGTCAATCCCTCAAGGCCTACCGGACCGCGAGCATGCAACTTGTCGGTACTAATCCCAATTTCAGCTCCAAGTCCATACTCGAAACCATCGGCAAAACGGGTTGATGCATTGACCATGACCGAACTTGAATCTACTTCCCGTAAAAACCGTCTGGCCAGGGTAAAATCTTCGGTAACTATCGACTCAGTATGCCCGGAACTATAGGTATTGATATGCATCATTGCTTCTTCAATACCTTCGACTATTTTAATCGATAATATAGGGGCAAGATATTCTGTTTGCCAATCTTCATCTGTTGCTCTTGTGCACTCAGGAATCAGGGAACAGGTTTTCAGGCATCCACGCAATTCAACACCCTGTTGTATAAGTCTTTCAGCTAGTACTGGCAAAACTTCAGCAGCAACTCCTGCTGCTACCAATAGAGTCTCCATCGCATTACAAACACCATAACGATGGGTTTTGGCATTAACAGCAATATTGACAGCTTTCTCCTGGTCTGCCTTATCATCAATATAAACATGGCAAATTCCGTCCAGATGCTTAATAACCGGAACGGTTGCCTGTCCAGAAATTCTTTCAATCAGACTTTTACCTCCTCTGGGGACGATAACATCAACATATTGACTCATGGTTATTAATTCTCCAACAGCATTCCTGTCCGTCGTTTGCACAACCTGTACTGCCGTTTCCGGCAAACCCGCTTCCCTTAATCCGCGACTAATACAAGAGGCTATTGCCTTATTAGAATGAATTGCTTCGGAGCCCCCTCTCAAAATACAGGCATTTCCTGATTTCAAACACAAAGCGGCTGCATCAATAGTTACATTCGGCCGAGATTCGTAAATAATACCAATAACACCCAGAGGCACACGCATTTGTCCAACCTGTATACCACTAGGCATGAACTTTAAACCTGAAATCTCACCGACAGGATCAGCCAAAGCAACAATCTGTCTTAATCCTTCAACCATAGACTGGATTCTGGAATCCGTTAAATCCAGGCGATCAAGCAATGCTGGTTCCAGACCATTTTGTTTTCCTGCCTCTAAATCCTTCTGGTTTTCTTGCACCAAAATCGCCTGGTTATTTTCCAGTATTTCAGCAATATTCAACAATGCCTGATTTTTTTTACCAGAATCTGCCCGGCTCATGTCCCTGGAAGCTTCTCTGGCTTGCTCACCAAGG